>Ga0073934_10005986_pt1 | contig 18186 bp, 17 predicted proteins | sample LarsenN4metaG_FD_76834 | JGI IMG/M metagenome (GOLD analysis project Ga0073934, IMG submission 76834) | Hot spring sediment bacterial and archeal communities from British Columbia, Canada, to study Microbial Dark Matter (Phase II) - Larsen... ... | reverse complement strand
GTCCGCTCCGCCACCGAAACGAACATGATGTTCATGATGCCGATGCCCCCCACAAACAGTGACAATCCCGTAATGAAGAGCCCGACCGCCGCGATCGTGCCCGCAACCCGGTTGAACATCTGAATAAACTGCTCCTGCTGGTTGATCGCAAAGTCATCCGGGTCGGTCGGCCTCAAGCGGCGAATCTTGCGCATCACCCCGCGCAACTCCTCCCGCGCCTCCTCGAGGTTTGCCATGCTTCCCACCTTTACCTGGATCGCGCAGTCCGGCTCGCGCCAAAAAGACGCCACCAGTTGCCCCACGGGCAGGATGACCTGGTTGTCAAGGCTGACCATTCCGAGCAGGCTGCCCTGGCGATCCAACACACCCACAACCTCGCACAGGTTCGGCCCCACCCGCAGTCTGGCCCCCAGCGGCGGCTCCTGGCCGAAGAGATTCGTCGCCACCTCGGAGCCGATCACACACACCGGCCGGTCCCCGGCGACTTCGGCCGGCGAGAGGAAGCGTCCCTGCGCCACCGAAATGCCGCTCGTTGTCAGAAAGTCCTCCGTCGTCCCGATGACGCGCGTTTGCATGCTTTCGCGGTTGCCGCGGCGCACCACCTGCCCCACTTCCACCACCGGCGCCACCGCTCGAGCCGGGGAAAACTGCCGCTTGAGCGCGCGGGCCTGGCTGAGCGTCACCCGCGGCCGTTTTTGCGTCCGCCAATACTCCGCCTCGCTGTCAATGAACCAGCTTCGCCGTTGCACATACAACACGTCGCCGCCGATGTTTGCGATGCTGCGCAAAAAGGCCCGCCGCACCCCGTCAATCGCCGTGCCCATGAGCGTGACCGTCAGAACCCCAATGACAATGCCAAGGGTGGCCAGGAGCGAGCGCAGCTTGTTGGCCTGCACGGCCTCCAGGGAAATGGCCACCCCTTCCCGCAGTTCAGCCAGCGCTCTCATGGCTCAGGGGCTCCTTGGTTCATCGCTGGCCACCAGGCCATCGCGCAACCGCACCACGCGCCGCGCGTGCCGCGCCACGTCCTCCTCGTGTGTCACCACCAGGATGGTGTTTCCTGCTCGGGAGAGGTTCTCGAACAGCCCCATGATTTCGGCGCCGGTGGCCGAGTCGAGATTGCCGGTGGGCTCATCGGCCAGCAGGATCGAGGGACGGTTGACGAGGGCGCGCGCGATGGCCACCCGCTGCCGCTGCCCGCCCGACAGTTCGTTCGGCTTATGCCGCACCCGGTCGGCCAGACCCACTTGCGCCAGCGCCGCCATCGCCAGGTCGCGCCGTGACGCCGGGGCGATGCCGGCGTAAATCAGGGGCAGTTCCACATTGCGCAACGCCGTGGCCCGCGGCAGGAGATTGAAGGTCTGAAAAACAAAACCGATTTCCCGGTTGCGAATCTCCGCCAGTTGGTTGTCGTCCATCTCCCCGACATTCAACCCGTTGAGTTCGTACACCCCGGAAGTGGGCGTGTCCAGACACCCCAGCACATTCATCAGCGTGGACTTGCCCGACCCGGACGGCCCCATGATCGCCACATACTCGCCCCGCTCGATCCGCAAGCTGATGCCGCGCAACGCGTGAATGGTCTCGGCGCCGACCTGGTAAAGCCGGACCAGGTTTTCCAGGCGAATCAGGCTCACAAGCCGGTCCTGCCTTTATCTCCCTCGCCTGGAGGCGGCCCCACCTTGATCTTATGCCCATCCTCCAGGTCGCGGTTGATGGCCCTGAAACTGCCCGTGACCACCTCGTCGCCCTCCTTCAAGCCTTCCACGATCTCCACGTAGGTGTCATCGGCAATGCCCCGTTTCACCGGTGTCATTTTCACTCGATCCCCCGTGCGCACAAAAACCACCTCGATGGCCCGGGGCGCGTCGGCCGCTCTTCTGCCGGTGGGGTCAGCGATCCCTGCCGGGGCGTTTGTGCCGGCGGTTGGCCCCACAGAGCCAGCCTGATTGGTGGCGCCCGGCGGCGGCTTGGGAGGGCGTGTGGTCACACACTGGATGGGCACCGAAACCACGTTCGTGCGTGAGCGGGTCTCGATTTCCGCGGTGACGGACATTCCGGGCCGGAACGCCGCTTTCTCGTGGATCCGAATCTTGACCTCGAACTTGGTCGCCTCCTGAGTGGCGCCCGGCGCCGCACCGGCCGTCTTGGACGAATTGGCAATTTCCGTCACCCGGCCGGTGAACTTCGTGTCCCGAAAGGCATCCACCTCCAGGCGCGCGAACTTCCCCGGCTCGATCAGCACCACGTCCACCTCCCCCACATCCACTCGCGCCTCCATGTCGTCCAGGTTGGCGATGGTCATGATCTCCGTGCCCGCCATCAGGGCCGTTCCCACCACCCGCTCGCCCCGCTGCGACTTCAGTTTGGTGATCGTGCCGGCGATCGGCGACCGGATCGTCGTCTTGGATAGATCATCCAGGGCCCGCTCCAGCGAGGCTTTGGCCTGGTCGGCCTGATGCTGGCTGCTCCGGTCGCTGGCCTTGGCGATTTCGTAGGCCGTCTTCACCTCCAGGTAAACCGACTCGGAAATAAGTTTGTCCGCCAGGAGTTTCTCGTGGCGCGCAAATTCCAGTCGGGCCTTTTCCAGGTTCGCCCTGGCCAGCTCGCGCGCGGCCAGCGCCGATTGGTAGGCGGCGTGGGTCTGGTTCGTGCTCGCGATGTAATTGTCCGGTTTGATGCGCAGCAGGAGCGTGCCCTTCTCCACCACCTGGCCCTCCTTCACGGGCAGGTCCACGATTTCGCCGCTGACCTCGGGGTTGATCACGACCTGCAACACCGGTTGAATCCGGCCGTTGGCCAGCACCACCTCCGTCAGGTTGCGCCGTGTCGCACGCTCCGTTTGTACGGTGAGCACCACGTCGCGCTTCTTGAAATACGCTGCCACCCCCAGACCCGCCAACAGCAGACCCAGCGTCGTCCACACCAGCGCCTTCCGCCACGTCTTATTGCCACTGCGCTTCATGCGTCACCTTTGCTTAACCCATGTTGCCACTGCCGAGGCCTGACACGATGATGCCCGCTTTCAACAGTGCCCAGGGCGTCACCAGCCACAACACCGCCACCCCCCACTGCCGGCCGGTCGCTCTCGACAGTCCCAGGCCCAGCAGCGCAATCTGCCACAAGGTAAAAACGTTCAGCGCCCCGCACGCCAGATGGACCTTGTTGTGGATATCGAAATCCGGGATCAGCAGCGCCGGCCCGGGGGAAGCCTGCAAGTTGCCCGACCACAGCACGAGGAGCAACTGCACCAGCGCCCCGACCACCCCCGTCACCAGCGATAGCCCGCAAATCTCCAGCGATCGCGCAAAAGTAAGATGCGTCCGGAACACCCGTGTCCCCACAAACCAGAGGTAACTGGCCACGACCAACAAATAGCTGAAACTCCCCACCAACGCTCCGACCGAGCCAAAGAGCTTGAGCAACTGCGGTGTCAGGAATCGCTCCGCGGTCTGTGCCGCCATCTCCGCCTGCTTTTCGGTCAGCTTGCCGGCCTGAACCTGTTTTTGCAGAGCCGCCTCTCGGGCCTCGCGCACCTGCTGCACCAGGGCCGGCTGTGAGAACATCACCCACACGGATGCCACGCTCACCATGCTTGCCAGCAACACCGGCGCCAGCCAGTTGGCCACCTTCGGTTTCTGGCGCAGCACCCCGGCAAAAACCTCCCCCGGCACGGCCAGCATATTCAGCATTCGCATGACCAGGCTTTCGCTGGAGGCCGTGGGCGCTGCCGCACTGGGTGGCGGGTTTTGCATGAATTCTGCCTTGATACATACTAGGCCCCGGCCGATGTCTCAGGCAAAGACTTTTCCGCAAGCCTGGCGAAGAGCATTGCGGCGGTCCTGTAATCATGTTAGTCTTAAGAAAAATGGTTGAGACAAGGCTAAGCACCAATCATGGCTGACGACGAACGCAGGGAAAAACGCAACGGCGACTTCAAAGTCCCGCCCAGGGCGTGGCTCCTTTGGATTGCCATCCTGGGCACCATACCGCTTCTCATGCTGATGAAAGAGCGGGCCACCAGCGGCACCGACCAGCTCGAGCAGTACCAATTCACCCTGAAGGTCCAGTCCAACCTGATCGCCAGCGCCGACATCAGCTATGACATTCAGTCTCCCCTCCGCACCGTGGTGGGCAAATACTACAAGACCGGGCCGGACGGAAAAATCCTCACCGACGCCTCGGGCAAGCCTCTTGAAGTGCCCTTCCGCGCCGAAGTGGATCTGACCGACGACCTTCGGGAGTTGATCTTCTCGGGGCCGGCGGCGGAGCGTTTCCGGGTCCGCAAGTTCAACCCCGTCTTCGCCAACATCCTTTACAGTATCTTGCCCTTCCTCCTCGTGGCGGTCCTTATCTGGTTCTTCTTCATTCGCCAGATCAAGATGGCGGGCAAGGGGGCTCTGAGCTTCGGCAAGAGCAAAGCCCGCCTGCTGAGCAAGGACAAAAACAAGGTCACCTTCAAAGACGTCGCCGGCGTGGACGAGGCCCGCGAGGAAGTTCAGGAACTGGTCGAGTTCCTCAAAGACCCCAAGAAATTCCAGAAACTTGGCGGACGCATTCCCAAAGGCATCCTCATGATTGGTCCTCCCGGCACCGGCAAGACCCTCCTGGCCAAGGCCATCGCCGGTGAGGCCGACGCCTCCTTCTTCAGCATCAGCGGTTCCGACTTCGTCGAAATGTTCGTCGGCGTTGGCGCCAGCCGCGTGCGCGACATGTTCGAGCAGGCCCGCAAGAATACGCCGTGCCTGGTGTTCATTGACGAGATTGACGCCGTGGGCCGCAGCCGGGGCATTGGCCTGGGCGGCGGCAATGACGAACGCGAGCAGACCCTCAATGCTCTGCTCGTGGAGATGGATGGTTTCGACAGCGCCGACGGCGTCATTATCATCGCTGCCACCAACCGCGCCGATGTCCTCGACCCGGCCCTCCTGCGCCCCGGACGCTTTGATCGCCGCATCACCGTGAACCTCCCCGATGTGCGCGGCCGCGAAGCCATTCTCAAAGTCCACGCCCGCAACGTGAAGCTCGACCCCTCGGTGGATCTCTCCGTGATCGCCCGGGGCACGCCCGGCTACTCGGGCGCCGAGCTGGCCAACCTGCTCAACGAAGGCGCCTTGCTCGCGGCCCGCATGGGCAAGCGCGCTGTGGGCATGGCGGAGCTGGAAGAAGCGCGCGACAAGGTCCGCTGGGGCCGCGAGCGCCGCAGCCTGGCCATGACGGATGAGCAAAAGAAACTCACCGCCTGGCACGAGGCCGGCCACGCCCTGGTCAATGTGCTGCTCGAGAATTGTCACCCGCTCCACAAGGTCACCATCATCCCGCGCGGCCCCTCGCTGGGCGCGACCATGAGCCTCCCCAAGGAGGATGTTCTGAACTACCGCAAGAAAGAAATGCTGGACATGATCACCATGACCATGGCCGGACGCATCGCCGAGCAAATCGTTTCCGGCGACATCTCCACCGGCGCGGGCGGTGACATCCAGCAGGCGACCCAGATGGCCCGGGCCATGGTCTGCCAGTATGGCATGAGTGAGCGTTTGGGCATGGTCCAGCTCGACGAGGACAGCGAATACTTTATTGGCCGCGACATGCTGCGCCGCAAAAGCTACAGCGAATTCACCGCTCAGGAAATTGACCAGGAGGTCCGGGCCATCATTACGGATTGCTACAAGAAGGCCGAGGCCCTGATCGAGGCCAATAAAGACAAGCTGAAGCTCATCGCCGAATGCCTCCTCGAATACGAGACCCTCGACGGCGCCCAGGTCGAGGAAATCGTTCGCACAGGCAAATTCACTCCGCCTCCGCCTTCCGTGGCTAACCTCGAGCCGCCCTCCGGGGCGCAAGCGGCCACGCCTCTGCCTGAGGTCGTCAAGCCGACACCGCCCAAACTGCCGGGCCTCGGCAGCGCCGCGCCTGCGCCGGTGAGCTAGGGTCGCTCACGCTCCGCTGCGCTCGGCATGGGCCGAAACCGGAACTGGAGGCTTCCCAGGGGCGGCCTCTCTCATTACCCTCCGGACGCATGATCATTGCGCCATCGTTGCTGGCCGCCAATCCGGGCCGTCTGGCCAGCGAGGTCGCCCGTGTCCAACGCGCGGGCGCCGATTGGCTCCATGTGGACGTCATGGACGGCCACTTCGTGCCGAACCTGTCCTTCGGTCCGGCGGTCGTTCAGGCCCTGCGCCCGCTTTCGCGCCTTTTCTTTGACGTCCATCTCATGTGCTCCCGGCCCGAGGTAGTCATCGAGCCATTCGCCAAAGCGGGAGCCGACCTGATCACCGTGCACGTTGAACTTGGCAGCCAGGTGGACGCGCTGATCTGGAAAATCCGCTCCCTTGGATGCAAGGTCGGCCTGGCGATCAATCCACCCACGGCTGTGGGTTTGCTCGAACGCCATCTTTCCAAGGTGGACCTCGTCCTCGTCATGACCGTCAACCCGGGCTTTGGCGGACAGTCCTTCATCCACGAGACCCTGCCCAAGATCCAGCAGGTCGCCGCCTGGCGGCGGGAAAACGCGCTCGGCTGCAGAATCGAAGTGGACGGCGGGATTAATTTTACCACTGCCAGGGAATGCGCCCAGGCCGGCGCCGACACCTTCGTCAGCGGCACTTTCTTGTTGAAGCATTACGACATGAAAGCGGCGATTCGAAAGATGCGCCGGCTCACCCGTGAGGCCCGCGAGACGTCCGCCCGGACAGCGACCAAACTTTCCCAGAGTCTGGTTCCGGGGTGAACCTTCCTGAGCGTCCGCATCCGGCTTGCTCTCCCGCAGGCCACGGTGCTCCGTTTTTGTCCCTGCCGTGGTTGCCCGGCACGGCGCATGCGGGGTCGGAATGGTCTCGCATGGGCGCCCGATGACTTCAGCCTGTCCGGTCTCCGGTCTCTCTTGTGAACGGGCGGGGTGCGGGTGGCGGGACCCGGAAACGAAACGACCCGCGGCCAGGGCCGCGGGTCGGGTCAAAAGGGAGAGTTGGGTCTCCCGAGATCCGGATTACTTGGGCGAGAGGAGAATGAACTCCCCACGGCGGTTCTTGGACCAGGCCGACTCATCATGGCCGATCACCGCCGGTTTGTCCTCGCCGAAACTCACCGTGTGGATGCGGGCGGGACTGACTCCGGCTGCCGCGAGGACTTCGCGCAACGCCTGTGCCCGCCGTTCGCCCAACGCACGATTGTATTCGGTAGTGCCGCGCTCATCACAGTGGCCTTCGATGAGCAGCGCCGTGGTGGCCGGGCCGGCATTGAACTCCTTCGCGATGGCTTCCGTCTTGGTTTTTTCGCTGGCCTTGACCACGGAGCTGTCAAAGTCGAAATAGACCGTGTAGGCCTGGAACTTGCTGCGGTCCTGGGCCATGTCTTCCCACCGTTGGTTCGAACTGCTGATTCCGTCTTTGTTGCTCATCCCCTCCAGATCCGAGGGCTTCAAGCCGCTGTCGGGCTGGGTGATGCGCCCGCCGCCGATCGGCTCGTTGCCTCCGGGGGCCCCTACGCCGGCTGTGCCCTGGGGCAGGGGTGTGGTGCGCTGCGGTTTCTTCTTGCAGCCGGTGGCGGCGAAGCCGGCCATCAGACCGATTAGAACGAAGGTGATGAGTCTCTGCGTTTTCATGTGCGTTGTGCGTTGCGGGCTGGCTACCTCACCCAACTCGCCTGCGAGGCGCTGCCCGAAATCCGGGCAATATCCTTGAACTTCCGTGTGGGCACGTCAAGCAAGGACAAGACGTGCCGGTTGTTGACTGTGCGAGTAAAGATCACGGTGCGCGAGTTGGGCGCCCACACCGGATCCTGCCCGGCCACCAACACGGTGGCTTGACCGCGCCGCGGACCCTCCGTCGGCACGATGCAAATGCTGAAGTCCCTCGCTTGCGAGGTGAAGATAATGTTCTTGCCGTCGGGCGACCAGTCCGGCTCGGTGGGGCGGCTCACTCCCGTGGTCGGCAGGCGGGTGGGTGTGCCTCCCTCCGCCGGGATGGTGTAGAGCGCGGCTGTCCCGCTGCGGTCGGAGACGAAGCAAATGGTCCGGCCATCGGGCGACCAGCAGGGGGAAGCGTGGACCGCTTTGCCAGTGGTCAGTTGTTTAAGATTCGAGCCGTCCAGTGCCGAGACATACACCTGTGGACTCCCGGACTTGCTCAGAATCATGGCCAGACGCTGTCCGTCGGGCGAGACGGCTACGCTGGTATTCAAGCCGTTGAACCGGGCTACAGCCCGCCGGGCTCCCGTGGAGAGGTTGTGACTGAAAATATCAGGCTTGCCGAACTTGTAGGAGGTGTAAAACAACTGGGAGCGTCCGCCCCAGCAGGGCGCGGCCACGATGACGCCGTCCTGTGTGACAGCCTGGGCGTTGCGGCCGTCGTAATCCGCAACGTAAATTTCCCCGGGGCCCACGCCGCTCGGCTGGCCCACAAAGGCAATTTTCGTCTGGGCGATGCCCGGTTTGCCGGTCAGTGCCAGACAGATTTCATCGGCCAGCGCATGGGTTTGCATGCGGGTGGTGCCGCCGGAAAATGCCTTGGCCAGCTTGGTCTGTTTGGCGATGGTGTCGTAAACAATCCCCTCCACACGCCCGCCGCCGTTTTTGCCCTGGATCGTATAGCGCGCGTTGTCCGGTGTGGTGGTCTCGAACCCCATGAAGAGGAGGTCGAAGCGGATCACTTCATCGGCCTCGCCGGTGAATCCGCTGATGGAGACAGGGACGGTCTTATAGCCAAACACATCAATGCTGCGGTCAATGGTGATTTCATCGGCCGCCGGTGCGGCCGCGGCCCAGGCCAGCCAGCCGCCCATGAGAAGGGAAAGTGGTTTATTCATCCCAGATGTTGTCGTCGAGCTTTGAGGTTGAAGTTGATTTCAAAGACGCGTTGATCTTCCCGCGCGCCCTCGGGAAATGGTTTGCCAATGGTTTTGACCTCGTCCAGCGCCCGCTGCACGGAACGGTTGAGCGTTGGGTTCGGCGAGCGGGTGACGATGTAAGCGGACCGAATGGTGCCATCCCGCGCAATGGTGACCCGGGCTTTGACGGTCGAGTCGGTGTCGTCCATGTCTTCCGGCACTTCCCAGGCGGCGTCATAGACACTCTTCACGTATTGGCCGTAGTTGGCAAAGAAGAGGCCGCCGTCTCCGGGGATGCCGATGGTGGTGCTGGTGGAGAGCGTGCTTCCCAGGGATCGGGTCACGTTGGAGAGCTTTTGGTTGAGCAGGCTCCATTGGCGCTGGCGTTCCGCCAGGGCTTGGTCCCTTTCCCGCTCGAGTTGTTGCTGCCGCTCGCGGCGCAAGTCCCGGGGATTACGCACCACCAGCTTGGTGGAGATTTTCGGAGGGCTGTTGGTCGGGGGCGTTTCTTTGGTTTTTCGCTTCTCCTCCGGAACATCCGCCACCCGGGTGTCGGGTTGTTTTGGGGTCACCTCCTTCTTCGGGGGTTCCGGCTTGGGTGGCTGGGGTTCCGGCGGAGGGGGCTTGGTCTCCTGCTGCGGCGGTGGAGGGGGCGGCGGTTGCGCTCGCGGGTCCACTTTCGGGTCACCCCCGCCAAACAACTCTTTATCTACCAGCACGTCCGGAATGAAATTGATGACGGGCAGGCTGTCCTTGCGGGGTTTGGGGGTGAAGAAGGCCGAACCGAAAAGGAACACAGCCACCAGCAGGCCGTGGAGGGCGGCTGAGCCGAGGAGGCATTTCTTCTCGAGCCGGTTCATCGTGGGGGGGCGGTGCGCAGGGAGAAGCGCATGATTCCGTTGCGCTGGCAGCGTTCGATGATGTCGTAGAGGTGTTTATTGCGGCCCTCCTCGTCGGCACGGATATACACCAGGAGGTTGGGATTAGCCCGGAAGGCGGCGACGAGCGTGGCTTCGATCTGGGCGGGCTGCATCACGCGGCCCTGGTACATCATCTGGCCGGTGGCGCTGATCTCCACGGTGCGGATGTCGTCTTTGTTGATCTCGCGGTCCGGCCGGCCGCCGCCGGGCAGTCTCACATCCAGGCCCTGCTCGAGCAGGGGGGTGGTGATCACGAAGATGATCAGGAGCACGAACGCCAGGTCCAGGAGCGGCGTGATGTTGATGTCGCTCAACGTGACCAGCGAGTTGCGTTGTGAGAATCGGCGCACGGGTCGTCCTTGTTCCTAATCCTGCAAATACTCGGTTTCCATCTTGGACACCAGCTCCTGCGCGAAGTTGTCCAGTTCGACCGTCAGGACCCGCAGGTTATGGACGAGCCAATTGTATCCGAACATCGAGGGGATGGCCACGAGCAAACCGGCCACGGTGGTGATCAGGGCTGCCGCCACGCCGGGGGCCATGGTGGCCAGGTCCGCCCGTCCCCGCATGGCCACATAGCCGAAGGCGTCCATCACGCCCCAGACTGTGCCGAGGAGGCCGAGGAAGGGGGCGCCGCTTACGGCGATGGCGAGCATGATCAGGCCCGACTCGAGCCGCAGCGCCTGCTGGGCTACCGCGCCCTCGATGGTGCGTTTGATGTGCTCCATGCTCTTGAGGGAAAGGTTGCCCCGGCGGCCTCCCTCCGGAGCGCGCAGGCGCTGGTCGGCCTCTTTACAGCCCTCCTGATAGACCATAAACCATGGGCAGTCCTCGACTTGCACCCGACGGTCGAAGATATCCATGACTCGGGGTTGGACGCGGAATTCTGCCTCGAAGAGCCGATTCAACTTCTTGGCCCGGCGCATCTGCATGGCCTTGGAAGCCATGATGGACCAGGCAAAGATGGAGAAGACCAGGAGGATAACAATGATGGCTTTGGCCTCCAGCGTGGCCCGCTCCCAGATGAAGAGGAGCTTGACGTGGCTGGTGGACGAGCCGAGTTCCGCTAGCAACAGTGCAATCATTCCGTCACGACGTTCACTTCAGTACAAGGGGTAACGCAACTTTTGTGAAGCGCACCCGCATCAAGGTCGTGAGGAACCGTGTTGCCACCCCAATCGGGCCAAGCCTACGCAACAATCCATTAGAAGCGATACCCCGCGACAATGTTCAAGCAAAATCTTTTCGGACCTCGCTGTTCGGCGAAGCCACGGGGAGGTTGAACGGAGCCCCGACGCCGTCAATCGCAAACCGGCTCTATTTGTTGAACCGGAAATTGACCACGTCGTAATCCTGCATCACGTAGGTCTTGAGTTCCAGACGTTGTTTGCCGGCGCGTTTGGCTCCTGTTTCGCCCCCATGAGCGACGAAGTCCGCGTAACTGATGACCTCCGCCCGGATGAAGCCTTTCTGAATGTCGGTATGAATGGAACCGGCAGCTTCCCAGGCGGTGCAGCCCTTGGGGATAGGCCAGGCGCGGTTTTCCTTGCCGCCGACCGTGAGGAATGAGATGTAACCGCCTTCAGAGAAGGACTTTAGGATTACGGCCTCTGGGTTCTTTGCCTCCTCAGGGTCGAGGACGACCACGGGCCGGTTGGTGTGGAACCCGCTGTGCATGGCCAGGGCGGCCGATTCCTCTGGCGTCAACCCCGCCGTGAACATGGTTTTTTCTTGTTCCAACTGGGCCTTGAGTTTTTCCAGCGCGGCCTTTTCCTCTCCTCCGGGGTTCCGGCCGAGGCGGGTTTCGATGAACTCCAGGTCCAGGAAAATGAGTTCGAGGAGGCTATCGCGTGGGACGGCGATGACATCCGAAGTGAGGGTCTCCTCCGGGCCCACCACATCCACCTGGGCATAAGTTTTTTTCTTGGCTTCGACCAGCCGGTCGGCCTCATCCAGTCGGGGGTCTTTGACGTTGTGTTTGCCCAGGGGAATGCCCGGAAGAGCAAAAAGAGAGATTCTCATGAAGAGTCAGGACAAAAGGGAGTGGGGGGTGATGGGATTTCTAGGGTTCCGGGGTGAGGGTGGCCTGGGTGATTTTGAAGGCGTAGGCGTAACGGCAGGGGGCCTGGTCGGGATTGAGGGGGGGCACCTGGATGACGACGTTATCGCCCTCGATCCGGTGGGTGAGCGAGCCGGACCAGCCCAGCATCGAGACGGTAGCTGCGGGGGCGGCTTTGACACCGCGCAGCACGAGCTCGCGGTCGGGCCAGCCGGCGGTGATGGCGTAGAGGGTGTCACCTTTGCGGGTGAAAAAGACCTGTTTCACGGCCTGGCCGTTGCGAGGTTTTTGGCCGACCTGCTCCATGAGATTGTACTTCACCATATACTCGCCGAACTTTTGCTCGGGGCGCTTGCCTTCGGTCCACTGGCAGGCGCGTCCGGCGTAGCGGGTTCCGTAAATGGCTTCGCCGTTGACCTTCAGCCAGTCGCCGATTTCCAGCAGCCGCTGCTCCATGATCACGGGGATGGTGCCGTCGCCGTCCGGCCCGATATCGAGCAGCAGGTTGCCCCCGCGGCTGACGAGGTCCACGAGGACGAGGATGAACTCGCGGGCGGTCTTGTAATCGTCAATGCGCTCGGCGCGGTTGTAGCCGTAACTGTAGGCCATGCCGCGGCTTTCTTCCCAGGGATGAGTGGCGTCTTTGAGGCCGGCGGCATATTCGGTGGTGAAGTAGCCGCCATGTTTGTGGCGGCAGTCTTTGCCCCAGCGATCGTTAATCACCACCTCGTCTTTGCAGGGCGAGTCGTTGAACAGCCAGGCGAGGAGTTCCTCACTGCGCCAGTCTTTGGAGTGCATGTCCCACTCACCGTCACTGAAAATGATGGCGGGGCGATAGCGCGTGACCACATCCTTGAACTGGGGGAACATGTGCTCGTTCACGTAGCGCTGGCGGTCGGAAAGCCAGAGGGGGTTGTACCATTCGTAGAGGGAGTAGTAGAAACCAAACTTGAGGCCGCGGGCGCGGACCGCTTCGGCCAATTCCCCCATGAGGTCGCGTTTGGGGCCGGTTTCCATGGCATTCCAGGGGCGGCCCCAGGTGCGGCTGGCTTCGGCGCTGGGCCAGAGGCAGAAGCCCTCGTGGTGTTTGGAGGTGGGGACGACGTAGCGGGCGCCGGAGCGCGCGAAGATGTCGGCCCATTTTTTGGCGTCGAACAACTCGGCGCGGAAGAGGGGGGCGAACTGGTGGTATTCGAAGTTGGCGCCGTAGTTGGTCTGGTGGAACTGCCACCAGACGTTGTTGGGTTTGCGGTCGTGCATCTTGTTCCAATACCACTCGGCGTATTCGCCCACCTTGCCCCAGGACGGAACGGAGTACAGGCCCCAATGAATAAAGATACCAAACTTGGCATCCTGGAACCATTCGGGGCAGGGGCGTGTGTCGAGCGACTCCCAGCGTGGCTCATAAGTCCTGCCCGCACCGAGAGTGGCCTGGGTGTTGAGGAGAAGGGCGGCCAGCGAGCTGAAAATCCAGGCGCTGGCGGCAACGATGTTGTGTCTCATGATTAAAGCAGGTTGTTTGCGCGACAACCGGGCAGGATTACCATGTTACCAGAGCCGGGGCAAGAGCCCGGTGAAAGCTGCGTCGCGATGGCCGTGCGGCCGGGGTTACAGGAGCCGCGGGAGATGGCCGGCAGCAGACGGTTGGCGGAGCGCACAGCGGACGGGCGGGCTGCAGTGAAAATACTTCAAAATACTTCAAATTACCTGAAAACCCTGCAAGACATTCGAGCCTCGATGCGGGGGCTTTGAGCAGCGGGAGGGCGGGTTGTTGTCGCTGCGGGGCAGGCCTCGAAGTTCCTGAGGAGGGCCAGGAGGATGGCGCGCACAGACAGGCGGGGAGAGACGTGCAGGGGCACAAGTGCGCCGGCGACGCAGCCGCGAGGCCGGCTGGCCGAGCGTGTTGCCAGACGTGACTGGTTCATCATGGGCAGGCAGCCTGGGGGAGAACTTGCGGGGAAGCCTGTTACCCGGTAACGCAAAATCAGGAGAAGAGGCGGCGCGCCCACGGGCGGCGCCGCCTCGGTCAGGGTTGTCGGTGGTCTCCGGGCGAGGAATTGCCCGTTATGGAGCGCCGGTTCGTTGGCGCCGGGATTATGGCCCGGTGCGGCGAAGCACCTTGATGGGCTCGGGCATTTTGTAGTGGCGGCGGAGGCCCAAATCGCCCAGCAGGCTGGCCGGGGCCCGGGCGATGAACTCGGCGAGGGTGCGTTCGACGCGGTCGCGGAGCAGTTTCTGTCCGGTTTTGGAGCCCCAGAAATCCTCTTCGGCCCGATGCAGAGCCATGGCGGCTTCTTCGGGGGAGAGGTTTTCGCGACGGGCCAGCATCCAGATCAGTTCTTTGTCGCCGGGCAAGGCCACCGGGAAGGGGACGAAAGGCGGCAGGGGCTCGTCTTCGGATTCCTCTTTGGGAGCGGTTTGGCCGACTTTGATCTCGCTGGCCAGGCGCGCGCCGTCCGGGAGGGTGACTTCGACCGCGAGGAGTTTTTCCTTGCGGTTGGGTTTAACGGTGATGTCGGCCTCTCCGAAGGCTTCGGCGAGCTGGTCTTTGACGGCGTTGACGGATTTGGGTTCGAGGTCGGGCAACGGGCAGCGGGCGCAAAACTTGTTGAAGGCCGAGGCACGGTCTTTGGCGCGAAGTTCCTCCTGGACGGCGGCGTAAATTTTTTCCGCGAGGCGCGCGTCTTCCGTTGCCCGGGGCAGGACCTTTTGCAGTAATTTGAGAATCTGCGATTCGAGTTTCTTGTCGTCTTTCATGATTCGCCACGATGTGGGGGGACCTTGTGACGGATTTGACGGCGGGGCGCAAGCTTCTGTTGCCGGGAAGCGCGCCGGATCAGAGGCCGCCGAAGAGGCGGAAGAAATTGCGCTCAACCAGGGCGGCAAGTTCCGCGAAGGGAATGTCCCGAATGCGGGCGAGGCCGAGATACACCAGGCGCAGATTGGCCGGATGATTCCGGGGACGCCCATGCGGGTCTGGTGGCAGAGGGTAGAAGGCGTCGGCGAGGGCGGACGCGCCATCACCAGCCAGTGCCGAGGGGTCGGGTGGGGATTGATCGGGGGCGTCTGTTTCGACGAGCAGCCGGTCCAGCGGGATCTTTTTGAAGGTTTCTCGTTGTCGTTCCTTGCGGTGGTGCAGGAAGTAGCCTGGGAAGCTGAAGTAACCGCCGAGGCTGACGAGTGGAGGCACCAGTTCCACAGGGCCGCCGTAACTGTGGAGGAGGAAGCCACGTGCCGGACGGGGCCCGCGGCGCAGTTGATCGAGCAAAGGGCCCCAGGCTTGCAGGCAGTGAATGCTGACGGGGAGATTGCGCCGGGCGGCGATGCGCATCTGGGCTGCGAAGACTTCCTCCTGGCCGGCGTAGTCCAGGCCGCGTTTCCAGCGGTCCAGGCCGATTTCGCCAATGGCGGCTGGGGTCTCATCGAGGAAGCTTTCGAGGCGGGATTCCCAGCCAGGGGAGCGCTCGGAGACATACCAGGGATGGCAGCCGAAACTGGGGAGCACTTCGGGGTGCTGGCGGGCCAGACGGGCGACATCGGGCCAGTCCGACTCGCAGGAGCCGTTCACCACCATGCGTCCCAAGCCGAGGGAGCGGCAGACCTGGAGAAGGTCGGGTTGGCAGCCGCCGAATCGTTCGTCCTGGAGGTGGTTGTGGGCGTCATAAAGCCTTGCCGGCGGGGTGGGGTTGTCGCATGGCTTAAGTGGCAACGACATGGAAGGATACAAGCATAGGTTGAGCCATTAAGAAACTGGAGAATGGGCATTGGTTGAATGGTGTTGCCAGGCGGATGGGGAAGGGGGAGAAAGGGTTTTTTGAGGTTTCGGCGATGACCGATCGGCTCCGGAGAATCCAGGGAGGAAAGCGCGGCGCCGACGATATCGGCAAGGAGAGTGGATTGGACGGTGCACAGAGCGGTGGGTCTGCATACCCATCTTGTGTGGCCACCCACCGGGTGGCTTGCAGAATATCCGATCCGGGGTTTTGCTTGCCAAAGGATGGAAGAGGCGCTTGATTAAGGTTGAAAGCGTCATCCCAAGTTTCCATGAATGCCAAAGGCCGAATTAAGGGCTGGGCATTGGCTGCGGTGGCGGCCGGGCTGGCAGCGTCCGCCTGGGCGCAGTCGGAGCAATGGCTTCAGTATAAGACCGGGGCCGAGGGCATAGGCTATACGTGGATTGAGTTGTCCACGAGCCCGCCTGTGGGAGTGGCGCTGCCCAAGCTGAACGCGCCGGCCTGGTTTGGCCGCTGGTCCACGCCGCTCGACAGCAGCGGGGGACGGTGGGTGTGTCTGGACCGGGCGCGAGGGTCGGGGGTGCCGGACCGGCTGTATTGCGACCGGAACGGCAACGGGCGGCTGGACGACGAGGCGCCGCTGACGCCTTCACGGCGGGAGGAGAGCGGGAATGATTTCGAGGCGATCAAGATCCTGTTCAAAGGCGAGGATGGGCCTGTGACGTACCATTTGTCGCTGCGGGTGTTGCGCTATGGTGGTGACGAGGTGAGGCTGCTGGCTGAAGCCGGGTGCTGGTATGAAGGGAAAGTCACGCTGGGCGGTAAGAAAGTAATGCTTCGGCTGGAGGACAGGAATGTCAATGGGGCGTTCAACGATATTGCCGTGAATGCGCGGGAGGGCGACGCATTGTTGGTTGGCGAGAAACTGGATGATTCCACCGCGAGGCTTTCGGTGGGCCGTCTGCTGGAATGGGAGGGAGAGTATTATGCGTTGGAGGTGGCACGGGACGGCGCCTTCGTGAAACTCAAGAGAGCGGAGGGGCTTCGGCTGGCATCGGTCAAGGCGCCCGCCTCGATCAGCAGTATCGTGGTTGCCGGGGAGAACGGGGAATTCCGGCGGAAGCCGACGAATAGCCTGTTTGTGCTGCCGGCGGGGGATTACGTGGTGCGTTGGTGGGAGATCACGCGGAAGGACGCCAAGGGGAGTTCGTGGACCTTGACAGCATACGATGATGCCGGGGCGCTGGCGTTTGAGGCCGGGGCGGGAGAAGCCGGGCCGCTGGCGATCGGCGAGCCGCTGCGCGCCGTGTTGCAGGCCTCGGAGTCGAAGAATGGCATCGCGTTCAGTTTGCGTGTGCAGGGGCCCAATGGAGAATCCACGCAGATCCTGAAGGGGGCAGACCGGCCGCGGGCGCCGCAGTTGATCCTGGCGAGCCGCGATGGTTCCTACCGGGCCACCAATAGTTTCGAGTATGGCTGAGGCGGGCTCTGCTCGCTCTCATGGCGGGAGCCCAGGAATGTTCAACGTCCGCTGGTCGCAACTCTGGATATCCTCGGCCCGTTCGAGGTGCAGCAGCGTCCACTGACGCTGACGGGCAGGTCTGGCAAGCCGCCGGACGGCCCGGTGGCGTGGTGGAAACTGGACGAGGCCGAGGGTGCCTCGGCCGCCGATGCCTCGGGGCAGGGGTTAACAGCCCGGGTGCTGGGCAAGGCGCGGTGGGCGCCGGGGCAGGGGCGAAAAGGCGGTGCGCTGCGTTTGGAGGGGCCAGAAGCGGGTGTGGATTGCGGCGGCATCAACGAATGCAACTTCAAGGAAGCGCTCACGATTTCGCTGTGGGTCAAGGTGCCGGAGGGTGGGAAGCTGTCGCCGTCGCTGGTCACCAAGGGGAACAACACCTGGCGGTTGCAGGGCGCAGCCGACCGGCAGCATGTGAGTTTTGCGCTGACCGGCCCGTTGACCATCGCGAGGACCAATCCCCGACCGCCCCTGGTGAAAACGAGGCGGCCGGTGAACGATGGGCAATGGCACCACCTGGCGGCGGTGTATGACGGCCAGCGGGCGGCGTTGTATCTGGACGGGGAGCTGCAGGATTCGCTTGCAGCCACCGGCCTGGTTGCGGTCAACACCGAGCCGGTGATGATCGGGCAGAATTCGATGGGGCGGATGGAGCCGTTTGAGGGGTGGGTGGACGATGTGCGTTTGTATGCGCGTGGGCTGAGTGAGGCTGAGATCAAGGCGCTGCTCCAGACGGAGGCGAAATAGGGCAGGACGCGCGATGAGCGGGCAGGGTGGGCGGTGTGCCAAGGCGCTCGCAGCGCTATCTTTGAATGATGGCGCTTGCGTTGGAGGGCTATGGCGTTCGCCTGCAGTGGTCGCCGGCAAGGTTGTCCCGTTGTCCGCGGCGATACAGACACCGTACTATGAAGACATGGTTGAGACTCGTGCTGGTTTTGCTGGTGGGGTCGTCGTCAGCGGCATCCGCGGCGCAGCCGGGTGTTCGCTATCGGGGCAAGGTTGTGGACGCGTCGGGCCAGCCGGTTTCTGAAGCGGCAGTTGAGATTCACCGCTACCCGAGCCGTCCGGTTGCGGTTGGGACAGGCGACCTGGAGGTTTCTCAGCATACCACTGGCACGAATGGGCTTTTTG
>Ga0073934_10005985_pt1 | contig 18189 bp, 14 predicted proteins | sample LarsenN4metaG_FD_76834 | JGI IMG/M metagenome (GOLD analysis project Ga0073934, IMG submission 76834) | Hot spring sediment bacterial and archeal communities from British Columbia, Canada, to study Microbial Dark Matter (Phase II) - Larsen... ... | reverse complement strand
CACCTCGGAGTAACAATTGAAGCTGACATTATAAAGCAAAGACTACCTGAAAACAACGGCGGTTATAATGCATTAAAGTTTGGAAAAACATCAAAGCTCGTTTATGAAAAACTGACTTCAGAAAATCAGATTGATTTAACAAGATATCAGGTAGCGAATTGCTATATGGGCAGAGCAGGTTTAATCAATTCAGGCGGTGCTTCAACAGGTAAAGGTGATTCAGACCTGAAAGAAGCCGTTAAAACAGCTGTAATAAATAAACGTGCCGGAGGAATGGGCTTGATTTCAGGCAGAAAAGCATTCCAGAAACCAATGAAAGAAGGAGTTGAATTATTAAACGCAATTCAGGACGTATATCTCGATAGTGAAATTACAATAGCATAAAATTAACATAATTTATATATAATGAACAAACCTAAAAAGAAAGTATTAGCTAAACACAGAAAAAAAACATTAAAAGCAAAGGCTAAGATTAAACAAATGTTAGCCAATAAAAAATCAGAATAGCTTCTCAGTTTGTATGTAATATAAGTGCCTGTGCTTTTGCTCAGGCACTATTATTTGAATTAAATGAAAAAACTCGCATTATATCTGTTTCTTGTTTTTACAACTTCCTTCACACCTATTGCCGCAAGATTTATAGTAAATGAAATTTCCCCTCTTTCTCTTGCATTCATTCGTTTTGGAATAGCAGGCATACTTTTTCTAATCGTTTTTTTTATAAAAAAACATAATTTCAGAATTGACAAAGAAGACCGGCTCAGATTTTTTATACTCGGAATTCTTGTAATTCCGGTTAATCAGTTTTGTTTTCTCAAAGGTGTAAGTCTGTCAATCGCTTCACATGCTGGAGTTATGTATTCACTCACTCCCCTTTTCTCATTCTTTCTTTCAATCAGATTAAAGAATGAATTTTTTTCAGCAAAAAAATTATTTTCAATTATAATGTCCATTCTTGGAATTATTATTGTTTTTTATGAGAGCATAATGATGACAACAAAATCCCAATCAACTATGCTGTGGGGAGATATACTTCTTTTCTTCGCTGTTTTTTCATGGGCGGCTTATATTACAATCGGAAATGATATGGTTAAGAAATACGGTGCATTAAAAACTTCAACAATAGCTTTCTGGATAGGTTTAATTTTATATATTCCGATATTTATTTACGATATTCCGAATTTTCACCCTGAAAATATAAGTCTAATGGGATTTCTGAGTTTTGTCCACCTTTCTCTGATAGTATCTTTTGGCGGTTACTTTCTATTTATTTATGCTACTAAATTTATTCAGGTCAGTTCATTGACTACAACTTTAAATTTTTCACCTGTTGTAACAATCATATTTTCTTTCTTACTATTAAATGAAAGTTTATCGAATTATTTTATAATAGGTGCCGCCATTACGCTGATTGGTGTTATATTAATTCAAACAATGAACAGTAATACTTTTAATAAAAATGGATTTATCGAAAACAGCTGAAACAGAAAAATATAAGATAAAAATTGCGCGAAATTCACTCTTAGTCGCAGTCTTTATTGTTACTATGAAATTAATCGCTACCATACTAAGTGGAAGTCTTGCTGTTTTATCAGAACTTTTTCACTCATCAACAGACCTTATTGCCGCATTGGCTACGCTTATAAGTCTTAATTACTCATCAAAACCGCCAGATGATAAACATCACTATGGTCACGATAAAATCGAAAGTTTCTCAGCACTTTTTCAGGTGCTGATTTTAATATTAATGTGCGTTTATATTCTTTATGAAGCTGTTGATAGAATTATTCACCCAACTCAAAATATTGATATTGATGTTTTTACTTTCTCTGTTATTATTATTGCAATACTTCTTGACCTGTGGCGTTCACGCGTTTTAAAGAAAGCCGCCATCAAAACTAAATCACAGGCACTTGAAGCAGATTCACTCCATTTTTCATCTGATATACTAAGTTCAGTCCTTGTTCTCGCAGGAATGTTTTTATACAGAATAAATCCTGTTTTTGACCCTATAGCGGCAATTGCAGTATCAATCATAATCATCATTACAACATTTAATCTCTCAAAAAAAGCTTTTGATACATTGCTTGATAAGACACCAAAGGGATTATCCGAAGAGATAAGAAATGAAATTTTAAATATACCCGGAATTGAATCAGTAAAATCACTCAGGATAAGGAGTACAGGTGCAAAAATATTCATTGATATGGTTATTAATATTGCAAGAACAAAACTTTTTTCTGAATCGCATGGCATTCTGAATGCAGTTGAGAGAAAAATCCGTGAAATAGCGCCGGGAGCAGATATCGTTATACACCCCGAGCCAGTTGAAACAAAAGACGAAACAATAAACGATAAAGTGAGAATGATAGTAAACGAAGCCGGTTATAAATGTCATGACATATTCTCGCATAAAATCGGAAATGAAATATTTACAGAACTGCATATAGAGATAGCCCATACAAATAATCTTGTTACTGCACACAGTGATATAGATAAACTTGAAAAAGAAATACTTGATAAAATACCCGTAATTAATCATATAAAAATTCATCTCGATGAACCGAGCGGTTTAATCTATGAAACTGAAGATATAACAGAAAAAAGTCCGGAGCTTATAAATAAGATAAATGAAGTAATTGAATCAGTTGAAGATATTTTGCATTTTCACGATATAAGAATAATATCATCGGAAGGAAAAATCAGAGTTTCCCTGAATTGCGAATTTCACAAAGGGAAAACGCTTGAAGAAGTACACGAACTGGTTACGATTTACGAAAGCAGATTGTTTTTAAAACTGAAGAAAATAAACCCGAAAATCACAAACGTAATAATTCACGCCGAACCAATCGGACACGAATAAAGAAAATCATAAAATGGAAAAAATCAAAATAGGAATAATAGGTTATGGTCATCTTGGAAAGATGCATGTAAAAAATCTTTCAGAGCTCTCTTCTGAAATGGAAAATGTTGAGCTTCACGGAGTTTACGACCTGGATAAGGAAAAATATAAATCATTTGACGGAAACAATAATATCATATTCTATGATACGCTTGATGAACTGCTTGAAAATATAAACACGGCATTTGTAATAACTCCTACTTCATCACATTTTGAAATTGCAGAAAAAGCAATTTCTAAAGGAATTAATCTCTTTATTGAAAAACCTGTAACAGCAGAGCTTAAGGAGGCTTATAAACTCCGTGAGTTGTATAAAAAAAACAGCAATCTTATTATTCAGATTGGTCATATTGAAAGATTCAATCCGGCATTACTTTCTGTTGAAGAACTAAACCTTAAGCCGATGTTTATTGAAAGTCACAGACTCGCTTCTTTCAATCCACGCGGAACAGATGTATCGGTTGTACAGGATTTAATGATACACGATATTGACATAATACTAAATCTAGTTAAGTCAAAAGTATCATCAATAGATGCAACAGGAGTTGCAATATTGACAAAACAAATTGATATTGCCAATGCGAGAATAAAATTTGAAAACGGTTGTGTTGCAAATATAACAGCTTCCAGAATATCACAGAAAAAAATGCGCAAGATGAGAATATTTCAGAAAAATGCTTATATATCAGTTGATTTTCAGGGAAATAGTTCAGAAGTATTCAGACTTACAGAGGGCGAAGATAAAAATGCAAAAGGAATTAAAATGCAAATACCCGGAACAGACAATTTCATTTATTTTGATAAACCTGATATTCAGGAAAGCAATCCGATGAAAATTGAGGAAAGAAAATTCCTTCAATGTATAAAAGAAGAGAAAACTCCGGAAGTAACACTTGAAGATGGTATTCAGGCACTTGAAGTAGCTCTCGAAATTATAAAGAAAAGTGAAGAATCAATATCAAAAGTAATTGAAGATTAAAATAAATAATAAGTTTGTTGAGAAAGTTGCTGAAATTGCAAAAGCAAGCGGATATAAGGTATATCTCGTTGGAGGATATGTTCGCGATTTATTGCTCGGCAAGGAATCATCCGATATTGATTTTATGATTCTTGGCGATGGAATAAAATTTGCAGGACTCGTAGCAAAGGAAATGAAACTTGAAGTAACTGCAGTTTATAAGAACTTCGGAACTGCACTGATTAATACGCATTCAGGTAAATACGAATTTTCATCAGCAAGAAAGGAAAGTTATGAAAGGAATTCGCGAAAACCGAAGATAGAATTCTCAGGACTCGAAGATGACCTATCACGAAGAGACTTTACTATAAATGCACTTTGTATTGACCTTACCAAACCGCCAGAAATTATTGATTTATTCAATGGTATAGATGATTTAAAAAATAAGGTTATAAGAACACCGCTTGAACCGGAAAAAACATTTGACGATGACCCGCTCCGCATAATGCGTGCTATCAGATTTGCATCTCAACTCGGATTTTCAATTGATAATCCGGCACTTATTGCAATTAATAAAATGGCTCACAGGTTAAAAGAAGATTCAGTTGTTTCACAGGAGAGAATTACAAATGAATTTTTACTTATACTCGGAAGCAGTAAACCCTCAATCGGATTGAATCTCCTGCAACTAACAGGAGTTATGGATATTATTTTCCCGGAGATATCAATGCTTTCAGGAGTTGACCAGCGTTCAGAATATCACCATAAAGACGTATTCAATCATACTATGCAGGTTGTTGATAATGTTGCTGAAGTATCTGATAATATCTGGTTAAGATTTGCGGCATTGGTACATGATATTGCAAAACCAAAAACAAAGAAATTCGTAGAAAATAAAGGTTGGACTTTTCACGGACATGAAGAACTCGGTGCAAGAATGATGAAAAAAATATTTCAGAGAATGAGACTTCCCCTACACCATCTCGATTATGTCTCAAAACTTGTGAAAATGCATTTAAGACCGATACCATTAGCACAGGATAATGTAACGGATTCAGCAATAAGAAGACTAGCGGCTGAGGCAGGCGAAGAACTTGTTGACCTGCTGACTTTATGCAGAGCAGATATAACATCAAAAAATCCTGAAAAGATTAAAAAATTTCTTAAGAACTATGATATAGTTGAGAAGAAAATTATTGAAGTACAGGAAAAAGACAATCTCAGGAACTTCCTGTCCCCTGTAAGAGGAGAAGAAATTATGAGAATATGCAACCTTGAACCCTCCAGGAAAGTCGGAATCATAAAAAAGAAAATAGAAGAAGCAATACTTGAAGGAGAAATCCCTAATGAATATGAAGCCGCATTGAATTATCTGTACAAAATAAAAGATGAAATTTTAAACTTATAAGATTGAAATAATGTTTTAAAAATTGCAAATTAGAATATTGAATACAAAAATAAAAATATCAATTGCTTTACTAATGTTCTCTGCAGTGTTGATTTTCAACACAGCACAGACATTTCATCACCACGAGCACATTGAAGACGAATTAAAATGTCAGATTTGTATTCTCTCAACTTCAGTTGATTTTCAGGAATCTTCAACACAAATCACAGATAAAATATTTGCTCACGGATTTTTATTATATCCTGAAAATACAACCCCATTCATACAAAATTATCAGACCAGTAATAATCCATTAAGAGCCCCACCTGCCTATCTATAACTTTAAATAAATTTTTTATAAATTAAATTTTTAAATAAGTTATGGATAAAAATCTAAATAAATTTTTTGGCATATTTTTATATGTCATAATTTCATCACTAATCGTAATATTCTATTCCTGCGGAGACGATACAGTCTCAATTCCTGAATCTGAACACCTTGAAGCAGAAGGAATGGTATTAAAAGACACTACAAATACCGTAATACTGAAATATTTCAGAGGAGCATTAACACCCGGAAAAGATACAATAAAAGTGCCAAATGGCATGAACACTTCTATCTTATCGGTAATATTTCTTGACTCAAATCAGGCAGAACTGCCACCTGAAGAAGATCCGGATCACACATTAGGATTTGAAACGTTTGGTTCAACTAAATTCAGCATAACTAAGGTAACAGGTCAGAAGTGGAAAATATTTATGACAGGTTTAACACCGGGAAATGATTCAGTAAAATTCAAGGTTCTTCACGAAGGTCACGCAGACTTTCAGACAATTCCGATTCCGGTCAAAATATTTAACATAGTAATGTGAAAAAAATAATTTTGATTGCATTCCTGCTACTCGGCGGGAATGCAATTTCTCAAAATATTATTGACTCGACAGGACTGAAAAAAGACACTATAAATGGAGAATATATTACCCCGGATATAGAAGTCTCGGATTTTGTACAGAAAACAGCTTTTGACAAAATCATAGAGATGTCTTATACCCTTTCGGGAAAAGATTTGCAGCGGAATCTTAACACAACATTAGCGTCAACAATAAAAAATGAGATGGGAATGTCAATGCGTTCAATGGGACCTGCACCATCCAGACCAGTATTCCGCGGGCTTTCAGGGGAGAGAATTTCCATATCAGAAGACGGAATAAAGACAAATGATTTATCATCAACTTCTCCTGATCATTCAGTAGCGATTGAAACTTTCACAGTAGAAAGAATAGAAGTTTTACGCGGACCAAAACTGCTGACAAAAACACCGACGAATGTAGGAGCTGTAGTAAATGCAATAAGGAATGAGATTCCGTTTGATTTACCTGATAAAATAAATATAATATTCGGAAGTTACGGAGAAAGTGCAAATAAAGGTTATTCAGGTTCGTTGGTTTTAAAAGCACCTGTAATGGATTTTTCACTAAGAGGAGAGATAAGCAACCGCAATACAGGAAATCAGAAAACTCCATCCGGGACCCTTCTTAATTCCGCGATTAATACATTTAATTATTCCGGAGGGATTTCATACATCAAAGATAAAATTACAACCGGTATTTCATACCGCGGGTATAAAACTGATTACGGAATACCCGGAGGATTTATAGGCGCACATCCATTTGGAGTAAATATATCAATAATGAAAAAACAGGTAAATTTCAAATTAAACTATAAAATTAATTCAAAATACATAGAAAATATTGAAACAGAATTTTCAAGAGTAAATTATAATCACAAGGAATTTGAAAAATCCGGATTAATAGGAGCAGAATTCGGAATAACAAATTACAACGGAGAAATAATTTTTAATCATAAAATATCACATTATATAAAATCAGGCATAGCTGGTGTTTCTTTCAATCACAGGGATTTTGATATAGGTGGATTTGTATTCACAACTCCTGCAAAGAGTATTAACCTTTCAGCTTTTTTATATGAAAATATTGTTGTAAACGAAAAACTTTCAATTGAGCTATCGCTGCGATATAATTATGATGAGATAAATCCGAGGGATAAAAATTATTATTCAAATATAGGTTACATTACAAATAAAATATATAACACAATATCAGCAGGAGCTTCAGCGGTTTACAGAATTTTCAGAAATCATTATGCTGGTATAAACTTTCTGCGTTCAACCCGCGTTCCGACAATTGAAGAGTTATACTCCGAAGTACCTCATCTGGCTGCATATTCCTATGAAGTTGGGAATCCAAATCTGAAGTCTGAAGTAGCTTATGGAGGAGAACTATTCACATATTACCGTAATGAGGATATATATGTTATGTTATCAGCATATTATAATGATTTCCGGAATTTTATCATACCGAGAAATACAGGAAAGATAAACTATGCAACACTACTTCCGATATATGCAACCGAAGGCGTACCTGCAATTCTGACGGGATTTGAATCAAAATTTGAAATTAAACCTTTCAGTTTTCTTCAGCTTGATTTAAATGCAACTTATACTTATGGGAAATTCAATTCAACAGGAACTCCCCTACCTGCAATACCACCCTTTAAAATAATCTCTACTATTTCATATAAAAGAAATAATTTCATATTCGGAATAATGAACGAATCTGCTTCATCGCAAAAACGAACTGATACATTTGAACAACCGACACACGGCTATTCAATATTCGGTATTTATTCACAATATATACTCCCAACAGGAAAATTTACTCACAGTCTTTCCGCAAACATAGATAACATCTTCAACAAAGAATACCGCAATCACCTCTCAAGAATCAAATCAATTATGCCCGAATCCGGGACAAACTTCCGTATCATTTACCGCCTTTTCTTTTAACTCTGTCATTCCCTTTTCTCTCTGTCATTCCGGCGAACGTGAGTCTTTTCCATCCCGACTTGTCGGGACCGGAATCCACAACAATATCTCCCTACTTCTTCCCGATAAAAAACGAAACGCCTCCAAAGAAGTTAATATCCGCAATATTCCTGCCGGACGACAAATTCGGATTCAGACTAACATCATCCTTGTCATTCAGAAACATCCAGGCATTCTTATCTGATGCTTCTGAACTCCTGAACAATAAATTATGGAAATTAAACTGTGTCCCGACTGTAAATCCAACTCTCTTACTGAACCTATATCCATATTCAACAATTCCACCAACTCCCATTCTGAAACTTCCGTGATATGTATTGAATAATTCTGTTTGCCCTTGTTGCTGGTCATAAATCCTTCCGGTAATAATTGCAGCATTAATATGCAAACCAATGCCGAAAGCTGATGCCCTGTTCTTATCCGTATATATTTTAAATTGACCACCAAAAGCCGCATAAGGCATATTTATTCTATAGAAGCTTGTACCCGGTTTCTTATTAGCCGGCTTATATAAAGTATCTTTAGGCCAACCGGGAGGAAACTGCCCCATTCCGTAGGAATTATTTTCTTCAGTCTGATAGTGATTATAACCAAGAACTAAATACAGGTCAATACCTGTATTGTTTTTGTAACACCCTACATTATAGTTGAACTTAAGAGCCGTCCCGAAGCCGCCGCTTTGAGCGTAAGACCTGAAAGAATAAAATTCCTCAATGGAATTTCCTTTAAGCTCCATCAGAGGCATGCTATAGCTTCCTGTTACGTTCACAGTAATAAAAGGCATAGCATACTTTGTAGTACAGATTGTTTGTGAAAAAGAATTGGAAAAGAAAAGAAAGAGCAGACCAAAAGAGAAGAGAGTAATGATTTTTTTCTCCATAACCGGGAATTTAAAGTTTAAAAAAATTTTTTAAACACCATCTTTTCTCAGAGTAATCAGACAAAAACCCAACAAACGTTTTAGAACAAAGCAACTATTTTCAAATTACTCTTTATAAAATCTTTTGTCAACTGCATAACAAATAAAAAAAATTATATTTGATAGAAATAAAAAAGCCCATATTTCTATGAGCTTTTTTAAAAGACAGAAAATTAAGTTATTAATCTGTTTATCTCTGCAATAAATCAGCGATTTTTTGAATCCAACAATTTATTTCATCAACACAAGCTTCTTCACGGCAGAAAATTCGCCCGAAGTTAATCTGTAAAAATATACACCGCTCGGGAGATTTGATGCATCAAATGTTATATTATAATATCCTGCGTCTTTAAATTCATCAATAAGGGTCTTAACTTCTTTTCCGAGCATATCATAAACTTTGATTGAAACATTTCCGGATTTCGGCAAATCAAAATTAATCTTTGTTACAGGATTAAACGGATTCGGATAGTTCTGAGATAAATCAAATTTTGATGGCACTCCGATTTCAACAATTCCATCAAGATTATGATATTCAAAGTTACCGTTAAAATCAATCTGTTTCAGACGATAGTGATACTTCCCTGTCGTAAGATTCTTGTCTGTAAATTCATAAGTTGACGGTTTATTATTTCCATGTACAAATCCAGCTTTATGCCATTCACCGTTAACAGTTTTTCTCTCTACATCAAAGCCGGAATTGTTTATTTCTTCAGCGGTTGACCAGGATAGTTTTACATCACGAAGTTTTGCAGAAGCGTTGAGTGAAGCAAGTCTGACAGGGAGAGGAGAAAGATTATCACTGGCTGTCCATGATGAAAATGATGAAACATTTACCGATAATGACCGTGGATTGTTTCCAGAAACGTTTACAGGATTTCCCTGAGGAGTCCATGTTGTTCCATTGTCTGTGCTTTTCCATAGTTGCCCGAGATTTGTTTCTGAAAATAATTTACCATTATCAAATGTATCGAACCATTTTAAAGTAAGTGTTCTTTCTGCATTAATTGTTCCTGTAATATCCCAGCTGCAGGTTATACTTTGATTTGTTCCAAAATTCTTCGCAGTTCCGGTATTTCTTGTAAAAGTTAATCCATTTAATTGTCCTGAACCCGAGCTTATACTCAGACCTAAAAAGTCAGATATACCACCTGTCCCTAAATCTCTTGATTGCATAACCGCATTTCCGAGAATATATTTTGTTGCAGTTTCTGTTGGAGCAGTTGCAGAAGTAGAAAAACTGATATTATTTGATGATGTATTCAGGATGCCGTTATTTAAAGTAAGTGAATTTGTTATTGCGACATTTTGTGATAATGTAACTCCTGAAGAATTGTCAATTGTCAGATTATTGACTGTAGCTGGTAATCCGTTACCAGTAGATTGAGCAGAAGAGCCATTGTAGATATAATTTGCTCCTGTATTAAATGTTCTTGCGCCTGAATTCTGAATATTACCTGTTGCACCTGATGAAGTAATTCCATTAGCAGAACCGATTGACAATGACGAATTTGAATTCAAAGCGAAATTAGTTGTACCACTTAATACATTATTTGCAGTGTTAAATACTCCGTTAACTGTCAATGTTCCGCCATTTACTGTTTTATCCGATGTTAAATTAACATTGGCAGTATTTGAAATAGTTAATCCATTGGAATTTAAAGATAAAGTACCAGTTCCTCCTAATTCTGCGTTCGTACCTGAAATAATAAACTGCCCGCAGGTATTTGCATCACTTCTTTGTACAATATTTCCACTTCCTCTGATTCCATTCCTGAAAGTTTTTATACCTTCATATTGCCAATACACAGTATTAGCGTCAACCTGAAATATTCCGTTAATAGTTGTTGGGTTTGGAGCACCTGCCCCAACATATATATCAGGAGTGTTTACCCGGAAAACCGGAATTTCATTAACAGTAGAATTTGGGAAATATGTAACGTTGCTTGTAATGAACTGTGCACCAGAACTTACATTCCAGTAATAAGTAGCGCCATTTTCATAATAAATCTGATTGCTTATACCATAATGTGAAGCCGATATCCCGTTATTATTAACTTCAAGAATACCGCCTGTTTTGACTCTTATTGTTGCACCAGCAGAATAAGGTGCATATTTACTTACACTATGTTTAAATGTACCATATATAGTCAAATCATCACCATCACCATCTGCAATTACCAATGAATCAGCACTATAATTTAAAATCCCACCGCTTTCAATAACTGTTTGGTCAATTGTAACTAATTCCGTAATATTAATAGTGTGTCCGTTTCTAATTGTAATTATATTCGAAGAACTATTTGGGGTTGTTGTAGCATCACTCCAGTTTGAATTGTCGTTTGAAGTTTCCCAACTTGATGTTTGATTCCAGTTTCCGTTTTGTTTCGAGCGAAAATATGCAGATGAAATTCCGGTGGTACTACCGCTTGTTTGTGGTACTGAGCCATCGGTTTTATAATTTATATCAGCAGCGGAATTAGTATAAGGAAATATTTTGAAATAGTAAGTCGTATTTGAATTTAAACCTGAGAATGTAACTGTCTGAGTTCCCTGTGAGATATTTTTTACAAGTGTGCCATCGCTTTCAGGTGTTCCGTCAACAGGTGAAGTAATATTTTCGTAACTAACAGAACTTCCTTTTATCAGATATGCATCTGGTAAAACATCCCCTGTTGCATCTGTCCATGTAATAGTTATACTTGAAGGAGTAGTTGTAGTAATATTAAAATTCGTAACATGATTTGAGGGTTCTGCTTTGATTCCTTTACCTGTGGCTGTTAAATATTGCGTTGTTGCTCCGGTACTTGAATGAGAAATATTCTTTGAATAATCAGTTGCACTTTGTGGATTGAATCTCATATAAATTGTTTGTGAAACTGTTCCGCCAGTAGGAGTTAAAGACAAAGTTTGTGAAAATGGTCCTAACGGATTTATTGAAATAGTAAAAATTGGTGTTTCTGTATCAATTATTAAATAATTAGTCAGATTATTCCCTGTTACTGTATATGATTGTGCAGCAGAATTCGTATCAATCAATACACTCCCGAAACTTAATGATGCTGGGGAGATAGAGATTGTGGGAGATGAATTAACAATTGAAAACGAAAAATCATCAATCATAATTCTTTCAGTAGTTCCGTTCGCTTTTACCCTTACAATAAATTGATTTGCGCTGGTTAATGTTGGCGAAGAAATAGTATAAGAAAATTGTTTCCAATCCGAAGAATTATTCAGATAAGCATTGTTTATTGTAGTTCCGATAGAAATATAATTTGTTCCTCCATTTGTACTGTATTCAATACTAAAGTCAGGTGAAGGTGTTGAATCCCATCTTCTCACTTTAAAGCCAAATTGAGTTAATGTTCCGGATGTAGTGTATGTTGCTGTCCAACTGGTTAAATTATTGTCCCTAAGTCTCCAGGAATATGTTCCAAGAGCACCGGGAAAACCATCTTGTGCAGTAGTTGTGTTTCTAAGTGCAGGACCCCCAGTAAAATTCCAATTATCGGAATTATATTGATGGTTAGTCTGGTAAGAAGTTAATTCTCCGCTACCTGCAGTCCATTTAGCATTATCATCAAAATTTATTATTGTTTGACTTATAATATTAGTATTAAATAATAATAAAATAAATACTAAATACGAATTTAAAAGAAATACTTTTTTCATATTAAATTTTTAAAAAATTATAATCACTTTTTGTTTTAAATTTATTTAAATAAAATTTACTTCAAAACTACAAGTTTCTTCACAGCAGAATTATTCCCTGAAACCAGTTTATAGAAATATACACCGCTCGTTAATTCTGATGCATCGAAACTAACTGAATAGTAACCTGCTTCTTTGAATTCATTTACAATAGTGGTAACTTCTTTTCCAAGAATATCATATATTGTTAAGGTAACCAAACCTGAAACCGGTAAATCGTAATTAATCTTTGTTACAGGATTAAATGGATTCGGATAATTCTGCGATAAATTAAATTTCGAAGGAACTCCTACTTCAACTATGCCTTCAAGATCGAAATATTCATAATTTCCGTTATAATCAATTTGCTTTAATCTATAGTGATATTTCCCTGTTGCAAGATTCCTGTCTTCAAATGAATAATATGACTCCGAATTTTTCGTACCGTTTCCATGCACAAATCCGATTTTTTTCCATTCACCGTTTACTCTTTTCCTTTCAATATCAAATCCGGAATTGTTTTCTTCTTCAGAGGTTATCCAGTTTAAAAATATATTATTAGTCTTTACATTACTGTTAAACAAACTAAGTTTTACCGGTAATGGCGTTGTGCCTTGAATAATAAAATCGTCCCCAGAAGTCCCAGAAGGATCATTAAGATACCACGTTCCCGAACTCCCAGTACCACCCCATATTACTAGTCTGAAAGTAATAGTTGTCCCTGAAGGAACATCCTGGAGAGCAGAAATACCAGATAAATCTATTGCAGTTTGAGGATTGCCTGCTGAGTTGGTAATTGTACCCCAGGTAATTGCAGAACCTATATTAGTAAACGAACCTGAGCCAACCTGATATTGCCATTGTCCGGTTGTTGGGCCTGTGTTTGATCTCCGTACGTTATAAGCAGCAATACCAGAAATAGATAACATATATCCTGTATTACCAGTCAAAGTAAAAGTAATAAAATCATTACCAGAAATTGCATTACTTAGACTTGTATTCATACAATCGTTTCCACCCCATGCATTTGCTGCGCCTGAGCCGCTTGTCGTTCCTACACCTGAACCACGGGTTAATCCTCCTACTGTAACATTAGAAGAAGTTGTTGTTGCACCATAAGGTGATGGTCCAAAATTATTTGACCCACCTGTTAATGGGTCAAAGTCCCAACCTGCTATAGTTGACTGAGCATTGACTATATTAACAGATATACAAATAAAAGCTATTACAAAAAAAGTTTGTTTTAATTGTTTCATATTATTTTATTTTTTAAGTTTTTTAAATACTTATATATAATAAATACTTTAATAAACGTAGTCTATATAAAATTAAAAGAATTATTTTAAAGAAATATTAAGTAATTCAAATATTAACACTAAAATCATGCCAAATTTCCGATTATATCTGGAAAAATTCAAAATATACCTCAGCATTCAGGCAAAAAAAATCTGAAAACTTTAAGTATTTTTCGTAATCCTTATAATTTCCTTACAGTTAAAGAGAACATTAAAGAACTTTGAGATGAGAAAATTTCAGCGACTTTGAGAGATAAATACATTTAATATACATTCAACCTTACAAAAATATTTCTTTTATGATATAAATGCAATTATATAAGAAATATTCAGTATTAATACTTATTTAGAAACCTAAGTATTTATTTTACAATTATTTAATAAATTAATTATTTTTTATAAATATTCGGGAATTAAGAGCTGTGTATAAAAGTGAGAGTGTTATATTTAATAAGGAAATGTCATTTAACCAACAAAAGCTTTTCTGTTTTGGAATAATTTCCTGAAATCATTCTGTAATAATATACACCGCTTGCTAAATTGGATGCATCGAAAACAGTTGAATAATAACCTGATTCAATATGTTCGTTTATTAGTGTATATACTTCTCTACCACAGATATCGTATATTTTGATACTCACAAAAGCAGATTTAGGTATTTGCCAGTTGATTACAGTCTTTGAATTGAACGGATTTGGATAATTCTGCGAAAGTCCCAATTTTTCAGGAGCTCCTATTTCTACTAAATCTTTTAATTCGAAGTATTCATAGTTTCCGTTAAAATCAATCTATTTTAATCTGTACTGATACTTCCCTGTTTGCAGATTTCTGTCTTCGAATATATACTCCGATGGTTTATTATTTCCTTTTACAAATCCTATTTTTCCCCAGTTTTCATTTCCGGATTTCCTCTCAATTTCAAATCCTGAGTTGTTAATTTCTTCTGAGGTTTGCCAATTTAGCTTAACAATATTTGAAATTGCATTACATGAAAATGAATATAATTTTACAGGCAGAGGTTGTTCAGTTCCTGAAGCTAATACAAACGGACTAAAAGAATTAATGTAATTTGTCGTTTCAAGTGAACCGCCTGAGTTATTACCTGTAATATTAGTCCCTCCAAGATTTTCCCATAAAGAACCTGTCCAATGCCCAATTCGCAGATTTGTATATGAAGTAACTCCGGAATTTTCATCCCAAAACATTTTTACTTTAGCTGTAGTTGTCCCTGATATCCTTGATAAATCGTAATAACCAATTTGACTTACTGACGCAATTCCAGTTCCAAAACTTGTAGTATTTGAATACGCTGTATTGAAATATTCTGCTTGAAAAATGTTTTCGTTCGCATCTGATGGAATTATACTTATTGGCGAATATGTATTTCCCTTTCCGGTCGGTAATGTAAATTCTGTTGCTGAATTTGTAATTTTAGCAACCGGACCGTTTACAAAACTTGATGTTGAACCACCGCTAAAAGTTGCAGAATTACCTAAATAAATTAAATTAGAAGTTGTTGTATTAATTTTACCATCTGTTAAAATCAAATTTGAATTAACTGTAATTGAACCTGAGAGTGTAATACCATTCGGATTGTTAATTTCCAACTGATTGACACTTGAAGGGAGACCATTTCCGATACTTTGACCTGAAACACCATTATATAAATAATTTGCACTAGTATTAAATGTTCTTGTTCCTGTAACCTGAATATTTCCTGTTGCCCCGGAAGAAGATATTCCATCCGGATGACCGATTCCAAGAGTTCCACCTGAAGTTACCGTAAAAGTTCCACTACCAGTAAATACACTTGTACCCATATTAAGTATAGAACCATTCCTGACAAGAAAGTTTATTGTATTAGAAATATTACCACCTGTTTTTGTAAATGTCTGTATCCCGGATTTGACAAATTTTATAGTCCCGTTTCCTGACCCGGTTTCCGTTAAAGTACCTCCTGTCATTTCTAAATCACCAGATAATTCAATATTTGGATTTCCACTTGAACTTGATAAATCAAATGTTCCTCCTGTTATTTGCAATTTTCCTGCAATAGTTAAGGTAGGACTGGAATTTACAGCCAAACGTAATGACCCTGTACCAGTGTTGTTAATAAGAAGATTTCCGCCAACTATAGTAAAATTTCCCGCAAAATTTATATTTGTTGTCTGGTTAGGACAATCCCAGACAAAATTGTAGAAATTCTGTCCAGTTCCTAAGGGTAAATTTGAATTTGAAGTAAACCCCCTGATTTCGCAGGTAGAGCCACTACTCCATGTAGCAGTTGGAATTGTTCCGTTGTTTGTTGTGTGTAAATGCTGATATACTCCTCCATTATTAAAAATTATATTTCCTGTTAAGTTAATTATTCCTGAATTTTTTATTGTTCCGCTTACGTCAAGTTCATAACCAGAACCGTTAGTAAGTGTTAATTGAATTTCAGAGTTAATCTGTAAAATTCCACCTGATTCTATGACTATTTGATCTAAAGTTTTATTCGCTGTCAATGTTGCAGTGTGACCGGCTTTTATCGTAATTATATTTGCGTTTAAATCCGGTGAAGAAGAAGCTGTTATCCAGGAATTTCCATTATATGTTTCCCAGTTTGTCGCATCAACAAAATTTACATCTCCTGTTGTTCTGAAATCACCGTTACTTTGTGAGTAAATATCACCTGAAATCATTAAAAGACAGAAAATATATAAAAATCTTAGCACAGGGCAATCCCCTTTCATTTTTGAAATTTACAATATTAAAATATACATTTGTTTTAAATAAATGTATTATTTATTAATATATTTTTCAAGAAAAAAAACGGGTGTTTTTTGGGAATTACTTTATTGCCTGAGCCAGCTTGAAAGCTTTTGAAATTTAATTTTCCTTTTCTCTCCAAACCATTCAAAGTATTCTTCTTTCTCAATTGATTTATTCAATAAAATCAATTCTGATGTTTTGAAATGCTTCGATGCGTTTATTAATGCACGGATTTCTCTTTGTAATGTTTTATCATCAGAAATATCATAGCTGACTTGAATTAATTCTATATTATTATTTTTTCTGCGGACTAAAAAATCAACTTCATAACTTTTATCATTGGAAGTATAAAAATAAAAATCTATCTCGCCCTTTAACTTTTTTTTCATTAAATAAACAGCTGCTAAATTTTCATATAGCTTTCCAATATCTTTGTTTATACTTAATGACTTTGCCTTAATATATCCATTATCATACGAATATATCTTTCCGGGATGCGATAAAATATCTTTCGATTTAAAAGAATATCTTTGTACACTAAATAATAAAAATGAGTTAGAGAGATAACCTAAATATCTGTTCAGAGTTGCAATGCTTTTTATCTCTGTGATTTTTGCTAATGTTCTGAAGGAAAACTCAGTCCCAATATTTGATATCAGGTGGTTTGCAATATTACTTATTGCAAATTCTTTCCTTATTTTATATCTCTGCAGGATATCTTTATATATTACAGAGTCGTACAGTAATTCAAGATAATCTTTTAAGTTAATATTTTTCAGAATTACTTCAGGATATCCGCCTGTATTTGCATAATCGGATAAAGCATTTTCCGGAAATGGTTGTTCGTTTTCAATTGAATTCATATACTCAGATAATGAGAATGGGAAAATGTATATTGGTATATGTCTTCCTGTTAAGTGAGTTGACAATTCAGAGCTGAGAAGATTTGAATTACTGCCCGATAATACTAAATTATATCCCTGCCTTTGTAATCTGTTTGAAATTATTTCCCATTCGGGGTAATTTTGAATTTCATCCATAAAAACATTTCTCGTGTCTCCATAAATTTCCTTTGAGATTCTCATTATGCCATTTATATCTTTTATTTTCATCAACTCTTCATCATCAAAATTCAAATATATAAAATTTCCAGTCTCTTTGAGTGTGTGTATTGCAAAAAACGATTTCCCTGAGCGGCGGGGTCCTATAATTACCTTTATTAAATCTTCAGATAAGTATTTAAGTTCTGCCTCACGCTTTATATATTTTTCATTTAGTTTTTTCCTTAATTCACTATATTGTAAGTGTAAAATTTCTCTGATTTTTTCCATTTTTGTAATATATTTTCTTTATAATGAACAATTTTACCTATTTTTGT
>Ga0073934_10005984_pt1 | contig 18190 bp, 12 predicted proteins | sample LarsenN4metaG_FD_76834 | JGI IMG/M metagenome (GOLD analysis project Ga0073934, IMG submission 76834) | Hot spring sediment bacterial and archeal communities from British Columbia, Canada, to study Microbial Dark Matter (Phase II) - Larsen... ... | reverse complement strand
TCCTTGGGCGTGTTGAACAATGGTTTCCATAACCGTTCAGTTAAATTTTGATTACGCCCTTTCTTTCAGATTTTTCCTTCTTTGGCAACCCCTTGTTGAAACTGGTGCAAGATCTCAGTAGACGCTCTAGAGCCTTCGCTTCAGTTGTGTCTGGTATCACGATGTTCAATGTTTTACATCAACCCTGCCTGCGAAAGGCATCACCCGTTCTTAGGTTGCTGTGTCACCTAAAAGAACTAAAAGACACGGCATGATCAATCCTGTAAGCCCCCTATAGGAGACTTGTTTGATGCCCCCCACAAAAGCCCCTCAGACTCAATGGATCAATGCTTCACAGGCATGGACTTTGCTAGTTCATAATGAAGCGTTAGGAGAGAAGGAATCAACTTTCCCCATCTCAAACAAGCCTGTACCTGGTAGGAATTTTGTCGCGATCGCTGCTTCAGTGTGCTTTGTGACCATGACGCTGGTGACACTTGCTTGGGGAACAGGCAAAGTCTGCGAAGGATTCATCGCGATCGCCCGTCAGCAGTCAGACTTAGCTAATGTGCTGGGGCGTTAAAACGAAACAATTTGAAAGTTTTCTAAGATCGAAACAAACTTAGAATCCACTCGATCGCCCTGTTTTGGCAAGAAGCTAATGCGAAGCTAAGGGCGATCTCAGGTGAATAAAGCAGATTCACTAAGGTCAGGCTGTCTGAAAATATTTCAGACAGATCTTTCTATTCAAAGGCGCGATCAAGCTAGTGGCTCAATCGGTCTGAATATTATTATTGTCCTCATCCCCTAGCCGATTCTCTCAAAGGAGAGCTATTGGAACTCCCTTTAACGCCGGGAGAGAGATTCAGGGTGTAGCGCTATGCGCTTCTCGAAGAGTGGGCGAGAATGACGACAAGCAAAGCAAATGGCCCACTAGAAATTGGCCTGCTAGAAGTTTCACGATCAAGGATTTCTCTGGCAATCAGACATCTTGCTTGCATGTTTCTGGCTACAGTTATAACTATTGTTGTCTTATTTCGGGCGGGGAGAAACTTCGGACTGGAATCGCATTCTCTTCTCTCCTCTATTTCTAATGTTTTAAGCCTCATCGCAATAATTATGTCTTTTACAACTCCTATCCGCTGTCAAGCTCTTTCTCAAGATTGAGTTTTGAGACAACTCCCTATGTTACAAAATAAGGAGTTCGTCAAATATATTTAGGGTCGATTGACCTTATTTGACGGGTCTCTTTACCAATAGGAAAATTAGTCGATGAATAATACATTGCATTTCTTTTCTAGTAGTCAATCTAATGTTGATCCCGCTACTGATCCAAATACTGCTCCGTATACCAATCCGCATCCAACTCCCATTAAAGATCCAAATCTTGACCCTTACACCAACCCCCACCCAAACCCTGATGGAGATCCAAACTTAGAGCCTTACACCGAATCAAACCCCAAACCCTTTGACGACCCTAATGTTGACCCCTATGTTGACCCTGAAAAGCGGTAAGCATAGAAAGCTTTCCTATGTCAAAGCGATACCTTGAAGCCAAGCTCTGGACAGGTAATAATCGCTACTTTAGTGAAGATAGCGTTAAAATACTCTGCCTGGTCGCACTCAAATTCTGTTGTGATCTAACAGTTGAAGCTCCAGAAAAGTTTTTCTTTTAAGGATAATATATGAAGCTGTATTTTAGAGCTTTTTAATTTTCCCTTATCCTCTTCAGTTCTCGCAGAGACACACCTGTGGCATTAAAAAAAGAGATCGTTTGTGTTGCGTACACATGACATATCATACACTTCTTAAAGGCTTCCTTAAGAAATTAGAGGGGTTTTTAGAATAAATGTACTCTTTTAAGCCTTAAAACCTCACCCCAGGCTTCTCACGAAATGAATTGAATGACTGCAAAAGCCCATTAGATAGAAACTATGGACTCGGCATGGCAAAGATATGACGAGAGTATGACGCTGCTATTGCAAAAAGTGACTAAAGCGGATAAAACTGTTAGAAGCGCATAAGAAAAATAGTCGGCGATCGCATTTGCGATCGCCTTTTTCTGTTTGGATGTTTTCCTTTCTCGCTAGCTTGAGAATTGAAAGATAATACGCTTAACTGTGGTAAAACTGATCACTTAGTCAGCAAAAAGCTTCAAAAACAACCTGAACAAGTAAGTGGGGAGGCTTTAGTGAGGAGGCGTTGAGGGTTTGCCTCCAGGCTGAGGGTTCCAACCTCCTGCATCCCAAATTATCCTTAGTTTCATTACACTCACTTACTCAGGACTAACCCATCAAAGCCTGAAGAAAAATGCTGACTCTAGCCCACCCAGCAGTCAGTCAATGTGGGGTCTTCACCCGACCCCATTGTACACACCTTCTGTTAACGCCCGTACGACTGGACTCAAACCGTGTTAGGCCAAGATAAAAGAGTAGAGTAAGCTGAACTGAGTAACCAGCAGCGTAAGGATTTTATGCTGCTGGATCTAAATCATGGGAAAAAATATGTTGTGAAATTAGCTATTTGCAGCCTAAGAGCGAAATTTGATAGGCATTATTGCGAGCTGTGCTAATTCTAAAGTTGATCTGGAAGGGTTGTCTCATTGAAGGACTGCGGAAAGTAGCTGATTGTCGCACAAAGCGTCGCCCAGCAATACTTTTGTTGAAAACTCTTGAGTTGCTGCCATCATTGTACTTAAAGAATAACTCAGCATCATAGGTAGCGTTGTTCTCTGGCACAAGTTGAGCAATATAATATGTAAAGCGAACTCCTGTTGGAACTGCGAAGTCAGTGTTTTCATTGCCTCGCTGAGATCGCTTTCTTACTTGAATTTGACCGCTTGTGACCTCTCTGAAGTAAATGCAGTTTTTAGGCGTAGCTGGAAGTGGTTCTAATGCTTGACTATTGCCAGGCGCAGGATTGACAAACACCGATAAACTCATCGCTGTTGCCATACTTAGTAAGAAAGAAATCCTTTTCATCCTATTTCCTCAATTTTTTCAGCGGCACTAAAGACTGTTTTCCTCTGGCAAAATGATACAAGATAAATAGATGGAAACACAAGATTATTTCTTAGATCAAAAAGTGGCTTATTTCAGATATATTTAGCAGAACATTTCTACAACAAAAATAATAAAATTTGAATACCGTTTATCTGATGTTGTGTTAGATGGCGTAATTCAACTAACTAAGTCTGATAGCTACGAGATAGTAGACTTAGCTCAGGAGAAGCTGAGCCGAAATTGGTTTGTTATTTCAATCGTGCAAAAAAGTGCTAAAAAACTTTGCCTCTCAAGAAGTTTAAACAGATGGGCGTAGGATCAGGCGAAATCCCAGATGGCAGGTGGAAGTGTCAATCGACTCAGCCATGCGAGCAGGTGGGCGATAGCGGCGACAATAGCTAGGGGCACACAGAAAGGAGCCACCTTTGATCACTTTACGAGGAATTTTGATGTCGGAAGCTTGGGGGTCATAACTGCTCTCGCGATCGCCCCCACGCGGGTTTACCAACTTACCGCAGCAAGTGTCTTGCTGAATTTGGCGGTGTTCTTGATACCAGTCGCAGGTCCATTCCCAGGTATTTCCAATGATATCGAAGAGACCATATCCATTCGCTGGAAACGCTCCGACCGGGGATGTGCGTTCGTACCCATCCGTCTTCAAGTTTTGCCAGGGAAACTCTCCTTGCCAGGTATTCGCCATCATCTTGCCTTTTGGATGTAACTCATCTCCCCAGGCAAATTCGGAATTTTCCAGCCCACCCCAAGCTGCAAATTCCCACTCTGCCTCTGTAGGAATTTCTTTCCCAATCCACTGCGCATAGGCTTCTACGTCTTCGTAGGCAACATGCACTACTGGATGGTTCTCCCTGCCCTTGATGGAACTGCCAGAACCTTCTGGATGTCGCCAGTTTGCACCAGGAATATAAGCCCACCAGTTATAGTGACTGCCCTTGTCAATCGGGCGATCGGGTTTCACAAATACACAGGAGGAAGGTTGCAGGAGTTCGGGATTGGCCCCTGGATAATCATTTGGATCAGCGGGTTGTTCGGCCAGAGTGACATAACCTGTTTCTTTGACAAACTTTTGAAATTGCGCATTGGTGACCAAGTATTTATCTATCCAAAAGCCACTGACTGTGACTTCATGGGCTGGGGCTTCTTCAGCATAGTGGTGATCTGACCCCATCAAAAAAGAACCACCAGGAATCCAGACCATGTCTTTTCCAGGCGGACGACCAGGCGGTTTGGCTAAAGTTTTTGAGGTTAATGGCATAATCGCTATCTTGTGCTTGACCTGTACTTAAAGAACTGAAAAATAGACATACTTAAAAAAGCAATCCCCTCTTATCCCAGGCAAGGACACAGGCTATGGCTAGAGTGTCATGAATGCCTTTGAACCATCCCCCAATATTAAATGAACTAGCGAGAGAACGAACTCTGATAACTGACGAATGAACTTTGAGTAGCTGGATTGACAACTGCCTGTACCAGTCAAATTTGGACTATTTATAACCGAAATATCATGCCTAACCAGAGGCCATTTTGCGATAGATCAATACCTCTTGCATCCTGCCCGTCCCCATCCTCATAGACAAGTCTGGTAAAACGGTAGGCTAGTTGCAAACCAACCGAACGAGACAGCCAATATTGGGTGCCAAACAAAAAGTTCCAGGTGCTGTTTTTATCGCCGTTCACACCAAATCCTGAGAAATCACCACGCATCCCAATTGTCCAGCGATCGGAGAGTTCTAATCCAAGCCGTCCTCCTATTAAAGGTTCAAATAGGGTGACAGAAGTGTTCAAGTCCTGATCATTCAAAGTAATGTTGTTAACACTAATCGAATCAATTTCCAAGTCCAGACTAATGAAATTGATTCGTAGTCCAGCATATGTGTCTAGGATCAACGTGGGATAGGTTTTTGCCCCTGTTTCTGTTCTGCCAAGATCTTCGTCTAGAACACGATAGAAACCAGCCAGATCAATCGTTGCCAGACGAGTAGTTACAGTCGTATCGGCTCTAATATTCAAATCATTGGTTAAGCCAAACTGGGCTACAACTTCTTGGGGAATGGTTACTTCTTGGTTGCCTTTCTCTCGCCCAAATAGGTAGGAACCATCGAAAATAAAACCGAAGCGATCGCGTCTGGCTTGAAAGCGCAGTGACGCGGCAAAGATGCTATCGAGGCTAAAAATATCAGATAAATCAGCCTCAACAGAGGCTGTTCGTCCGCCCACAGTGACATCTGCATCTAGATTAAAGGGTAGAAATAGGTAGGGTTCAATCAGAAACTCCCAGCTATTTTCTGGCTCAGCCTGTGCTTCAAGTTGGCTGGGCGAACTCTCATCAGAGGGTGGAGAAAGCGGTTCTGAAGGCGTGACATCAGAACTAGGGGGGCTATCTGTAGAAGCGGGAGAAACTGGTTCCGAAGGCGTAAGATCAGAAGCCGGAGGGACATCTGTAGAAGCGGGAGAAACTGGCTCCGAGGGAGTAACTTCGGTGGCAGGCGGGATATCCGTTGTTGCGTCGGTTGCTGGAGTTGGGGAGAGATTTGGGTCAGTGCTTTCTGCGGGGGGCGTGGAGGATGGAACGGTTTCAGCCATTAAATCAGCTGCAGTTCCTCTATTTGTCAAGTCAATAACATCTGTTAATGGCTCTTTTAAGGAGCGACTGAGCAAGTTATTTGGTAGAACCGCAGAGGATACCTCGATCGCGGGTTGCACTGCTTGAGCCTGGAGTACCTTCGTTGCAGATTTATTGAGCTTTATTGTTTCGATGTGCGCTGGTGCAGCGATCGCACCTGCCACATTCACAACTGCCATCGCGCAACTAATAGTGAATAAGTGGATAGAATGGCGTGTTGTCAATTTAGACATTGAATTCAAGTCCTGATGGATGGTAACGAGTAATTGAAATTTGGTATTACGTAGTTGAAAGCGATCGCCCTTTTTATAGGAAGCGATCGCACCTCTAAAGAACTATTGCCGAGCTAAATACATCCGCATTTTCTCTTCATAGTTTTCGACATCTTCACCCGTAACATCCACCAGTGCCTTATGGACCTGCCCCGTGAACTTAAAAGGTGGTAGATAATCCGGCATGGTAGGTGAACCTGGATCAGCCCCGACAGCGACCCCTGCCCCGAGTCCCAGCGAGAGGGGGATCGTGACAGGCAGGTTGCCTTCACCCACCTGCTGACCATCCACAAACAGCTTGATGTTGGCCGGTGTACCCTTACCATGAGCCATGTCAACGGGGCCTGTAGGCGTAAATTGGAAGCTAAAAATATGGCGACCACCGGGTAATGGTTGGGAGGACTCCACCTTGAAGTAGCTATCGGTTACGTAATTGTAGCCATAGGTCAACTTGCCATTTTGAACGTAGAAGGAGAAACCCCCATCATTGCCGCCCATGCTAAAAAGAACGCCCTCCGCGCCGCTCTCACCCACTACCGCATCCACTGAAACGGAATGGGGACGGTTCAACAGTCTGGGAGCGGCATTACCTGGAACAACTTGAGTACCTGGATAGTAGAAGTACCGTTGGCGATCGCCCGCAATTTGGGGCCGCTCTTCCGCAAAGCGCAGGGTGGTGCGGCTATCAATGGGCAACACGTTGTATTTTCCGGCTTCCACATACCACATGCCAATCATGGCAATCAGGCGATCGCGCTCGGTTTCTGCCAAATTATTCGTCTCAGCAAAGTCCTCGTTGACGTTGTAGAGTTCCCAGCCGTGGGCATCCAACTCAGTCAGTTTCTCGTAGGAGATGGGCGTACCGAAGGAGGCTTCTGCTTCAGCGTAAGAGGGGCCAGGCCAGGGACAGACGGCTCGCCAGCCATCGTGGTAGAGCGATCGGTGACCCAGCATCTCAAAGTATTGAGTGAGGTGCTGACTGGGTGCAGCGGCGTTGTCAAAGGAATCTGCTAGACTGAAGCCTTCGATCGGAGATTGGGTCACGCCTTTGATCACGGCTGGAGCTTCAATTCCCAGAGCGTCCAATACAGTCGGCACCATGTCAATCGCATGGGCGTACTGCGTCCGAATCTCACCTCTGGCTTTCATGCCTTGCGGCCAGGACACAATAAAGGGATCGCTGGTGCCACCCCGATAGGTTTCCCGCTTCCAGCGCCGGAAGGGCGTATTGCCTGCATGGGTCCAGCCCCAGGGGTAATGGTTGAAATACTTGGGGCCACCAATCTCAGCGATCGCCGCCAGGTTTTGCTCCAGGTTCTCTGGCACGTTGTTAAAGAACTTGTTTTCGTTCACCGAACCCGTTGGGCCACCCTCGGCACTGGCTCCGTTGTCCGAAATCACCATGATCAGGGTGTTCTCGTACTCACCCAGGTCTTTGAGGAATTGAATCAGCTCACCAATATAGTGATCCGTGTGTTCCAGGAATCCGGCAAACACTTCCATCATGCGGGCGTAGAGTTTGCGTTCGGCTTCTGAGAGGGTGTTCCAGTCTGGCACATCGGGGTCATGGCGCGACAGCACTGTATTGGGGGGAATAATACCCATCTCTTTTTGCTTGGCAAACACCTTTTCCCGGTAAGCATCCCAGCCATCATCAAACTGGCCTTTGTATTTGTCGGCCCACTCCTGGGGAACGTGGTGCGGGGCGTGCATAGCCCCGGTACAGAAGTACATAAAGAAGGGCTTGTTGGGGGCGACCTGCTTAGCATCGGCGATCATCGCCTTTGCTTTTTCCACCAGATCCACCGTCAGGTGATAGCCCTCCTCCGGGGTCTTCTCCGGTTCGACCTGGCTGTTGTCCCGCACCAGTTCAGGATAGTACTGGTGAGTGTCGCCGCCCAGGAACCCGTAGAAGCGCTCAAAGCCCCGACCCAGAGGCCAGCGATCGTAGGGACCTGCTGCACTCCCTTGTTCCGCTGGGGTGAGATGCCATTTGCCCACCGCATAGGTGTTGTAGCCCTGTTGCAGCAGGATTTCCGACAGGAAACCATTCTCAAAGGGAATGTAACCGTTGGAACCAGGATAACCCGTCGCCCCTTCCGTGATGCAGGCTAGCCCGTTGGAATGGTGATTGCGCCCGGTCAACATGCAGGAGCGAGAAGGAGAACACAGTGCAGTGGTGTGCATGTTGTTGTAGCGCAGACCATCGGCAGCCAGGGCATCCAAGTTGGGGGTTGCGATCGGGCTACCGTAGCAGCCCAATTGTCCGAATCCGGTGTCATCCAGCACGATAAATAGAACGTTGGGTGTCCCTTCCTTGGCGCGATTTGGTTGAGGCCACGCTGGGGTAGAGACATCGGCGGTGCGACCAATCACGCCGGGGAAAGCCGTACCAGGTTTGTATTCGTGTAGTGCCATGATTCTTCTTTTAAGTTTTGAAAATGAGAAAAAGTTTGCAGTTTCTTACTGGATTGCCATTGCAACCCGCAGCCGTTCTTCGGGTGAAATCAGGTGGTCGGCATCTTCCGCGTCTTTATCTACATCAATCTGCACCCAGTTCACCTCGCCGCTGAATTTGCCGCCGGGGGTTGGGTAGTCGTAGGTCACTGGTGAACCCGCTTCGAAGCCGACATCACAGGTCTCATCCGCCGAGAAAAGCATCGGTTCTGTGCGATCGACTCTGCCCTGCCCTGCTTCCTGCCCATCCACATACAGGGTGACGGTGCCGCCCTTCGCCAGTCCGCCGCCATCGTAGGCAAACTCCATGCGTACCTGATGGGTTCCAGACGGAATCGGGATGGTGCCATCAATGGTGTAGCGATCGATGCCATAGAAGTTGTAGCAGTACTTGGGTTTACCTCCCTTGGTATAGAGCGTCCAGCCACCCGTCAACCCACCCTGAGCAATGATCACGCCTTCTGCCCCAGACTCAGGCACAACCACCTCAGCAGTGACCGCATGGGACTTGTTCTTAAAGTTGACGATCGAACTTTCGGTTAGTCGCCCCATGCCACTAAATAGGATTTGCCGTGTCCCCTTAATCAGTTGGGGACGACCCGCAATTTCGGGATTCGCTCGCTCAGCAAAGCGATCGTCCAGGGGCAGCACGTTGTACTTCACGGCTTCGATCAGCCATAACCGTTGCAGTTCGTGTAATTTATCTGGATGCTCTTTGGCCAGATCTTTTGCTTGAGTCCAATCGGTGTTGGTGTTGTACAACTCCCAGACATCCTCATCAAAGGCGGGGAGTTTAACCATACCCGTCTGCCAGGGAATCCGATGGCGGGTCACAGCCGTCCAGCCCTTGTGGTAAATGCCCCGGTTGCCTGCCATCTCGAAGTACTGGGTTTCCCGCTTTTCTGCGGCACTGGCATTGTTAAAGGAATAGGCCATACTGACACCTTCGATCGGCCGTTGTTGTATGCCGTTCACAAACGTGGGTTCGGGTAAGCCTGCGACTTCCAGAAGTGTGGGTGCCACGTCAATCACATGGTGGAACTGGCTCCGAATTTCACCTTTCGCCTGAATGCCTTTAGGCCAATGAACGATCAACCCGTTGCGAGTGCCACCCCAATGGGAGGCGATCTGCTTCGTCCACTGATAGGGCGTATCCATAGCATGTGCCCAACCCACTGCATAGTGGTTATAGGCTTCCGGGCCACCAAATAGGTGCAGCCGCTCAGTCATAAATTCGACTGTCTCCAGGTCGGCAAAACCCGTCAGGGGAGTCATTTCATTAAAGCAGCCCTGCAGCGTCCCCTCGGCGGAGGCACCATTGTCGCCGATGATCACATAGATCAAGGTGTCATCCAGAATTTCGAGATTTTCCAGCGTGTCAATCAGCCGGCCAACATGGTAGTCGGTGTGTTCCAGGAACGCGGCATAGATCTCCATCTGACGCGCCAAAACGGGCTTTAGCTCCGGCGAAATACTGTCCCAGGCAGGAATTTCGGGATGGCGATCGCTCAACTGACAGTCGGGTGGAATCACCCCCAATTGCTTCTGACGGGCAAAGGTCTGTTCCCGCAGGATGTCCCAGCCCTGGTCAAACTGACCCTGATATTTATCAATCCATTCTTTCGGAGCCTGGTGGGGCGCATGGCAAGCCCCCGGTGCATAGTAGACGAAGAAAGGCTTATCAGGCATCAGAGCCTTTTGCTGGCTGACCCACTTGATCGCCTTGTTGGTCATATCTTCGGTGAAGTGGTAGCCCTGCTCCGGTGTTTTCTCCTGCTCAACGGGGGTTGTGCCTTCGTAAAGCGCGGGATAGTATTGGTTCGTTTCGCCACCCAGGAAGCCATAGAAGTACTCGAAGCCACCGCCGCCTGTCGGCCAGGAATCAAACGGCCCCATCGGGCTGGTTTGCCAGACAGGCACTTCATGGCACTTGCCGAATTGAGCGGTGGAGTAACCGTTGAGCTTGAGGGTACGGGCGATCGGGGAGCAGTTGTTGGGCAAAATCGAGTTGTAGCCGGGGGCTGATGTGGCGATTTCGGTAATGCCGCCCATCCCTACGGAATGGTGATTGCGTCCGGTCAACAGAGCCTGACGAGTGGGAGAGCAAAGTGCCGTGGTGTGGAACCGATTGTATTTCAGCCCGTTGGCCGCCAGCTTCTCAAACGTCGGAGTTTTACAGGGGCCACCAAAGGCACTGGACGCCCCAAACCCCACATCATCCAGCAAAATGACCAGCACGTTGGGCGCGCCTTTGGGAGGACGTAATTCCCGGATGGGGGGATACTTCGTGTCTGGATCTTTAGCATCGTAGGTGGTCAACCCGACATAAGGTTGTTCGGGAATGGGTAGAACTTGGCGTGAGATATTATCGCTTTGAGCCATAACGTGCCTGTCTAATATGATAGAGGTTGAATATCGGTGACTGTCTGGCAGAATCAAATGCTGGCGTGGCTTTGTATAGGTGTGAGTACAGATTTTCGCGATCGCCCGAATGAGTCAGGGCTAACCAACGGTTTGCCAATCCATCAGGTTCAGGCCGCTTGCGTTTGTGGTAGTTGCGAGCATCGTTTCATTCAAAATAGAAAAACGCGCTTCCAATCCTGTTTCATGCTGACCAGCATGCCACCCTGTAAGGTTGGTACAACGTTCAATCCCTCGACTAAGGGGCTTATCTTAAAATCTCGGTCGTAGGCATACTCGCGATCGCTATCATCGTGATGGAGGAGAAGCGCGAGCCGGTTCCCGGTTCCGGCAGCTGTGTAACGCAGCATCGCCAAGTCTCCATCTGAGTTGCCAAACGCGAGGAGAGGTCTTAGACCAATGTGCAATGCAATATTTTCAACTTTGGCTTCGCGATCGTTAAAGCTATTTAACTCAGGTAGTTTGGTTAGCATTGGCGTGTCACCCTGAAGCTCGAATTTCAACTTGCCGCTACTGCCAATCACATGTTCGGGGGGAATGCCATAAATTTCGTCGGCGATCACGCGCACAAAATCAACACCACCTCCTGTGACAATGTAGTTTTTAAACTCGTGAGCTTTCAGGAAATCTAGCAGTTCGCGCATGGGCTGGTAGATACAGGCTTTGAACAACTGCTGCAAGTGCGGATGTTTGGCATTGTTGAACCAGGATGCCGCGACCGCAAGAAACTCTTCCTGGGGCATCCCTGCATGGGTGGCAAAAATCAGCGCGACGAGTTCCTTTTTAGTAAACGTGGCGATCGTTTCTCTGTCGTTTTCTAGAATGGCTTTAAAGGGTTGCTGATTTGCCAGAGCTGGATTGTCGATTGCGATCGCTTTGATGCGATCGACGAGGAAATAAATTTGCACCAAAAAAGGGCGTTCGCACCAGAGAGTCCCATCATTATCAAACGTGGCAATTCGTTGAGATGGGGGTTTATAGGTAAGTGTCCCTTCCGTCGTGACTTGTGCTACAAAATCGAGGATAGCCGCTTTTACAAAGCCGCGATTCCATGACGGTAACGGATCCCTTGAATCAGGCACGGCTTCACTCATAAGCAGCTCCTAACAATTAGAGAATAGACTCTGAGACACATGAATGTGAATGGGTGGAGCGGTACTTACTTGGATGACAGGGAGAAAGTATAGGAGGCAAATAATCTGCAAGTGATTGAAGATGGTGCATAAGGAGCGATGCTGTGTTTGATAGCAAATTTTGATCGCTTTAGAGCTGTATTCTTGGTTGAACTTAGAGAATATCGATTCATATTCATAAACCTTGCTTTCCTAAATGCTTAAGTAGATTCAACAAGTTTTTCCCGGTGATGCAAAAGTTGGTATAAAATACAACTCTAAGAGGCTTTACGATAGTGATCTATCAAGATATAGATGCTGATCAGCAAAACCCAGAGAGGAAACAACAGAACGACCCAGCCCAAGCGATTGATGTGCCCAATTCGTAACAGCATCAGAGCCGCAAATCCATACCCTAACCAGACCATCCATTTGGGAATCACTTGGGTACGAAGAAAGAGGGTGCAGGTAGAAATCATAAAAACACCCGCCATCTTAATGCCGTAGGTGCTTAATACCTCTTGTGATAGGAACTGACCCAGGTTGTAATAGGTGGTGGCGATCGTCGGGGTGGCCGCCAGGTTGTACAAAAAAATCAGACTTCCTGATACTGCAGAGCTGACAAACAGCATCGCCAAAAACAGCAGACCGCTGCCAAAAAAGACGCTAGCAAAAAATTGATCTTCCCGATCGCCCAGATGGTCTCGCACCGCGCCAATAAACCACAAGAAGGCAACCCCCGCAAAAGGCACCAGGTTGAGAGCGATCAGCAAAAGATTAGAATTGGCAGCAAACCTGGCTTCGTTATTTAACAGGCTCAGAGGACTAGCAAATAAAGCCAGCACCAGACTGGTGATCAGCAAGACCGAAAATACAACACCCGCAACGGCACCAGCCTTTGGTCCTTTTAAGCGACGGTGACGGGGCAAAGGGTCTTGAGGTTGCATGGCGTATTCCTAACAAGGAGGGTAAGAAGACTCACTGGAGTTGTCTCTGAGGTTATTGGATACATATAAAAAAGAGCTATCTACTCCTAAGAAACGAAAGCGAATCCATCATGAAGCAGCCTAATCATTTCGATGTTGACAGCTTCTTTGACGCGGCGCTTTAACGCCTCGAATGCGTAGGAGGTAGTCTGCACAGAAGCGATCGCCCCAACGCAGACTACCAATTGAATCCTCTCGAAATAGAAGCGTTAATGGTTACGACCGCTGCCCGATTCCTCTAGCTGTCGCATTACGGCATCCAGATTAAAGGCAGCTGGTTTCTGGCGCGGCGGAAACGCTTTGAAGTTCTCAATCTGTTGTGCGACCACTGCCTGCATCCCATAAACCAGGTAAGCGTGAGAAATCACCCAATCCCAGTAAGTGTTTGAGTTTTCATCTGCCCGCTCGAATGGATCGCGGCGCAGGTTAAACATTTTGGGTGCCCGTAGCGGAACAAAGGGTTCAAACCAGCATTGTAGAGTCTTAGCCCGTTGCTCCATTAAAACGGTTTTCCAGTCACCGACTCGAATGGCAAGGATGTCACCGTCATCACTAATGTAGAAAAAGTTAGAACGAGGGCTATCCTTCACTTCGCCACTTAAGTAGGGCAGCATATTGAAGCCATCGATGTGTACCTTGTAGGTGCTATTGCCGATTGTATGACCATTCAACAATTTTTCCTTCACATCTGGCTCACCCGCAGCGGCAAGCAGTGTCGGCAACCAATCCTGGTGAGAGACAATGCCATTCAAAACAGAGCCAGCAGGAAACTTACCCGGCCAGCGAACAAAGGCTGAAACGCGCCAACCTCCTTCCCAGTTGGTATTTTTCTCACTGCGGAAGGGGGTTATCCCCGCATCGGGCCAACTGTTATAGTGAGGGCCATTATCAGTGGAATATATGACAATCGTATCTTCGGTAATACCCAACTCATCCAGCTTGTCGAGCATTTGTCCGATTAATTCATCGTGTGCCACCATGACATCGTTATAATCTCCCTGACCACTTTTACCCTTGTGCTTTTCGGCACAATGGGTGCGGAAGTGCATGGCAGTAGTGTTGTACCAGACAAAGAAAGGCTTTCCTTCTTGGTGGCATTGATCGATGAATCGTAGAGCGTGGTCTGTCACCTCTTCATCAATGGTTTCCATCCGTTTTTTGGTCAAGGGACCCGTATCTTCAATTTTTTGTCCCCCGTTTCCATCCGCCCAACTGTGCAGTACGCCACGGGGACCAAACCGTTGTTTAAAGGCGGGGTCTTTTGGATAATCGGGGTCTTCGGGTTCTTCTTCAGCGTTTAAGTGGTAGAGGTTGCCAAAGAACTCGTCGAAGCCGTGCATAGTCGGCAGAAAATCATCTTTGTCACCCAGATGATTTTTACCAAACTGGCCGGTCGCATAACCCAGCGGCTTGAGTAACTCGGCGATCGTTGGGTCTTCTTTTTGTAGGCCAACATCCGCCCCCGGCATACCAACCTTGGTTAAACCAGTACGAATTGGGTTTTGCCCTGTAATAAAAGCGGCTCGACCCGCTGTGCAGCTCTGCTGCCCATAATAATCAGTAAAGGCTACGCCTTCGTTACCGATGCGATCAATATTAGGGGTGCGATAGCCCATTTGGCCACGGCTGTTGTAGCTGATATTCCACCAACCAATATCGTCGCCCCAGAGAACCAAAATGTTTGGCTTCTTACCTGTTGTCATAAATCATTACCTCTAGCGGAGCTAAAGCCTTTTCAAGGCAAATAAGTTACAGAAAGGAGGGGCACAGAGGCGGAATCTCTGTTTGAGGGCACTCCCCCCCACGACCCTTACATTTCATCAACGTGGGAGATGCGATGGAAGAACTGAGGTGATGTGAAAAACAAATGCCGATGCTCTATGTATTATCTGTCATTCTCAGACAATACTATTAAGGTAGAATATTCGAAAATCGCTCTTCTGCTGTGATTCTCAACATCTTTTGCTTAAGACTTTAAACCGAATTCTGTAAATGCCTTGTAACAATGTCGAACATTTCCATCCAACAGTTTCGTTTTTGCAACTCTGAAGCACTGAGTGAGGCTCTAAATGCTCGGCGACAGACAACGGTGCGGCAACTCAGCTTGAATGCTTTGCAATGTGACTTGCTGCTAATTGAGAGTGAAAAGATTAACTTCCTTTTTACAGAAACCTCTTGCCCATTGTATGTTACGGGAGTCAAAGGGCAGGGATGTTTTGAATTCAGCTTTATTCTGCAGCCCGGTCAACAGGACTTTTTTGCCCATGAGCAGGCAATTCCCAAAAATACTTTATTTGGATTTGATCCAACCCGAGAAGTCGATTTGATTGTTCCAGGCAAGAGCATTATTTGCGTGGCTCAAATTCAGCGTCCTGCGTTTGAATTATATGCAGAACTGATGCAACGCAATGATTTAAATATGCGCTTCTTTAGAACTAACTTTCTCTCCTTCCCAGACGAAATCGTTGGAGTTCACGACTATCTCAAGCAGCTAAATTTAATGGCGCGGCACCAACCGCAGTATTTAACACATGCCCGCTCGACCCATCTTCTTGAGGATTTTATCCCCTTGCTAATTGATTCCATTCCCAATGCTTCCACCCCGATGGAATTGCCTTTGCGATCGCCGCGTCGGTTTGATTTAGTGAAGCAAGCTGATGTGTATATGCGAACTCATCTAGAAGCACCCATCACTTTAATGTCACTTTGCAAAGCATTGCATACGAGTGAACGTCCGCTGACCTATGGGTTTCGGGAAGTGTTTGGGGTGAGTCCGATGGCTCACCTAAAAGCTCTACGCTTACAGGCAGTACGAACTCAATTGCAACGTGCTGACCCAGCAACAACGGCGATCGTAGAAGTCGCTAATCGCTTTGGGTTTCAAAGCATGGGGCATTTTAGTCGAGACTACAAAACAATGTTTGGCGAATTACCCTCAGAAACACTGAAATAATTCTTTGGAAGTTAATATTTTGTATTTTTTGGATGGTTGTGATGTATTTGTCGGCAATCCATCAATTGATGTCAGATTTTACATCTAACTTATACATGAGCATTACTGAATTAAAGTGCAAATTTTCATGTTTTACTTAACATGAAAAGACAAATTTATATCAGTCTTCGGGAACGTTAGGGACTTGCAGATAAATAGTGTACCAATACGGCAAATCTGTAAGGGCAAATGACCATTTGCCCTTACAGCACCACTGGGATATTATTTCAACGCACTCCCCTTAGTGGTCTGCCAAGCCAACTTTGCCAGGTAGAGAAAACCAATGACGAATGGTTCGGTCACTATCGACCCTGCAATGTTCTTTTGATGAACTACTAGCTTTCCTAATGTCAAATCTATTAGTCAGGCCGCTGATTGGCAGATTTTGAGTCCAGAGTATTCAAAAATCGCTCTTTAAAGCGTCAAAATAACTTCATCGCCTTAAGATGTGTTCAGAATCAAATCTTTTGCCAACTTAATCCATCATCTATTGCAAACTGGTCAACGCTCAGACAGATGACTAAGCGATCGTCGTAATACAAACACTTCACCTTCCCTACATAAATCATTTAAGCAGTCATTTTAAGCGTGATGTAACTATGCAAAACCTGACAAATCTCAGATTTGGACAAAGCGAAATTGTGAGCTTAGCCCCCCTGAACCGAGAGCCTGTATCTCAAGACATGGATCAAGCCATCCGCGATGCCACTTTGGCCGTTGATACGATTAATTGGCTCCAGCCTGGTGATACGGTGTTCATTAAACCGGTGATCAACTCAGGCAAACCTTACCCGGCTACTACCAGTCCCCTTGCTTTGGGAAGTATGATCCGTTTGCTCAGGGAAAAAGGGGCAGGACGTGTTGTAGTGGGTGATATGAGTGGGGTTGGGCATCTCGCTCAGCGTCCGGAGGGGTATACAGGCAGTACCCGCAAGCTGGCAGAGAAGGCAGGGCTGCTGCAGGCTGTTTTAGATGCCGGGGCAGAGTGGGTATTTTTTGAAGAAGCTGGCTGGGATAACTTCTATGAAGAGCAGCCTGTTCCTGGTTCCCACTGGCAGCGAGGCATCATGCTTCCTAACGTGCTTCGAGAGGTGGATCACATCGTTTCAATGCCGCGTTGCAGCCGACATGCTCTGCTGGGCAACACCCTCGGACTGAAGTCTGTAGTCGGTTACATGCGCTACGATACTCGTTTGGAGTATCACCACGCAGCCAAGAGCATTCAAGAAAAGACCGCTGAGGCCAACACCGTTCCCACCCTGTTGCAAAAGCAACGCCTGGTCGTTACCGCAGCAGACAAAGTGCTGGCGACTTTAGGCCCTGATTTGGGATATGTATTTGCCCCACCCCAGGGGTTGGTTATTGCTTCCTGTTCTACCATCGCCCACGACCTGATCTCTCTGGCCTGGCTGCTCATACACTGGCGCAAAGCACCGTGGTTAAACAAACAGGCTTTAACCGATCCAAGTAGCAGCCAGTTTGTGAGCAACATGGCAAACCGCGTGGTTGCTGGTATTTTGGGCGGCTGGAAGTGGGGCATCAGCGCCCAGACAATGGAACATTCTCCCTTACCAAATATCTGGCGCGATCGCACGTTAATACGCGCCTGTGAGCTGATGGGAGGCGTCCCAGATGTCCAGTTGCGACCAACACAGTCCAGCATCTCGCCGCAACTAATCGCGGAGTTGGCCTCAATGGTGACTTTGCCGACAGCAACAAGAGCTGCGTAAGAAAGGCGATCACATGGGTCTTTTGTCGTATCGATAGATGGGTAGGGCAGGTTTTGTTGTTCAGCTAACCTTAGAGTCGCAAGCTAATTGCTAAGCCTGCCCCTACAGGATCGTCAGACCATCTTTTTAGAATCAGGCAACGTGGACTGCTATCCAATCTTTGCATGGGAAGTTAGCGATCGCTGCACAGCCTCCGGACCGGGAAACATAGATCGTTGCTCGATCCAGTAGCCGATCGTCCAGACCGAAACGATGGTATCCACAACTACGACCGGTAAAAAACCTTGGTTGTTGGGATTAGCAAATCCGCGAGCGCTAAAAAAGAGCACAACCATCAAGAACTTTTCTGCAAATGAGTAAAACACGACCGGGGAACGCCAGGATGGCTTAAACGCAGCTACGACCATCATCACGCCCATAAAGCCAACCATAACGCCCCAATGTTGGTAAATGAGATGGTGTCCCTGATCGAAATAGTGAGGTGGACCCAATCGACTAGACAGAAATCAGAGAAAGCTAAGCTACGAACCTCTTCCTAAGAGCTAAAGCTCTTAAGACTTTTTTAGCATCAATTTACTATGTCTATAAATTTCATTTG
>Ga0073934_10005983_pt1 | contig 18191 bp, 16 predicted proteins | sample LarsenN4metaG_FD_76834 | JGI IMG/M metagenome (GOLD analysis project Ga0073934, IMG submission 76834) | Hot spring sediment bacterial and archeal communities from British Columbia, Canada, to study Microbial Dark Matter (Phase II) - Larsen... ... | reverse complement strand
GAGCATCCTTGCTCTTGGAAGAAGGGAGTTTGATTCACCACCCATTCCAGCAAGGATGCTCGTTTTTGTTGATACTAATCCATACGCCCGCCCTCAAAAAAAAGGCCAAAGTCGAGCTAAGGGGCTCCGGTGTTGCGTCCTTTCCAGCGATACAGGCGGTATTGCGTCGCCGAATCGTCATCGAGCAGTCTGGCGGCCACGTCGGGGGAATGGTCGAATCGGGTGATGGAACTGAGACGTGCCGCGCGGTACTCACCAACCAGCTCGAACTCGTCTGCCTGCGAAAACCAGACGCTTCGCCCTTCATCGGTGCCTCCGACCAGCGGACCGACAGCGACGAACAGTTGATTGCCCAGGGGGGCATTGTGGACCACGTCTGCCCCGCCCGTAATGAGACCGGGAGCCCCGTTGACGCGCAACTGATAAAAGAAGCCGGGCTCCACGACGGCGTACACGAGGGCCGGCCGCGTATCGGACCACCATCGTGAGGCGCCGTCAGCTCCAATGGATTGCGCCGCGGCCCGGTAACCGGTTCGGTCTTCCCACGCGATCGATCCGCGGAAAAATGCGATCGCCGTGCCCAGCACGGCGATCACAAGGCAGCCGCACCAGGCAGGTCCCGCCGGCGCGTCAGCGAACGGGGCCCAACCGCGCCGCCAGAAGATGCTGGCGGCCAGCACGCCTCCCACGATCAGCGGCATGGTCAATCGCGGATAGGCGCGATAGAGCGGCGTCGCCACGACCAGGCTTGTCACCCACACCAGCACCAGCGCCGCAGCAAGTGCGAGACGCTCGTTCCGATCGGTCGCGGCGTGTTTCAGCGCCAGCGCGCTGCAAATGATCCCGACACCAATGAGCATCGGAAACCAAGATCCGGGAGAGACGACCAGGATCACACCGTTTACCGCCAGCCAAAACAGTCTCGTGCCATCCCATGCGTAGACGGGATCGCTGTCTGCACTCGTCGGTGCGGACGAGCGGCGTCGGGAAACAGTGGCGAGCTGCAGGGCCAACGTGGGGCCGCAGACGCCGAGGACGGTGAGCCAACCCGCATAGGCGGCCCCGTGGCGGTCGAACTGCTGCCGTGCGTTGTTGAACCAGTTCGACCAGCCCTCCACATATCCGCGGTGGTTGTTCGCAACTGCCGCGTAACCGCCGATGTCCTGGCAGTCCCAGATCACCGGGGTCCAGAGGATGGCCGCGAAGACTCCGCCGATTGCGCACACGGCTCCGCTACGCAGCCACGCCGGCCGTGGCGCGCGCATCACCCTCAAGAAGAGGACGGCCCCGGTTGCGGCGATGGCAACCGGCAGCCAGCCGTTGTATTTCGTCCACCACGCCGCTGCGGTGAACACGCCCGCCAGCACCGCAAACCACTTCGAATGCGCCTCCAGCGCCCGCCCAAACCAGTACACCGCCCACAGGACGAGTAGCGCCAGCGGAACGTCGGTCAGGGCCGTCCGACTGTATGCCGCGTGAAATTCGCACAAGGCGATCAACCACGCTGCGGCAATCCCCGCCTGCGGGCTGAACCAGCGCCGGGCGATCCACCACAGCGAAGGGACCGTTGCGATGCCGCACGTCAGTGCGGGTACCATCGGCAGCCAACCCGGTACAGCCTGCCCCGTGGCCCCCCACGCGATGTGCAACCATTCGATGGCGGCCGGAAGGAGCGGTGGGGCGTACATCTCCCGGCGGGGGTATTGCCAATTCGATTCCGCGCCGAACAAGACGTTCGAGGCGTAGATGGCTTCGTCGAAATGCTCGACCGCCATCCGCGACGGATACGCCAACCGCAACCAGGCCCCCGCGAGAATCGCCGCCCACAGCCAGACGCGTTCCGCCGGAGTCGCGGCGGGCACTTCGGAACGGCCTGGCGGGGACGCCGACGGCTGTTGCACCAAGATCGTCCCTCGCTCGTGAGTGAACCATGAAACGCAATAGCGACTCGACTACAATAACACCGCAACGCGTGGCCGCACACGTCACGTGCCTGCCCACGGAAACACGCCCACCTACGGGAAACGATGATGCCCACTTCCGACGAACTGTACGATGCCGCGATCAAATTGCGCGACGCCGGCGACCTGGCCGGCGCCGCGATCAAGCTGCAGGAGATTGAGCGGGGCGATCCCAATCATTCGCTCACGCACTCTGCCTTGGCCGTGATCCTGCAGAAGCTGGGGCGGTTTGACGAAGCGATCGCTCACGCCGTGAAGGTGACGGAACTGGAGCCGAGCGACCCATTCTCGTTCACGCAGTTGTCGGTAATCTTCCAGCGCTGCGGCCGCATACCAGAGGCCGAAGATGCCATGGCCCGCGCCCGGATGATGCAAGGCGGCGGCCACCACCATCACTGATTGGATGGTGGGCGGGTTTCGTAGGGCGGATTTCCAATCCGCTCAGACGGTTTGAAAAACCGTCCTACGATGCTTGGGCGTGCGTCACCGCAAGACGGGGATCGTCCCCTCGGTCCAGTTCGTCGATTCGACCAGCGGCGCACGAGCGGTTGGTGCCGCTGGCCGTGCGGTCGGCTCGATCGGCTTGCGGACGACCTGACGATCGTCCGCCGTCGTCACCGGGGGCTCGATGCGCAGCACGTGCGTGGCGGTAAACTCGCGGCCGTCCACCGGTCTCAGACGCACGTGAAGGACAAGTTCGGCATGGCGCGGCGGCTCGTGCGGCCACGGCAGCGTGAACTGATACCCCGTTCCCAGGAAACCCCGCGTCCAGTGGCTGCGGCTCTCGTCCGCGTTGAAGCTCCATTTCGCCACGGTGCGCGCCGACTCGGGAAGCGCCGGATCGAGCACGGCAATGTCGATTGCGCCGGGCAGCTTCACCAGTTCGCCGTCGGCGTCGTGCGGCGCGAACTGAACGAACAGCGAGTCGTCGCCGGCGACTTCGTCTCGGTCCACTCCTGCGGTGAGCAGACCGTTGATCTTGATGCCCGACACGCGCACCAGCAGGTCCGACTGTTCGGGGAGCAGTCCGCCGCCGTCGGCCTGGGCGAGTTGGCGGCGCAGCTCGTCGGCATCGCGACGGGCCTGCGACAACGCCTGCTCCTGCTTCGCGAGTTGCGACTGCACGTCCGCCAGCGTTTGCTCCTGCTCGCGCAGCCGCGCCTGCAGCACTTCCGTCTGGCCGCGGCCGGCGAGACATCCCGCCAGACTCAGCAGACACAGCGACAGCATTTCGGCCAATGGCAGGCGCATCATCCCATCCGCAAGCCCGACAATGGGCCGCGGAAGATAGCCGCCGGCCGGCGGAGCGACAACGGCAGTTTCTCCGAAGCCGAGGCGTGGCAGCTCGTCGGCTACCTGGGTCAAAACGCCCCAAACCAGCCGAGCGTCCAGTTGACGAACAGCAGCGCGATCAGCAGCCCGCCGAACGCGTTTGCCACGCGAAGCGGCAGAATCGGCCGATCGGGATGGCGGATGGCCCACAGCCGATACGGCAGCTGCGCCACGGTCGCCAGCGCCAGCAACCAACCGATGCGATGGCTTTGCCACGACGCGCGCCAGTGGCCGTGCGCCAGATGCACAAAGCTCCGCGTCAGCCCGCAACCGGGGCACGGAATGCCAAAGGCCTCGCGCGCCAGGCACGTGGGCGGCAACGGGACAGCCCACGGCCCCGACAACACCACGCGCTCGCCATCGTCGCTGACACGCAACAGGCACGCGCACACCACGATGGCACAGGAGATGGCCAGCATCTCCCAATGCCGCCGCAGAGGAGTCGAGCTCAAGTCGGACATAATGACAACGAACTAAAGTTCAACGCCCCGCCTCCCGGCAGTCAATCATTCAGACCGGGCAGAGGTTTCGCTTTGAGACGGCGCATCAGCCGGCGCGTCCGCGCGGTTTCACCTTCCACGGGATCTTTCCGCTGCTTGCCGTTCGCGGTCGTGGGAGCCGACATGGTGGGCTCCGGGGAGCCGTCCAATGGGTCGCCGGAATTGATTGCCGCCAACCGCGCCAACCCGCGCTCGATGTACTGCGGCGACAGGTCGAACCCCAAGTACTGCCGGCCGAGCTTCTTTGCGACGGCGAGCGTCGTTGCCGAACCGCTGAACGGATCCAGCACCAGATCGCCGGGATTCGAGCAGGTGCGGATGATGCGGCCGAGAAGCTGCTCGGGCATCTGGCAGCCGTGAAAGCCCTCCCGTTCCTTGAACGTGCCGGCGACGCGCGGAAAGTACCACGTGTCTTCCGCCGCGGTGAAGCGGTCCGCGAGGTCCTGCGGGCGCAGCACCCAGGTGGATGCGCGCGGGACGCCCAGGGAAGGCCTTCCCTGGGTCTCTTCTTTCTCAAAAGAACCCAGGGAAGGCTTTCCCTGGGCGTCTTCGGAGGGGGCGATGATCCATGTGTCGTCCGGAAGCCGTCCGCGTGGATTCGCCCGCGCATCGGCATACACGAGCTGCCGGGCCGACGGAATGCGGTTCTCCAACTCTTCGCCGCGAAACGTGAACCGCTTCTCATCCTTCACAAAGTAGAACAGGTGCGCGTGCGAGCGAGTGAACTTGTTCTTGCAGTTCACACCGAACGTGTAATACCACACCACCCAACTGCGGCAGCGGAAAGCGACCTCGCGCTGGGCGATCACCTTCAGCTCCGCAGCATATTCATCGCCGATGGCCAGCCAGAACGTGCCATCGTCCTTCAGCACACGATGCACGGCGGCGATCCACTGCTTGCACCAGTCGAGGTACTGGTTGGGATGCTGGACATCGTCATACACGTCGTAGTCGTAGCCGATATTGAATGGCGGATCGGCGAACGCAAGGTCCACACAGCCAGCGGGCATCTGGTTCAGCGCGGCGAGACAGTCGTGCTGGTAGATGGCGTTCGGGGGAAAAGGCGACGTCATGTCGGGCATCCGTGCAGAGAGAATGGACGGTTCCAAAGAGTGAAGCAACGTTGCGGCGCGAGCGCAATGGAGGGCGGCCTGCAGTCAAGCGGCGTAGACCGCGTTCGCCGCCGCCACGCTGGCGCCGGGGCTGAATTTGTACCGCTGGTCGATGAGGCACTTCTCCAACGCGGCGAGGAACAGCAGCACGTTCGGCGCACTCGATGCGTAGCCCATCAGGCCGATGCGCCAGGCCTTGCCCTTCCACGGGCCCAACCCGCCGCCGATTTCGATGCCGAACTCGGTGAGCAACTGCATTCGGACCGCCACGTCGTCCACGCCGTCCGGAACCATCACCGCGTTCAACATCGGCAGCCGCTGGCCGTCCTTCCCCGCATATTGAATGCCGATCGCCTCCAGCCCGGCCTTCAACGCGTGATGGTTGCGGCGATGCCGGGCGAAACGAGCATCGAGACCTTCCTCCAGCGCGAGGCGCAGCGCTTCGTGTAGCGCGTAGTTCATGTGGATGGGGGCGGTGTGATGATAAGCCCGGGAGCTGCTCCAGTAGTCCTTCACCAGGTTCATATCGAGATACCAGCTTTGCACCTTGCGCGAACGGTCGTCGATCGCCGCCACCGCTTCGGGGCTGAACGTGACGGGGGCCAGACCCGGCGGGCAGCTCAGGCACTTCTGCGTGCCGCTGTAGACCGCGTCCAGCTCCCACGCATCGACTTCCACCGGCATTCCGCCGAGCGATGTGACGCAATCGACCGCGATCAGCGCCCCGTGCTCGTGACACAGTCGGGCGATGACGTCCACCGGCTGACAGGCACCGGTCGACGTCTCTGCGTTGACGATGCCCAGCACTTTCGGCCGATGCTGCTTCAGCGAGGCTTCGATTTCCGCAGGATCGAAAATTTCGCCCATCGGCCGTTCGAGGACAGTGACCTCTGCCCCGGCCCGACGGGCGACGTCGGCCATGCGGCCGCCGAACACGCCGTTCACGCACACCACCATGCGGTCACCCGGCTCGATGAGGTTCACCACCACCGTTTCCATACCCGCGCTGCCGGTGCCGCTGACCGCCAGCGTGAGCTTGTTCTCGGTGCAGAACACCTGCCGCAGCATCGACTGCAGCTCGTCCATCACCTGCAGGAAGTAGGGATCCAGATGCCCGACGGTCGGTGCGGCGAGCGCGGCGAGCACGCGCGGGTGCACATCGCTGGGACCAGGCCCCATCAGGACCCTCCGCGGCGGCGAAATGGAACGGAACGTTGGGGACATGTTGTCATCCTCGCAGTGATCTCGCGGCGATGCCGAGGTTGTCATTCCCGCGGACACCGTCGCTGTTCGCAACGCCACGCAGTGTATGACGGCAGGAATCGGCGCGGCAAGCAGGTTGCCAGGTCGCCGGCGGTGCGTCAGGAGGTCGCTGTGGCCCAGTATCCGCCGCGGGCGTGATCGTAGGTGATTTCGGCACCGCGAACCGTGTCGTCGATCTGCCCGTCCCGGAACACCGTCTGCCCGAGCACCCAGGTGCGAACGGGCCAGCCGGTGAGCGTGACGCCGTCCCACGGGCTCCAACCGCACTTCGTCACCTGGTCGGCATTGCGCACTGTTGCGGATTTCTGCAGGTCAACCAGCACCAGATCGGCGTCGTAGCCTTCGGCAATGCGCCCCTTGTTCACCAGGTCCCACACGCGGGCCGGGGCGTCGCACATCCAGTGTACGATCTGCTCCAGCGTGCAGTAGCCGCGGTGCATGCAGTCGAGCATCAGAGCCAGCGAGTTTTCAACAGCGGGAAGACCGGAGGGCGAATGCGGATACGGCCGGTCCTTCTCCAGTCGCGTGTGCGGCGCATGATCGGTCGCGACCACCTGCAGGCGGTCTTTGATGAGCGCCCGCCACAACCACGCATTGTCGGCAGCGGTCTTGATCGACGGGTTCATCTGCACCAGCGAGCCCAGGCGGGCGTAGTCGTCCACATTGAACAGCAGATGGTGCGGGCACGCCTCGCCGGTAATCAGGCCGCACGGCTCGCGCAGCAACTCGGTCTCGGCGGCGGTGGAAACGTGCAGCACGTGGAAGCGGTGCCGATGCCGGAGGGCCAGCTCGATCGACCGCTGCGTGGCAATGACGGCGGCCTGCTCGTCGCGGATGTGGGAATGATCGGCATAGGTGCGGCCACCGCCGAGCGCCGCCGCGTTCATCCGCACGGTGGCTTCATCTTCGCAGTGGGCACAGATGGGCAGCGTGGTTTCCGCGAAAATGCGCTCGAGCGCCTCCTGCTGATCGACCAGCAGGTTGCCGGTGCTCGAGCCGATGAAGATCTTGATCCCCGGCGTGCGCTGCGCGGCCTGCAGTTCGGCAACGTTGTCCGGCGTCGCGCCGACGTAGAAGCCGTAGTTCACCACGCACTTCTGGGCAGCCAGCGCCAGCTTCTCCGCCAGCCGTTCGCAGGTGATGGTGGCCGGATTGGTGTTCGGCATTTCCAGAAAGCTGGTCACGCCCCCTTTGGCACACGCACGGGAGCCGGTGCGAAGGTCTTCCTTGTGCGTCAGGCCCGGCTCGCGGAAGTGCACCTGATCGTCGATGATACCCGGCAACAGGTGCAGACCGGTCGCATCTACGACCTCGTCCGCGTGCGCGGTCGCGGGGGGATCGATGCCGAGGATCTTCTGGTCTTCCACCAGCACATCGACGCAGGCCAGGCCGCTCGGCAGAACGCAGGTGGCGCCGCGGATTCGGGTGCGCATGGTAGAGAGCATCGATTGGCAGCCGTGGGAGTGTGAACATGCGTAGATTACAACAAACCAACCGCACACATGAAGTGTACGGCTAATGCACGGACACAAATTTGCGGACGTACTTGCCCAGGATGTCGGTTTCGATGTTCACCGCGTCTCCAACTTGACGTGCGCCGAGCGTGGTGACGGACAACGTATGCGGGATGAGCGCTACGCTGAACTTGTCGCGCTCGACCGTCACAAGGGTCAAGCTCACTCCATCGACCGCGACCGAACCTTTGGGCACCATTAGCTCGGCGAGCGCTTGGGGAATGCGGAAGGTCATCGTCACCCAGTCGCCGTCGCGCATGATATCATCGACGGTCCCCACGCCATCCACGTGGCCCTGCACGAAGTGGCCCCCCAACCGGCCGGTCACAGGCAGCGACCGCTCCAGGTTGACGCGGTCCCCCGAAAGTAATTGCCCCAGGTTCGTCTTAGACAGCGTTTCTTCCCCGGCTTGAAACGACCAGACATCTCGATTGATGGCGACGATGGTCAGGCAGCACCCGTTGATTGCCACGCTGTCGCCGACGTGGCAGCGCTCGTGACGCATCGGCTCCGGCAGGCGGATCTCGAGCCGCAGTCCCGCCGCTTCCGGCACGACGGCAGCGACTGTGCCCAACCCCTCGACCAGACCGGTGAACATGGCGGTAGCCTTGTAGGAGACCTCGCGCGCCACCCCTTCGGCTGCGCCGACGCGCATTCTACTTCCCGATCGACACTTCCACGACTTTCGCCGCCGGATGGGCTATTCTGGATGACTCCGCTGGCAGGGGAACGGCCGGCGGACGTGAATCGCAGTTGTGGGGCTTCGTCAGGAGGCGGTCATGCGGCAAGGTGCGCGGTATCTGTGGCTCGCGGCAGGGAGCGCGTTGTTGGCTGCGGTTGGGTGTGGTTCGCCGGACAGTTCTGGTCCCGCTGCGCAGGGCCCGGCCGAGACAGTGACCAACGATCATAGCCCTCCATTTGCGAGCGTGGGGGCGGCCGGCAGCATGGTCCCTCAAGACCCCGTGACCGCTGTGAAAACCACGCTGACAGCCGTCGAAGAAGGCCGATTGGACCAGGCTTACGACTTTCTGCCCAACTCCTATCAACAGGACGTGGACACGCTGATTCAAACCTTCGCCCGGAAGATGGATCCGGATCTGTGGAAAGGAATGGTGTCCGTTCTCGAAAAGACCGCCGAGGTGCTGAGCACGAAGCAGAAGTTCGTGATGCCCGTGGTGCAGCAATTCGCACCCGGCGGACCCGGCAACGATCCGCAGGCCGAGCGAAAGCTTGCCGAGAATTGGGACAGCCTGGTGCAGGCGCTGGAACTGCTCGTGCAAAGCGACCTCGGCGACCTGGAACGTCTGAAGCGGGCCTCTTCCCGGCAATTCCTGGGGACGACGGGCCGCCGCGTTTTCGCTCTGCTGCAGCCCCTCGATGCGGCGGGCGCAAACCAGCTCTCCGAATTGGGCCAAGTGTCGGTCACCTTGGCGGGCAACGACGGGGAATATCCCGTCGTCGTGCAGATCCAAGGTCTGAACGACGCCGCGCCCACCGAGCACGAGTTCGTGAGGGTCGACGGGCACTGGATCCCAAAGTCGCTCGCCGAGCAGTGGCCCAAATCAATCCGAGCCCTGCAAGACCAGTTGGACCGCATGACCCCCGGACAGTTCGCCGTGCAAAAACCCAAGGCGCTCGAGCATCTGAAGGCCATCGAGCTGACACTCGACGACATGTTGGAAGCGCAGAAGCAAGAAGACTTCACCGCGGCACTGCTGGGACTGCCGGGGCACCTCTATGGGCTGCAGCAAACGCTGGTGTTCAAGTCCGCACCGCCGGGAAGCGTGGTTATCACCATCGATCGCGAGCTGTCGGACGCCGAACAAACCCAACTGCTCGACGAGCTGACACAGCTCACCGACAAGCCCGAGCGGGCGCAGTACACGGCCACAACCAGCGGCGGCCGCACGCGCGTGTCGATCGACCAGGTGCAGGACGTTGCCGCCTTTGCCGAGCGGCTCACGTTTGCCCAAAAGAAAACCGTCGACGCGTCAGCGCGGTCGATTCACCTGGAGTTGAAGTCCGAATGACGTCTCAGGAAGCCCGGGGATAGCGATCCCTGGGTCTCTTCCGATCGCGTTCACGCCGCGGCGGTCGTATTCTCGTCCTCGTCCTCGTAGACGAGGTAGTAAATGCTCGTTGCGGCCTCTTCCAGGATCGCCTGAATGGTTTCGCTGGCGACGCTGGCGCCCAATTCTTCCAGCGCGGCGACCACGCGGTCCACTTCGTCGCTGTGGATCTCTTCGTATTCAATGTCGTCGGAGACGGGTTCGACCATCGGAGACTCCTGCCAGCCGCAGAAACCGGTCGGTATTGGCAGGTATCGGCCGGCCGGCCCGTCCCGTTCACCCGGACCGCCCGCCGGCGATCTGGGGACGACCCGATGACCGTCAAGACTGGCAAGCTCCGCAAAGTTTCACGTGCGGCGCTTGGACTTCGACTTCTTGCCCGCGGTCTTCTTCGCCTGGGATTTCCTGGCGGCGGCTTTCCCCGAAAAAACTCGGTCCCAGCCGTTGGAGAATTTGATCGTCGAACCTGTGTGGACCGTGTAGCCGGTCATTGGATGGCTCCCTTGGCTTGTTTGTCGCCCCGATTTTATCCGCGACGTCAACGGCGTCGAGTATGGGCATCGCCCGCGAGGAGCCCGGCTTCCGGAAAAGCCGGGCTTCGCCGCTGGACGCTGCGCTGCGCATCGCGGATAACAGAGGCATGATCGAACACGTGGACATCGACGGAGTCCGGCTGCATCTCAGCCCGCCGGACGATTCCGCCAGCGAGTGGATTGGGCAACGGGAAATCCTGAGGCAACTGCTGGCGTGCTGGCTGACGGTCGACGCCCGCGATTTGCCGCTGTCTCCCCGCCTCATTGGCTCCCCGGGCATCGGCAAGACGACGCTTGCCGTCGCTGCCGCGCGCGTGCGTCAGCAGCCCGTGTACATCTACCAATGTACGGCCGACACGCGGCCCGAAGACCTGCTGGTCACGCCCGTGCTGTCGGACGAAGGCAAGATCAAGTACCACGCGTCGCCGCTGGTAACGGCCCTCATCCGCGGGGCCGTGTGCATCCTCGACGAAGGCAACCGCATGAACGAGAAGTCGTGGGCCAGCCTGGCCCCCCTGCTCGATCATCGGCGGTACGTGGAGTCGATCGTCGCCGGCATCACGATTCACGCGCACAAAGACTTCCGCTGCGCCGTCACGATGAACGACGACGAATCGACGTTCGAGATCCCCGATTACATCCTTAGCCGCTTGCAGCCCACGCTGACGTTGGCGCATCCCAACCGCGAGGACGAGCTGGCCATCCTGCGGTATCACCTGCCGTTCGCCGAGGCGGAAATGCTCAACCTCACGGTGGAGTTCCTGCAGCAGGCGCATTCGCTGAACCTCGACTTTTCCTCGCGCGACGGCATCAACGTGCTGCGGTATGCGCTGAAGCGGTTGGCGCAGGATTCTTCCCATCCCGTGGGCAAGGACCGCATCTGGGCGGAAGCGCTGCTGGCGTGTCTGGGCGAAGAGGCCGCGGATTTGGAGAACCTTGCCCGGCGTAAGCGGCAAACGCTCGGCGGCAACGTGGCGCCGATGGGCTTGGGCGACTTCTTCTTCGACCCCAACGACCCGCTGCACCCCGACGCGCTGGACGACGAATCGGACGACGAAGGCTAATCGCGTCACCGCAGTGACACGATCTCGCTCTCAGCGACGACCATAATCCCTGCCGCGTCGACGTGCAACGTCACCTCCCGAGTCGGATTCGTCAGCGCGATCTGTTGCACCGGTTTGCCCGTGACTGCATCGCGGAGCAGCACGCTGGAGATGGGCGTCGCGGCTGGACCGAGCGGCAACACGGCGACCGCATCTGCGTAGCTTAAACTTACGACCCGCAGCGGATCGGGCAACTCAACCGCCCGCTCCCACGCGATTTTGCCGGTAACGACGTCCACCGCGCGGAGCACACCGCCGGCGGCGGCAAACACGCGGGTGCCGTCCACGGCGACTTGTTCCCTCGGCTTTGACAGCGGCAGCGCAACCAGTGGCTGCGACCAGCGCGGAAAGACCTGTGCACCGTCCAGTCGCAGCCCTACGAGCGTGTGTCCGTCGATGAGAACCGTGGAAAAAGTGTCCGGGACGCTCGGAAGCGACCCGGACACCAGCATCGGCTCGGCGTGTGCGAAGGCCACCACGTCGTAATCGCGTTCCCACTGCAACTGCGGCGAGAGCCACACCAGTCGGCGGTCTTCCGTGATAACGGCCCAGCCGTTGCGAACGGGCTGCGGCGCGGCGATCCCGTTCAAGTCGGACCAGGCCATGTGGCGGCGCGGAGCGCCGGTCGTAAAGTCCCATTCGTCGAGGCGTCTGCGTCCGATGTCCCAGAGCGCGAGCTTGCCCGGTGTGATGACGATCTGCGGCGGCGGCCGGTCGTCGCGAAAGAGCTGCCGACGCCGCACCACGCCGGTTTCCTCGTCGCACCACAGAAATCCGCATTCGGGTGCAACGATCAGCAGACCGTGTTGGTCGCGATGAAACACTGCGGACGACGGTGGCATGACGCCGTTGCCCTGAACCAGCGTTCGCCAAGGACACCGCCACGCCACGCGGCCGGTGTCCGCTTGTACGGCGCACACTTCATTCGACGTTGCGAACAACAGTGCAACGTCGCTCTCGGCACTCCACAGCAGGGAGGCATCGAGCGGCAGCTCCCAGCGGAGTTCGCCGGTGCCGCGGTCCCACGCCAGCAAATGCCGACGTTGGCACAACACGACAGCGCGATCGACGACCGGCGGCGGTCCCTCCGGCACAATGATGCGTTCACCCGGCGACAGCGTTCGTTGCCACGCGCGACGCCAGTAACCGGAGGGCGCGCCGATAACCTGTGTGCGATCGGGCTGGTGATCGCGACGAGTCACTAACCCGATGTGCCAGCGGGCGAGTTTTGTGGAACGCTCGAAGATCCCCTCGCTGGCGCGTCGGGCTGGGGTTGCTGTGTCGATAGCATCGACGCCTTTCACCACATCTGCCTGTCGCGGGCGCGGTTTCGCAAACTGGCCGTAGGCGCTCAGCCGGTTGCCTGCGGCGATGAGCAGCATTCCACCTGCCACGACCACGTTGCCGCCCGTGCGGGGTTGTTCGATGCCGCCTAATGGCTTGTCCCGCAGCGGTTGACCCGTCCGCTGGTCGAACACGAACAGCGCCTGCCGCGACGTCCAATACACCACGTTGCCGGCCAGCCAGCCGCGGCCGTAGCCGAAGTCGTCTGGTTCGGCCTGTTGCACACTCCAGGCGCGCTCGCCGGTGTTGGTATCGAAAGCCCACAGCGAGTTGCCTGCCACGATGAACCGCCCCTGTGCCACGCCGATCACGCTCGTCAGTCGCTCGTTGGCACGGGCCCGCCAGATCGTCTCGCCGGTCGCCGCGTTGAGACACAGCACGTGTTCGGAATCGAGCGGCGCCACGTACAACCGACCGTCGGCCGACACGGACGGCGAGGGGTACGTCCGCGGCGAAGGCACAGCCACCGGCAGCGTCATCGGCTGGCTCTCGTAGGTCACGGCCCATTGCAACTGGCCCTCTGCGGCGTCGACGGCGACGATGGCTCCCCAATCGGTCGACAGAAACAGCCGGCCGTCGCCGAGAGTCAACAGCAGTTGACTGGCGCGGTTCTCGTGGTCGGGCGGCGTGGGACGGCTGATGCCCACCGGCCGGTGCCACAACAGCAGCCCTGTCTCCGCATCGAGGCAGGCGACACTCCATTCCAATTGCGGACGCCGGCGGGACAGCGCGGCATAGACTCTGCCGCCTTGAGCCACGGGCGAGCCTTCCCAATTCCACAGCGGGGCGTCCGCCAGGTCGTGCAGACTCGCGTTGAACTCTTCACTGGTCCGTTTCCACAATAGCCGGCCCTGCCCTTCCGCCACGTCCAGGCACACGAGTTCGTTGGGCAGATCGCGCAACTCGTGTGGCGACGGCGTGGTGACCGCGGACCCCATCCGCGCAAACAGCCGGCCATCGGCCACCGTCACGGTCCAGCACGGTCCGCCCGACACCGGCCGAGCGGGCGATGGCTGCTGATCATCTTCGACCACGGGATAGATCGTTGCCGCATCGCGACTTCCCTCCCCCGGCACCTCCAACGGGGGAGGGGCCGGCGCCGCTTTGCTTCCCTCGTCCGGCGTCTTCGCCGGGAGAGGGGCCGGGGGTGAGGGTGCCTGTTTCCCCCACGCCGGCAAACCTGTCGCCAGGTCGAACGCCAGAATCCGCCGCCCTTCGTTGACATACACGCGCCCGTCGACCACCGCCGGGTGATACACCAGCGGCAACGGCGCCGGGAACAACGTCACCCGCGGCATCTCCGGCAGACGCGTGGGCGTGAGCGGCACGCTCCACTGCTCGGTGCCGATGTCGATCGCACGCGGCGACACCATCGAGCGCGTGGCGGCGCCGCCAAACGTCGGCACGTCTTCCTTGACGACGGGCCGCGTCCAGGTCTGGCTGTCCTCGAAAACGTCGGCGAGCAGCTCTCGCCACGGCGCGCGCCGACCGGCCAACGCGCCTGGGGCATCGCCGAATTGTTGTGAAAACGCGTCCAATGCCTCACCGGCACGGTCCTGTTCGCCGGCGAAGATCCAGCACAGGACCAACCGGGCGGCGATGTCTGCCGGCAATTGGCTGGCGTCGGGAAAGCGGCGCTCGTCGGTATTCTCGCGATGCGGCAGCAACTGCGACCACCATCGGCGTGCGGCGTGGAAGTCGCCGTCGTTCCACGCGGATTGCCCCAGTTCCCACAGCGCATCGTCGCCCCAACTGCTGTAGTACGCCTGGCGCACCAGCCGTTCGAGCAACCCGCGGTCGCTGGTCTTCTGCCAGTCGCGAAACCAGCGCTCGGCCGTGGGGTCGATTCGCCGCCGGTATGCCGCCAGACCTTCCGGCGGCAGCGCGGCGATCAACCGGTCGCACGCGGTCTGGACGAGACCATACCTCGCCGTGCCGCCGGACACGCCCGGCTCGAAGTTCACCACGCTACGCCCACGCGTTTCGCAAAGCTCGACGATGGTCTCGACGAGTTCGGTCCACTTCCCCCCCGGCCAACGGTCTTCCAGAATCTGCAGCATCTTGGCGGCTTCGGCATCGACGGGAATTGTCACCGTTTCGCGAAGCGGCCGCGCAGGGGGCTGAGCGAATGTGGTCTGCTCAAGAATCAACAATATCAGCGCCGCAACCACCGAAGCCCAGGGATAGTAATCCCTGGGCTTCCGCGAACACGCGCGCCGACCCGTGGTCCGCTTCATCACGACTCCCGCAGCCGCGTTCCCAACCAGAACAGCACCATTCCCACCAGCAACAGCGCCGGCATCCACACCAGGCGGAAACCGAACTGCAACTGCCACACGATGAGCATCGGCAGCAGCGCCAGCACCGCCAGTTGCAGCAGAAAACCGAATTGTCGCTTCATGGCCCCATCATACCGCAAAGGCGAACCCAGTCGCGTCATGGCGAGCCGAGTCGCGTGAGCGACCGGATGAATCGTCGCGCCAGCGATCGCGCCGCCAATCGTTGGTCGGAAGAAGAAACGCGAGCAACTTTGCCCGTTGTGGCGACCAACGATCCCTGCTGGCCGAAAAAAGTTTTCATTCACCCGGTCGCTGACGTGGCTCGGCTCACCCGCCGCAACACCGCAGTCGTGAGAAAGTATCGCATTTTTTCCGAAATCGCTGGATGGATGAGCGTGCTCCGATATACTGGGGACCGTTGATCCCTTCCGCTCTCGTCTTATCCTCACATCCTGGAGACCGAATCATGCGCTCTCGTCGCAAGGGATTCACGCTCATCGAACTGCTGGTGGTCATCGCGATCATTGCCATTCTGATCGCCCTCTTGCTGCCGGCCGTACAACAGGCCCGCGAAGCCGCCCGCCGCACCCAGTGCCGCAACAACCTCAAACAATTCGGCCTGGCGCTGCACAACTACCACGACACCCATCGCGTGTTCCCGCCGGGGCAACTGCATCGTGGAACGTGGGACGGGACCGGCCCAGACAATGCTGGCGCCGGCGGCACTGGCGGTACCGGATTTGCCTGGACAGCGATGATCCTGCCCTTCATCGATCAGGCACCGCTTTACAATCAGTTCAATCTGAATGTCCCGATTTCGAATCCCGTTGCCGGTGGGTTGACCAACCGGGCTCTGGCGGCGACGGTCGTTCCCTATGCCCGCTGCCCGTCGGACATCGCACCTCAGACGGCGAACGTCGGCAACGCGGGCGACCCCGGTGAAATCCGTCCGCAGGCCACGGCCAGCTACAAGGCATCCGCAGGCGCCTTCGACGGCAACCAGGGACTTTATCCCCACAGCAATCAGAACCGCGCTAATGGGTGCTTCTATCGCGACAGCACGTTGTCCATTCGAGATATCATTGACGGCACGTCAAACCAGATTCTTGTGGGCGAAGTGACCTGGGACACGAGACTGGGCGGGACGACCAATACGCGGAACTTCGGCGCGGTCGCTCCCGCCAACGGCTATGCCAACGGCAACAGCAACCGCCTGATGGCCGTCGCCGAATACGGTATCAACGACAAGACGAGGATCGCCCCCGCAATCACGTTCAGCAGCCTGCACGTCGGCGGCGCCCATTTCCTGTTTGGCGATGGGACGGTGAAATTCGTCAGCGAGAACATTCAGAACACCAAACGCTGTTGGGACAACCCCTGCCAAAGCGGCACGGCGTGGGCGGGCAACGATTTCTATGATACGGCAAATGGCGGCATTGCCTACGGTCTCTGGCAGCGGCTCCACAGCCGCAACGACCGGATGGTTGCCACCGTACCATAATGGCGCAGCCTTCAGGGCGCTTCGACGACGAGTCGCCAAGGCCCTGAAGCGGTCCGCGCGTGCGGACGTCACCCCCGGCTGCTTCGGTGCAGCCGGGGTGTTGTTCGAAAGAATGTGGCGCCGATGTCGCTTGCTGGCTCCAGTGACCCCCACCCACGAAACACACTCCATGAAACATCAAATGGTTCCGTCGTTGCATCGGCGCTGGTTGCTGTTGACGGTTTCTCTGCTGGCGCTGGGCAGCGCGGGGTGCGGCATGGGGTCCGGTTCGGCCGATGCCAAGCCCGATCTCTACGGCGCCCGAATCAAACGCGAAATCTACCGGTTTCGCGCGATCGCCGAGCAGCGCCCCGTGAGCGCCGCCGAGGCAGAACTTTCAGATGTTTCCGAGCGCATTGAAGGTTACGAAAAGGTTCATCTCCGGGAGCACTACGAAACTTATGTACAGATCCTGGAGAAAATCGGGGCGCTCAAGCAACAGTTCGCTGGGGGCAAAAAACCATCGGCCGACGCGGTGAAGCAGGCAGCCAATGAACTCAGCGCGCTGGCCGATAAGCTCCCCGGCGAGGCCGACAAGAACCCGCCGCTGCCGTCAGCGGCGACCGCAAGTCGCCGCAGCGACGAATGCTGACACCCGGCGCCGCGTGCACTCAGACCCATGAATGGGGCTGAGAACGGATCATTTCTGCCAGCCTGACCCGGCGTAAACGCCGGGCCTTAACATCGATCCGTTGTCCGTCGTTTCCGGATCGCGCTCAGAACTCCCACCGCTGCGATTTGCCGTTGGAGGGCTTGAGTTCGATCCCGTCCAGCGTCACCGCCTGCTGCTGTGCGGGGAGATACAGCCGCAGGTGCTGCATCACGCCATTCACCGGCAGTTCCACGGCGACTTCGCTCCAGTCCGCGCTGGCCGGCAGCGTGAAGTCCACGGTTTGACCGCGGGGCGGAAACTGCTCCTGGTCTGACGTTCGCCACTGCGCCTTGCCCGCGCCGCCGGCAGCACGGACGCGCAGCCGCAGGGTGATTGGGCCGGCGTGTTTCAGGCCCGTCGCAGCCAGGAACGGTGTCTTGCCTTCACCCGTCACCACGAGCGTGCCGTCCTTGACCTCCACGCGGCAGAACCGCGGTGACCAGCCCGCCACGGGTCCGGCCGTCTTTTGGACCGTCGGCGACGGCGGTGACGACGCCTGATAATCGGGGTTCGGCTTCGGCACGAGTGCATTGGTGTCCTTCAGGAAGCGGTCGATGAGCGCATCGAGCGCGCGGACCTTCTCCGGCAGATCGTTCGCCAGGTTCTTCGATTCGCTCAGGTCGTCGCGCAGGTTGTACAGCTCGTGCGCGTTGGGATACTCCGGCCCCGTTTCAAACCAGCGGATGAGCTTCCATTCCCCCTGCCGCACCCATACGCCGCCCGGCTTGTTGGCTGTGCCTTGCGGGAAGTAATTGAACACGGCGTCGCGCGGGAGCTTCGCCTGCGGATCGCGGAGCACGTTCGCGAAACTGACGCCATCGAGAATCTGGGCGGCGTTCGGCTTCGCGCCAGTCAGCTCCAGCACCGTGGGATACAGGTCGACGGCGTGCACAACGGCACTGGTGCGCGTGCCAGGAGGAATTGCGCCGGGCCGCGACACCATCAGCGGCACGCGCGTGCCCCCTTCGTAGAGCGTCCCTTTCCCGTTG
>Ga0073934_10005981_pt1 | contig 18195 bp, 16 predicted proteins | sample LarsenN4metaG_FD_76834 | JGI IMG/M metagenome (GOLD analysis project Ga0073934, IMG submission 76834) | Hot spring sediment bacterial and archeal communities from British Columbia, Canada, to study Microbial Dark Matter (Phase II) - Larsen... ... | reverse complement strand
TTGTTAGGGTGGGGGTATCGGTTGACGAAGGATCCGGTGTATATAGAGCGGGGGGTGAGGCACATGCAGGCGCAGTTAGCCCATGGTAGGGATTGGACGGCTAACTGGAACCGGACGGATTTTCAACACTTCATCTACTCCGCCCTGGGAAGCCCGAATTCCTCTTATCGATACTTATACCTCTACTGAGGCAGATTTAATAGGCTTGTCGTTTCAGGTTATACCGACTCTAAGGTGGTGGGGCACTCAATTTGGTACTACTACCTTGTAGGGGCGCGGTTACTGCGCCCCTGCAGGAGCTGTAAAACGATACCACGATTTCTACAGGGAAGCGGTATTACTTTTTGAAATGCGGAGGGGTCTTACTCCTGCTTGCAGATGGTTGATATAGCTTCAGCAACGAGGGGTACCTGGGCTTCTTCCATAGTCCTTGGGTCCAGGAGAAGCTCATCGTTCTGGATCCTGGCCAGGATGGGGGGATGGTAGGCCCGTAATCGAGCTTCCAGACGTTGGACGGAGAATTTCAAAGGTCTAACGGCGACCACCTTTGTAGGAAGCTTTTGTAAAGGGAGAGCTCCTCCCCCCACCTGGGAGGAATCCTCCAGGATTCTGGCGGAGAAGCTTGAGACCATTTCTTTTTTGAGGAGATCCAGCAGATTTCTTGCCCTTACCTCGAGTTCGGCCAGCGGCATCGTGAGCATGCGAAGGGTCGGAATTCTCTGGATCGCCTTCTCCGGGTCCAGATATTCCTGGAGCACGGCTTCCAACCCCGCCAGGGTCATTTTATCCACCCGGATCGCTCGGGTCAGGGGATTGCTTTTAAGTTTTTCAATATAGGGGGCTTTACCTACGATCAATCCGGCCTGTGGGGCGCCCAAAAGTTTATCGCCGCTGAAGGTCACCACATCGACCCCCGCTTGGATACATTGTGGAACGGTCGGCTCTTTTTCTAGACCATAGCGACTTAGATCGATCAAGCTTCCACTCCCCAGGTCTTCCATCACAGGGATCTGGTATTCCTTTCCTAACTGGACCAGCTCTTCCAGGGAAACTTCGGAGGTAAACCCCAGGATTCGATAGTTGCTGGTGTGAACTTTAAGAAGGAAGGCCGTGTTGGGAGTGATCGCTTCCCGATAATCTCGAAGATGGGTCTTATTCGTGGTTCCCACTTCTTTGAGGATGGCGCCGCTCTTAAGCATGATATCCGGAATCCGGAAGGAGCCTCCAATTTCAATCAGTTGGCCTCTGGAGACGATGACCTCTTTTCCCTGGGCGAAGGTATTCAGGACCAGCAGGACCGCTGCAGCATTGTTATTCACCACCAGTGCAGAATCGGCCCCGGTGAGCTTCGTCAAGAGGCCTTCCACATGGGAGTAGCGCTCCCCACGTTCCCCTGTGTTTAGATCCAGTTCGAGGTTAGAGTAGCGGCTGGCGATCTCTACGATCCTCTGACAGACCGGCTCGCTTAAAGGAGCCCGTCCCAGGTTGGTATGGAGGATAACCCCGGTAGCATTAACCAGGCATTTTAAGTGGGGTTCCATCTGGCTTTTGACAAGGTCTTCCAACTCCGCGATCAGCCGGGATTTATCCATCTCCGGTAACTTTGTAGGATCCGGGCTCTCAAGGATTTGAGAGCGTCGGGCGCTTAAAACCCTTCGGATCCCTTGGACCACAACTTCCCTGGGGAACTTCTCCAAAAGTTCCTTAACGGGTAGCTCCGCCATCATGGCATCTACGGAGGGGATTTGCGCGAGGTACTTCTGCTTATCCATCGTTCATGGTCCGTTGTCTTTGATTTGTACGGACAAAACTATCCAAAGATAATTCCCGCATAGCCTACAAAATCTTCTGCTTTTCGTTCCGGTTTTACTTCGTAACTGGTGGTATGTTCCAGAAGGATCCCTTTCCGGGCCCCTAGAGCCTTTGCGGTCGCGATGGTCGCAGCGACCGCACCGGCCCCACAGGCGTTACGGTGGGATTCGGCTTCGGAGACAACCGAACCCGCTTCCATGTCCAGGGCCAGCCGGATCAGCCGGAGATCATTATTCTTACTCCAGGCCAGGGTCTGGGGCCCGACTCCGGCGGGGACAAAACCGTAACCAGGTCCGTAGTGCGTCAGGTCGGTGCTTCCCAAGATGATCACCGGTCGGTCCCACGTGGAAAGGAGGGTTCCTATACGTTCTCCCAGGGGAGCCGCCTGGCTATCCGGCGGAACCATGATGGGAAGAATTCTGGCATCGGGAAACAGATATTGAATGAACGGCACCTCCACTTCTATGGAATGTTCCCGGTCATGTGCCTCCGGGTCGGTCGTCACAGGGATATCTTTGATGCTTAATATACGTTCGGCAAGGTTACGATCTATCTCTACTTTTCCCAAAGGGGTTTCCCAGGCTCCTTCTGGATATATGGAAGGCATCCAGACCTCCCAGATATGAACCGCACCGTAAATGAGAAAGGTCAGGTCCGGTCCCTGCGCCTGCCTCTGTGCGTTTTCTCTGATGCTGGAGAATACCTTGCCTGCCGTAGGTCCAGAGTATACCCAGCCTGCATGGGGTACGATGCCCCCGACGATAGGCCCGAGTTCCTCAGGGACGGAGCCCTGGCCCAGGCAAGCTTCCAACAACTGGATGCATCCAGAGCGGGAAGCTGGATAAAAACTCCCGGCTCTAAAAGGCTTTCGGATCTTCATACTTCTCCCCTTCTAAATTTAAAAAAGTTCCTCAATGATCGCGGCGGCAAGGAGGGGGAGCATAATTTCATGGTGGCCGAAGAGGGTGTAACCCTGCCCGCCCCCGGATACGGGTCGATTCACCACGTTCTGGGTGGGTCGATAGTGCTTGATAAAATCCATATTGACCGTGGTAAATTGTTGGAGGGGATGGCCCAGGTTCCGGCCCAGGGTGAGGGCCTTTAGAAACACTTCCGGCAGAACCACGGCAGATCCAATATTGAAATAGACGCCTCCATGGAGGTTTGAAATGACCGAGGCAAAAATTTTAAAATCCCGATGGCTTCCCTCTCCCAGCGCCGCCCCCTTCGCCCTCGGATGCATATGGATGATATCTGTGCCGATGGCTATATGAACGGTGGCCGGTAGTTTCAGACGGTAAGCTGCCGCTAAAAGGCTGTAGTCCCCGTAGGGAGGGTTCAGCCCTAGGAGCTCCCGGCCTACCGCGGCCCCTATTCCCAGGTTATCTCGGACCCCCTTCTCGATAGCTCCGTTGAGAAACTCTCCGGTTTCCCGGGCCATACCGAACTCCCCGGTGGAGAGCCCCGCCTCCACCTCTTCGGAGGTTTTCCCCGCCAGGGCAAGCTCAAAATCGTGGATGATACCGGCCCCATTCAGCGCAACGGCTGAAACGATCCCCCTTTCCATAAGGTCTATGACGATGGGGGAGAGCCCACATTTGAGGACATGGGCCCCCATGGCGAACACAACCGGCCTTCGGGCCTCGACGGCAACGACCACCGCTTCGACCACCTGACGAAAATCCTTTCCGGCCAGGATCCGGGGCAGGGAAGAAATGAAATCTCGAAAGTTCCCCCCCTTCTGCCAGCGACCGGCAAAATCGCCGATCTCCACCTTGCTCTTTCGATCTAACAGGGAATACGTTTTAATTTTCTCTAGATTGATCGGTTCGTAGGGCAAGTTCTCACCTCCCACGATCCCCAGACGGCGCAGATCGGTTCAGATGAAGTCTGCGCCGCCCCGTCGGGTCTGAGGTCTGGTTGACGTCTTAAATAGCTCGTCTTCGATGATCTCACAAATCACATGGGCCAGGGTGAGGTGGACCTCCTGAATTCTGGGAGTCTCCTGGGAGGGGACGATGAGCGCATAATCTACCAGGGAGGCCAGTTTCCCTCCCCCTCGACCTGTAAAGGCGACGGTTTTCAATCCCAGACCCCGGGCCGTTTCAACCCCTCGAAGCACGTTGGGGGAATTCCCACTGGTGCTGATGGCCAGAGCCACGTCCCCTTCCTGCCCGAACGCCTCAATTTGTCTAGAAAAAATCTGAGAATAGTCCACATCGTTACCGATGGCCGTGAGTACCGACGTATCCGTTACCAGAGAGAGGGCCGGTAAGGCAGGGCGATCAAACTTAAACCGATTGACCAGCTCCCCGGCGATGTGCTGGGCATCCGCAGCGCTCCCCCCATTCCCGAACACGAGGAGCTTTTTTCCAGATTTTAAGGCACGAACCAACTCCGCAGCCACTAACGTAACTAAATCTATTTGGGACTCAATAAAGCGGGTTTTCAGTTCTGCACTCTCTTTGAAACTTCGGAGGATGAGGTCTCGCACGTTATAAGAATTGGAGTGACTAAAGGGAGCTAAAGTTTCCAGCGCCTCGAGCTCCATGGGGTTAAAACGGCTACGGTTGGAAAAATCCTTTAGCTCACCTTAGCTCATTTAACCGTTGAATCATATTCTGAAGTTTAGCTTCGATGACCGGCCACTGATAATCTTTTTGTATGTAACGAATTCCGTTTTCTCCCAATTTGCGGCGCAGCTCTGGAGCTCCCAGCAGGAGATCCAGGCAGGCTTGAAACTCTTCATAGGTGCTGTAGTAGAGCCCCGCGTTACTTTTTAAACAGTGGGCTTTGAGTACCGAGCAGCCTTCGTTGGCCAGGACCGGGGTTCCCACCCCCCATGCTTCCAGAGAAGCGATGGAGAGACTTTCCATGAGGGAAGGGGCTATGAGTACCGTCGCTGCTTTCAGGGCATTAAATTTGTCTTCGTCGGAAACATATCCCAGTACCCGGATATCCGGGCGATCGGGCACCGGCATAGCCGTTTTACCGATAAAGACCAATTTGAGCGGGGAGGGGCGGTGCGTTTTGTAGGCCAGGAAGTAATTCACAAGTTGGCCGCATCCTTTTCCTTCATCGACTCGACCCGCATAGAGGAGAAAATCTCCCGGGATTTGGAATTTAGATCGAAACGCCGCCGGATCCGGCTTCTCCGGTAATTGAACCCCCACCCCCAGCACCTCGTGGGGGATATCTTCATTTTTAAACAAACCCGTTACGAAGGCTTTTTCTTCCTGGGTGAGGTAGAAGATCCCCCTGGGTAGATGGAAAAGCGCTTTAAAAATATCCAGATAAATGGGAGGCTCATCGTGGGCCGTTGGAACAAACAGGCTTTTCTCCGGGACCAACTGCATCCCAAAATAAGTAGTGGGGTAGAGGTAGGTATAAAAGAGGAAGCCCTGGTAACGAGGCCCGACCTCCTTGAGATGTTCAAGGAGTCCTGAGGAATAGGGTCCTTGCTGGATCATCCAGTGTATTTCATCAAAATAGGTATGGGGGTGCTTATAAAGCTTTTGCGAGAGCTTATCAAAGCTTCGAGGATGTCGAGTTTGATCGGTTTTAAATCTCCTTACCGGGATCCCGTTCAGGGTGGTGACCCCTTCCGGGTATTCGTTTTTCCAGGTCACATAATCCCTGGCGCAGGTTGTGAGGACCTCCACTTCAAACTGAGAAGCCAGCCGTTCCACGATCCACCGGCAATGAAGTTCCGCACCGCCTGTGATATCCAGGCCGTACCTCTGAATGACGACGGCGAGTCTCATAGAAAAGACCTTGGGCAGCGAGCCTTGGGCAGTCCCCACCTTCTGCTCACTGACCGCGGCCCGCTAAATGCTCGATGGCCTGCCAGATCTCTTTTTTTCCTTCTTGGGTTATAGCTGAGAAACTCAGCAAAGGTTCGTCTTCCCGGATCGACAAAAGCCCTTTGATCTCTTTCAGGCGGGCGACCTTCTGATTTTTAGAGAGCTTATCTGCTTTGGTGGCTACGGCCAGGACACGGACTTTATAATAATCCAGCCACTCCTTCATTTTTTGATCCTCCGGGGTCGGGGCGTGCCGGATATCTAAAATGAGGACCACCCCTTTTAAATTTTCCCTTTTGAGCAGGTAGGTCTCTATCATAGGGCGCCAGCTAGCCAAGATTTCCTTAGGCACCTTGGCGTACCCATAGCCGGGCAAATCGACGAAGCAAAGCTCGCCATTAATATTGAAAAAGTTGATGAGCTGGGTTTTCCCGGGGGTGCTGCTCGTCTTAGCCAGATTATTTCTCCCTACCAGACTGTTGATCAAGGAAGATTTCCCCACGTTGGATCTTCCGATGAACGCGATCTCCGGTAAAGCATGACGGGGGTACTGGGAGGGGTTGGTGGCGCTGGTGATAAACGTGGCGGATTTGACTTTCACAAAGTTCTGGAAAGACAAAAGGCCGTAAGCCGCGGGCCGTTAATTAGGCCTTTGGCTTAGGGCCTTCTGGATCCTAGCCTGTCTTTTCATACAGAAGCAACGGCTTCTCCTTTTTAAGGATAACCTCTTCGCCGATCACACACTCTTTGATGGCAGGTTGGGAGGGGAGCTCGTACATGATATCCAGCATCACGTCTTCGAGGATAGCCCTCAGCCCACGTGCGCCGGTTTCCCGTTTAATGGCCTCTCTGGCGACCGCCGTCAAAGCCCCATCGGTAAATTTTAACTTGGCCTTTTCAAATTCGAACAACTTTTGATATTGCTTGATGAGGGAGTTTTTGGGCTCTTTTAAAACCCGGACCAAGGCTTCTTCATCCAATTCATCCAGGGTGGCGATCACAGGGAGTCTGCCCACAAACTCCGGAATGAGTCCGTACTTGAGCAGATCGATGGGCTGGATGTGCTTCAGAACGTCCCCAAGGTTACGCTCGCTTTTCTTTTCGATCTCTGCCGTAAAGCCCATGGTGTTTTTCCCGATCCGGCGCTCGATGATCTTTTCTATCCCATGAAAGGCGCCCCCGCAAATGAATAAAATATTGGTCGTATCGATCTGGATATATTCCTGATGGGGGTGCTTTCGACCTCCTTGGGGAGGAACGTTGGCGATGGTTCCCTCCAGGATCTTTAAAAGCGCCTGTTGAACCCCCTCCCCGGAAACATCCCGGGTTATGGAAGGGCTGTCGGATTTTCGGGATATTTTATCGACCTCATCCAGGTAAACGATCCCTTTCTCCGTTCGCTCGATATCATAGTCCGCCGCTTGCAGGAGCTTCACGATGATGTTCTCCACATCCTCTCCGACGTAGCCAGCTTCTGTCAAGGTGGTGCAGTCTGCTATGGTAAAGGGGACATCGAGGATCCGGGCCAGCGTCTGGGCCAGCAGCGTCTTCCCGGTGCCGGTTGGCCCGAGCAGCAAGATGTTGCTTTTCTGGAGCTCCACCTCGCTCAAATCCATCTCCGACTCGATCCGCTTGTAATGATTGTAAACCGCCACCGATAGGGTCCGTTTGGCCTGCTCTTGCCCGATGACATATTCATCCAGCACCTTTTTAATTTCCTTAGGCTTAGGGAGGGATTGAAAAGCCTCGCTGATCTCCTCGCTGGCCTCTTCTGCGATGATTTCATTGCAGAGCTCGACGCACTCATTGCAAATATAGACCGAAGGACCCGCGATGAGTTTTCTAACGGCCTCCTGGGGTTTACTGCAGAAGGAACAGGCTAAGTTTTTGCCTCCGCTTCGTGAAATAGGCATTGTTTGTCCGTTGTCCGTTGCCCATTGTCCGTTACTCTGGTAGAGGTGGAAGTTGTGGGTCGAAGGGGAAAGGGTCCTCCTCCCCAACCTTTGGCCCTTCCTCCGCGACCCTTCTGTAACGGACAACGGACAATGGACGACCGACTCTTCCCTAAGATTTTCGTTCTATAATCTCATCAATTAACCCGTATTCTTTGGCTTGTTGAGGGGTCATGAAGAAATCCCGATCGGTATCTATTTCAATCCGCTCAAGGTTTTGCCCCGTGTGTTTTGCCAGGATGCGATTTAATTCTTGTTTTATCCGTAAGATTTCCCGAGCTTGAATGTCGATATCCGTGGCCTGCCCTTGAAATCCTCCCATGGGTTGGTGAATCATGATACGGGCGTGGGGCAGGGCGAAGCGCTTTCCCTTGGTACCGGCAGCCAGGAGCAGAGATCCCATGCTGGCCGCCTGGCCCACACAGATGGTCGATACCGCCGGTTTAATATACTGCATCGCATCATAGATGGCTAACCCCGAGGTCACGACCCCGCCCGGACTATTAATATAGAGATGGATATCCTTTTCCGGGTCATCCGCTTCCAGGAACAACATCTGTGCGATGATTAAGTTGGCGACCATGTCGTCGATGGGAGTTCCTACGAAAATAATACGATCTTTTAATAACCGGGAATAAATATCATAAGCCCGCTCTCCCCGTCCGGTCTGCTCGATGACCATAGGGATTACGGTCATCAACGGTTCGTTGAACGTTTTACTCATTTTGCTTATTCTCCTCCAGGATATTGGCATGGGATACTAAGAAATCCAGGGTTTTAGTTTCTAATAGATCCAACCGTACATCTTCTAAACTTCCTTTTTCTTTCAGAGATTTTTTAAGGGCCGCCGGATGCTGGTTGTGGCGTGCAGCCATTTTTTTGATCTCCTCATCCAGTTCCTCTTCGGAAACGGTTATATTTTCCAGTCTGGCAATCTCTTCCAAAATGAGGGAGCTCCGAACGCGCCGAACGGCTTCCTCCTCGGGAATTCGAAACATAATACGTTGGTAATTGACCAGGGAAGGAGGTACCGGAAAAGGATGCTTCTCGACCAGGGCGTTTAGAATTTGTCGTTTTAAAGCAGCATCTACCTCTTTTTGAAGCCGCTCCGCGATACCTTGCCGGATCTTCCCTTTGAGCTCTTCCAGGGAATTAAACTCCAGATCCTTTGCGAACTCATCGTCCAGGGGAAGGAGGTACCCTTCTTTTACGTCCTTGATTTTTACAGAGAATCGGACATTTTTCCCGGCCAGCTCTTCGTTGGGATGGTCCTCCGGATATGTCAAATTAAACTCGAACTGATCCCCCTTTTGTCTTCCCAGGAACTGCTCTTCGAAACCCGGAATCATCGTTTTGGAGCCGACTACTAAAGAATAATCCTGAACGCTCCCATTTTTTATGGGTTTATCCTCCAGGAAGCCATCGTAATCGATAACGATCAGGTCATTGCCTTTAATGGAATACCCCTCCGGGGCTTCCCGATATTGGATATGCTCCCTTTGGAGGGCTTCCAACCCCTTTTGGACATCCTCATCGGTCACCGGTTTAACAGGGAGTTTTTTGACCGCCATTCCTTTGTAGCCTTCCACTTGGATCTCCGGCTTGACCTCGATGGTCACTTCGTATTTAAAGGGCTGGTTTTCGGCTACGGTCAGCTTATCCTGATCCACCTCCGGTCTGAGGATCGGGGAAAGGTTCGTTTCTTTCAGGGCTTCCTCGTAAGAAGTTTGAAGCAACCTGGCCTTCACTTCCCCCTCGATTTGCTTTTTAAACCGGGTCCTTAAAAGATTATAGGGGATACGCCCTTTGCGGAATCCAGGCATGGTTGCCTCTTTCTTGAGCTCGTTGACGGTCGCTCGATATTGCTTATTCACGTCCTCCTCTGGAACTTCGATGACCAATTTTTTCTTACAAGGATCGATCGTTTCGACGGCTACTTTCACAGATGGTTAGTTGTCAGTTATCCATGATCCGTGGCAAAGAACAACGGACAACGGACAAACGACAGATCATAATCATAGAAGAATGCGAGAGGTGGGACTCGAACCCACACGGTTTTACCCACAGGATCCTAAGTCCTGCGTGTCTGCCAATTCCACCACTCTCGCAAAAAATAAAACTTTTAGGATGCGCCTGGCAGGGCTCGAACCTGCGGCCTACGGATTCGAAGTCCGGCGCTCTATCCAACTGAGCTACAGGCGCTCGCTACATACCCCGCTCACACCGTATAATAAAATAATCTCTCGGGGCGGAATAAGTCAAATATTTTTCTGCCTCTGCCTATCGCCCAGAGCCTTCCTGCGCTACTCGTTAAATTTCTAACAGGATTTCCCCAATTGTCAATGAAAAAATCCTTGACAAAGGACCCCGAGGGCAAGATTTTATTCTTTAGCATGGTGGTCGTGGTGTAAAGGTTAACACTCCAGGTTGTGGCCCTGGCGAGTGCGGGTTCGAGTCCCGCCGATCACCCTCCAATCCAAAAAGCCATCTGTAGGGGCCGTAGGGGCGTAAGGCCTTGCGCCCCTATTTTTTTGTTTTCAGAGGGGAGAAGTAGGGGCGCACGGCCGTGCGCCCCCACAGCCCTGCCGAACCGGCCCGATGGGGGGAAGGAGTTGGCGAGTGCGGGTTCGAGTCCCGCCGATCACCCTCCAATCCAAAAAGCCGTCTGTAGGGGCGCACGGCCGTGCGCCCCTACAGCTGCCGAACCGGCCCGATGGATGGGGGGCAGGGGCAGGACATCCGGCCCGTCGGATCTTTAAGGCTGCCTGGTCGGGGATTTTCTTTTTAAGAAGTTCTTGATTAAGAAGTTCCTGACTTCTTCAGGTAGGAAAGAAAGACCCGACCAGGTCAGGGGTCAGGACCTTCTTAATCTCGCAATACATATACCAGATTTTAAGGTCAGGGGAATTCACTGAAACTAAAGGGGTTCGCTCCTATAAAACATTTTTCCCAGATGAAGGTCGTTTAAACTTCGTCAAGTTTTTAGACGGTGGGCGTCCGGGACGCCTTGAGCTATTTCTCGTTAAAATAGGCCCGAACCCGGTCCACTAGACCGGCCAGCTCTTCTTTCTTTTGGATGTATCCGTCGACGCCGGTCTTCTTAACCAACTTTTCTAGCTCTGCCTCATCCATGCTTGAGAAGAGGTAAATTCCTACGTTGCTTAAAGCGCCCGCGCTATTCGATTTCTCCCGTCGGCTTTTATAGACTTCTGCAATCTTGTCCCCGGTAATACAGAGTCCCAGGTTGACATCGATTAAGATCAAATCGATATGCTCCTCACGATTAAACACGAGGACGTTGGCCTCTATCCAATCCTTCGCAATAACTACTTGATATCCGGCCTCGGTGAGCAGCATTTCTGCATATTCGGCAACAAGGGGACTATCTTCAATGATCAGAATTTTTCTGGACGTAGGTCCCAGCGTAGTCATTCCATTTACCCTCCTATGGAATCAAAACGTTCATGCCCCCCCTTCCTACAGGTCCAAGGGAAGAGAGTTTGGTTCGCACTCACGGTGGCGAAGTAGCGTATATCTTATAGCGCCTGCGGGTTTTCAGTAAAAAATCGCTCGGGAATTCTTTAAGAGGCTTATCTAATTAGATTTCGTTGAGCTAAAAAGGTTTATTGATTCAACGGAAGGGTCTTCAGGCGGATGAGGATGCTCATTCGCTCTGTCCCTTATCTTTCCTTTGAGGATCGAAGTTAGCTTGAGGGATAGCTTCTCGTTCATGGTCATAATGGCGAAGGGCCGGGAAGAGGGTCATAATTCCAATAACGGCCAGGAGGCAGCCGAAGCCGCCGCTCACCACAGAGAATACGGCGCCGAACCACTGGGCCACAACCCCGGCCTCCAGTTCCCCAAGCTGGGGGCCACCCATGAAGAAGATCATGTTCACCGAGGTCATGCGCCCGCGCAGGCGGTCCGGGGTATGGAGTTGGCGGAGGGTTCCTCGGATCACCATGCTGACCGTATCGGCGACGCCGGTTAAGACCAGGCAGATGAAGGACAGCATAAACTCTTTTGAAAGCCCGAACCCTATGGTGGCCAGTCCGTAAACGGCTACGGATCCCAGAATCAGAGGGCCTTGTTTTTTAATTTGTCCGAACATAGATAAAAAGGCGCCTGTGAGGACCGCGCCGATGGAAGGGGCTGTATACAACCAGCCGTAGCCCCGCGGTCCGACCTGAAGGATATCCTGGGCGAAGATGGGGAGCAGGGCCGTAGCTGTTGAAAAGAACGTTGCAAAGAAATCCAGCAACATCGTGGACAGGATCAGCGGGGAGCGACGAACAAATCGCAGCCCTTCCAGGGCAGCTTTTAAGCTCAGCTCCCCCCGGATGGCGCCCACCTGAGCGGGGGGGTGCATGAGCAGGAGGGCTCCGATGACCGTGAGGAAAGAGGCGGCGTTCATCCAGTAGACCGTTGCCACGTTGCCGGTAGCCAATAAGATGCCCGCCAGCGAAGGTCCCACGATGGTGGCAATCTGAAGTACGATGGAGTTTAAGCTGATGGCATTCGCCAGATACTCCTTGGGAACCAGGCTGGGAATCAAAGATTGACGGGCTGGGTTGTCGAAGGCGACCGCTGCGCCTAGCAAGGCGGAGATCAGATAGATCGCCCAGACCGAATCCCAACTCAACATGGTGAGCAGCGCCAGCCCGGCAGCCAGCCCAGCCATGACGCTCTGGGTAAAGAGCAGGAGACGCCGTCGCTCGATGACATCGGCCACGACGCCCCCCAACAAAGAAAATAACAAGATCGGGAGAATGCGCGCCAACCCGGTCCCCCCCAGGGCCAGGGGGGATTTGGTGAGGGTATAAATGTGCCAGAGGATGGCCGCGGTCTGCATCTGCGAGCCGGTCCAGGAGATCAACTGGCCTATCCAGAGGAGGCGAAAATCGCGATATTTTAAAGCAACAAACCGAGGAGACCGAGACTTAGAAGTTGCCATAGACCGGTTATCCTATCAGACATAGCCCAACTCGTTAAGCGATACTAACGGGTTTTAGTTTCAAATTCTGAAGCCCACAGCCCAAAATAACCGCCCTAAAGCTCTGCTAAGGGGCCCCAATGAGATCAGAAACCTGCTTTTGGCTGAGGAGGTTATTTGGGAAAAAGGAATAATGAGAAAATGGAGGCGCGGAAAGGTGCGGAAGTAGGAAAGTGGGGGTATGGGGAGACAGGAGAGATAGGGATCATTCCTGCGTCCTCGTACCTCCCTGTCTCCGGGCTCCGACCTCCTGATTTTACTTATCCGCGGGTCGAACCTCAAAGATGAGAAACTCGGTCTCCTGGTTTTTATCCGCTTCGACCCTGGCCATATGGGTTCCGGCCGGCTCGAAGTAATAATCCCCCCCTTTATACATATCTGTTTTACTGTCCGTACGAATCGTCATGGACCCGGATCTAACCAATCGAATTCCAGGGCCTTGATGGGTGTGCTCACCGACGAAACCTCCCGGCGCAAATTTTATATGGGCCAGGATCATCTTGTATTTTCCGGCGGTCAACCCATCCACCTCTTTTTCTAGCATCACTTTGGAGGTGACCCCCTTCTTCTCCTGAGCAGCCATGGCTTTAGTCTCTCCCAGGGGGAGGACCTCGAAAACTAAAATTTTTGCGGGTTCTGATCCCTCATTTTTGTAACTGTGATGAACTTGAGGCGTTTCCGCGAAGCCTTGACCCGCCGTATAGGTTTTACTCTGCCCGTCTTCCATGGACGTTATGGAACCGGAGAGCATATAACGCGCTCCCGGACCCCCGTGGGTATGCTCACTCATGAAGCCGCCCGGCTCCACAGTTATCTCCACGGCGCGCATGTGATACTTTCCTTCAGTTAATCCATCCGCCGTAGCCTCCACCAAAACCTGCCGGGTAACCCCCTGGGCCTCCACCGCGTGGGCCTTGGGAATGCCGGTGAATAAACCTAGCACGGCTAAGGATACGTTTAAAAAGATCCATCGGGTAATCGGTTGTTTCAACATCCTCCACCTCCTCGGACTTGGGGTTTTAAGATGGTAAAAATTTTTGAGTTGCTCGGGTTAAAACCCTATCTTAATATTGTGGATAGGTGGTTGGCGTGTCAACTGTAAATTTCGGAAAAGCCCATGACAGAACAAAAAAATTTAACCCCCTCTAATCTCAAAGAGCTGACCCGATCTATTTCGGGCTGGGGCTGTCCGGAGATCCGGTTCATCCTTAAAGCCCGCCGGGGGATTCAATCCCCTCACGAGAACCTAGGGGTTTTTTCAGCCTCTTTTAATCCTCCGACCCTCGCCCATCTGGAAATCGTCCGGAAGGCTCAACAAACTTTCCATTTAAAGGAGGTCTTGCTCCTGGTCAGCCCTAGAAATGCGGATAAGACCGATTACGAAGCCACCCTGGAAGAGCGGATCTGGATGCTCCTTCAGATATGTAGAAGGCAAGAGGCCGGCGGGGAATGGGAAAATGGGAGAGCGTATAGTACATCTCCTTCCTTTCTTGATCACATCTCCATTGGGGTGTCCAGCCACCCTTACTTTATCGATATGGTACCGGCGATTCGGGCCTGCTACCCTGAGGAAACGGAAATCTACTTTATAGTCGGATATGATACCTTCGAGCGGATCCTGGACAAAGAGGGAAAGTATTATCCCTATTACGCTAAAGCTTATAAAACCCGGGAAGAGCCCCTGAGGGCTCTTCTGACCGCCAGCCGCTTTATCGTCGCAGGGAGGGGAAAATACGGCCCGGAAGCCCTCAGTCGGTTGTTAGAGGGCGAGGTTGCCTCGTGCTATCCGGGTAAAGTTCACTATCTTGAGCTCCCGGACCCTTACCCGCAGATATCTGCCACGGAGGTGCGGAGACGCATTAAGCAAGGTCTCCCGGTGGAAGACCTGGTCCCGCCGGAAGTTCAGCGCTATCTTAAAGAGACCGGGCTATACGCTGGAATCAACCCGGAGGGTGCTACGCCGTTGACTTAATTTTGAGTAGCTTTTAACTTCTCCCCTCCCCCCCCTCCCCTCTCCCACGCTGTGGGAGAGGGGCCGGGGGTGAGGGCCGAAAAAGCTCCGTATAGTCGCAGCCCCGGGATGAATTGCCGGGCTTCAGATTAAAATTCAATGCGTTTTCGGATGGCCTCTAGGTGCTAGTCTCCAGAGAACTGATGGAAAGGTCGTCGAAATGGACCACAGAATCTCCTCTGGTCCATAAACCTACCTTACCTTGCTTGAACATCGTATCCCGGACTTTGATGTAAAGTTGATCGTTGAGATAGCCTTCAAACTGCTCGCCTTTGCATCTGAGTTTCAAGGTGTACCACTGGTTAGGCGCAATTTTCAACGTCTTGCTGGCCATCAAGATCGGTTTTCCTTTGGTGACCTGATAAAAGGCATAACTATTTTTGAGGGCATCCGCCCGGAGGACATAGTAGTTCTTGGGATCCTGATAGCGAACTATAATGCCGCCTGCTTGTGCGGTTTTTCCGGAAACCGGCTTAAATTTTACGGCTATTTCCACGTCCTGGAAGTCCTTTTCATCCAAGAGGAGAATTAGAAATCGAGAGCTGGTTTTATCCGTGGAGACTTGGGCAACCACCTGGGGCTGGCTGGGGGCTGAGGGATCCTGTATGATAACCCATTGCCCTTCGGAGCCTTTGCCGGTTCGAAAAGAGGAGAACCCTTTGGGAAGCTTTTCCTTTTTATCCTGATCAAAGCGATAGGTTAGAACTTCGTTGTGTTTCACCTCACCGGTATGGCCGTCTACTTGGGGAGCTTCGATCTCGACGCTCTGCTGAAGCGGGTCAGAAATCCCATCGGAGGGAGGTTGAGCCTGAGTGGTTTGGGTAGCCGGATTTTCCGTTGGAGCTTCCTCCGTCGAGGTCTCTTTTTTCTCCGGCTCCGCCCCCCCCTCCGGAGCCCTTTCCGACCTGGTTTCGCTGACGGCTTGAGATTCTGTGGGAGTCCCCTCCACGGGCAGGCCCTTCCCAGGAGAATACTCCGATACGCTAGGAGGTTTAGTAATAAGTAAAAATAGCCCCCAAAGACATAGCGGGGCAATTAGAATGAAGAGAATTAACTTATTCATCATGCTCATGGAACCTAAACTCCTTTTTCCTCAAGATTCTAATTCCTTATAACCTCTTGTCTTCAAATAAACTTGTAAACTGCCTGTACATATAAACTACTTGTACAGATCCAGATAGTCAATCAGGAAAGTTTTAAGAGTATGTGTATCGATTTGGTAGGCTGGTGAATAGAGCTACCTTTCAGAGGGGAAGACCTTGACGAAAGAAAAATGAGCCTTCAGAATAAAAGCTATGGAAAGGCTGATTCTCTTCTTGCTAAAATATCGGAAGTTCTTCATCCTCGGGATCGTTCTCAGCACAGGGATCTTCGCGTTTTATGCCTGGCAAATCACGGTGGACCCCTCCAACGAGTCGCTTTTACCCCAGGACGATTTAACCGTTCGGTCCCTGCGGGAATTCAGTCGGATCTTCGGCAGTGACGAGATCCTTGTGGTGGCTCTGCACGCCCCTCAGGTGTTCACCCACGAAAACCTGGCCTTGCTTACCGCCCTGACGGATAGAATTTCAAAGGTTCCCGATGTTACCCGAGTGGTCAGCCTGGTCAATTTCAAAGACGTTCGAAGCGATACCTTTGGGCCCACGATAAAAATTCCCTATGAGGAGGTGCTTTCTCATAAAAAAAGCCTCCACGACTTTGCCTCCGAGATGTCCGGCCATCCCATCGCTCGCCATCTAATCCTGTCCGAAGACGGAAGGACCACCGCCCTTCTAGTAAATATAGCTCGACGAGAGGGAGACCCCTTCTATCGAAAAAGGATCGTAGAGGAGATCCGCAGGATCCTCCAGGGCCTGTCCCGGCCCGGGCTTGACTTTTATGTCGCCGGCATCCCGGTAGAGGTTACAGATTTAACAGAATATATCCGCCGGGATCAGAGGATCTTCCTTCCCCTCATCCTTTTGACCCTTACGGTCTTTATGGGCGCACTCTATCAAACCGCCCTGGAAGTGGCCGTGCCCCTTGTCGTGGTGCTCACGAGCCTTGTCTGGACCCTGGGGGGGTACGTTCTGAACGGAAAATCCCTCAACGCGATCACCACGCTGCTAACCCCCATCGTGATGGTGACTTCTGTCGAGAACGCCATCCATTTCTTCAATCGATACAAAGAGGATCTCTACGAGGTTCGAGATCGGCAGAAAGCTTTGGTGAAGAGCTTTTCCATCATCGCCCTTCCTTGCTTTCTCACCAGTTTTACAACGGCTGTGGGCTTTGCTTCCCTGGTCGTGAATCCCATTCCCGCCGTCAAAGATTTTGGCATCTATGCCTCCCTGGGAGCTATCTTTGCCTATATCTTGGCCATGACGGTGGTACCCCTGTCCATTATAGCGTCCAGGATAGAAAGGGTTGGGGGATGGAGGGAAAGAAGATGGGAATATATGGAGCGGTTATTTCAGCGCCTGGAAAGGATCCTTCTTTTCAGAAAAGGTCCGGTCTTAGCTGTGATTGCCGTTCTTCTCATAGTCTCTTTGGTCGGGCTCTTCCGCATTAAGGTTTCCACGGATATTATCCGCTCCTTTAAATCCACCTCTCCGCTGTATCTGGCCACCCAGTTTATCGATGAGCACCTGACGGGGGTCAATTCCCTGGAGATTACCCTTCGAGCTCCCCCCTCCCCGGCCCCGGGCTCCCGGATGCGTCTGGAAACCTTGAGGAAAATGGAGGAGCTCCAGCGGTTTCTGAAAAATTTTCCCGAGGTGACCAAAACCCTGTCCGTGGTCGACCTGATCAAAAGGCTTAATCAGGCGGACCATGACGAAGACCCGGCCTTTTCCCAGCTCCCCGAAGACGAGTCAACGCTCGAAGAGTATCTGGACCTGATGACCGCGTCGAAGGACAAAGAGTACCTTCAATTTATCACGGAAGACCTGACTTTGGCCCGTATCTCCTGTCGCGTGAAGGCCGTAGGTACGGATCGTTCTCAGCAGATGCTCCGGGAGCTACAAAGCTATGTTAACCGGACTTTCCAAAACGGGGAGGAGGTTCATATTACCGGTAGCATGGTGGTTTTATCCAATATGTCCACCTATCTGGTTCGGAACCAGATGAAAAGTATGGCCGCAGCCCTACCCCTGATATTACTCTCCATGGGATTGCTTTACCGGTCTGTTTTCGTCGGTCTGATCAGCGCGGTTCCCAACTTGATCCCCATCTGGATCGTGTATGGATGTATGGGTTGGCTAGGGATTGAGCTCAGCGTCCCAACGGCCATGATCTCCAGCATCGTGATCGGGTTAGCCATCAATAATACGATTTATTTTCTCTCGCGGTTTAAACTCGAGTTTGAGAAACTGAAGGATTATCCGGATGCCATCCACAGGACTCTTAGAAATACCGGAAGAGCCATGATTTCCTCCTCGGTCCTTCTGATTTTGGGGTTCTGGGTCGGCGTCTTTGGAAGTTTCAAACCTTCCATGTACTTTGCGTGGTTGACCGGGATGACCCTCTTGATGGCTCTGATCAGCAACCTGGTTATTCTTCCCCTCTCCCTTCTTGTTTTTAAACCCATGAAATCTAAGAGAGAAGGGTAGGAGAGGGGAGAAGGGGAGCGGGGGAGCGGGGGAG
>Ga0073934_10005980_pt1 | contig 18195 bp, 15 predicted proteins | sample LarsenN4metaG_FD_76834 | JGI IMG/M metagenome (GOLD analysis project Ga0073934, IMG submission 76834) | Hot spring sediment bacterial and archeal communities from British Columbia, Canada, to study Microbial Dark Matter (Phase II) - Larsen... ... | reverse complement strand
CAGCGCGAAGGCGGCGCCGGCCTCGAAGTCCGGCCCGCGCGCCGTGGTGACGGGCGCCTGCCGGGCCACGAGCTGCTCCACGGCGCCGGCGCCGTGCGAAAGCGCGAGCTTCAGGTGGCTGGCACCGGCCTGCCCGAAGGTGATGAGGTAGCGCGCCACGCCGTCGGCCGAGCGGGTCATCAGCGCGGCGGTATAGATGACCGGCAGGTGCTCGGGCGCGATGCGGGCGAGGTGCGCAAATTGCCCCACGGTGCCGGTGCCGGTGGCGGTGCGGAGGAGCTCCGAAAGCTGGGTCCAGTCGAGGCGTTTGCCCAGCGTGAGGATGTCGATGTAGAAATCCTCCAAAGGGCCCATCTGGCCGGAGCGCACGGCGGCTTCGGCGAGGGCACGGACCTCGCGCTGGAGGGAGGGGGCGAGGTGCTCGCTCTGCCAGAGGTAGGCCGTCAGGAGGATCACGGCGTCGAGCGGCTGGCCGCCGGGACGGCGCGCCGGCACAAAGCGGCTGGTTGAGGTCAGCTCCGCAGTCTGGAGCAGCGCCTGCACGCCGGGCAGGCGCGAGACCTTGAGGTAGGACCGCAGGTTCTCGCGCGCCTCCTGCAGGACGAGGAAGTTCAGCACCGGCCGCGAGTCGCCGCTGGCCCTGGCCTTGCCTTGGAGGAGCGGCTCGAGCGCGGCATCCCACCCGCCCCATGGCATCATCTCGGGGTGTTTGTGCGCGAAGGCGGCCAGCAGGGTCTCGACCGCGGCGGCGCCGCTGTCACCGTTGGCCTTGGCGGCGGCGAGCACGAGCGCGGCCGGGCCGGGCTTGTCGAGTTCGAGCAGCTCGCTGGCGAACCCGGCCACGGTGGTCGTATCGCGCCCGGCCTCGCGCAGCAGGGAGCTGTTGAGCGACTTGATGTTCACCGGCAGCAGCCAGGCCGTGGCCAGCAGGACCAGTCCCAAAGCCAGCCACGCCAGCCAGACGGGACTGGCGGGGGAAGTGCGGGAGGCGGCGGGCATGGACGCGGGCATAGCGGAACGTGGCGGGAGGAACAATTTTATTTGCCGGCGGATTGCGCCGGCAAATACCCTGCCTCTTCTTCGACTCATGGGCCTCCGGATTGTTCACTACAACGACCGCATCCTGCGCAAAAAAGGTGAGAAAATCATCGTTTTCGGCGCGGCGCTGAAGAAGCTGGCCGCCGAGATGGTCGAGGCCATGCACGCGGCCCACGGCATCGGGCTCGCGGCCCAGCAGGTCGGCCAGGCGATCCAACTCTGCGTCATCGACCTGCGGAACACGGAGAGCGAATTCGACTGGGAATACGACGGCGCGCGCACACCGCTGGAGCTTTTCATGCCGCTGGTCCTCGTGAATCCCGTGGTCACGACCGTCGCCAAGCCCGAGACGGTCTACGAGGAGGGCTGCCTGTCCTTTCCCAAAATCCACGGCGATGTCGTGCGGCCCGACCGGTGCACGGTGAAGTTCCAGGACCTGGGCGGTCACCCGCACGTGCTCACCTGCACCGGCCTGCTCTCGCGCTGCGTGCAGCATGAGGTCGACCACCTCAACGGCGTCCTTTTCATCGACCGCATGGCCAAGGAGGTGAAGGCCGCCTTGGAGCCTGAGCTGAAGGAACTTAAGAAGCGCACCAAGGAACGGACATCACCGTCCTGAAGCGTGCCCGGACCCGGCTTGACAAGCAAGATGCCGGAGCGACAGTAGGTTGATGCGAACAACGGTCACAATTGATGACGCCCAAATCAAGGAATTGATGGCGGCCGCGCCGCGGCGCAGCGCCGTGGACTTGATCCGCGAGGCGGTCGAGGAAAAGGTGCGTCGCCAGCGCGTCGCCCGCTTCATGCAACTGGCCGGCAGCGCCCCTGACATGGAGGACTGGCGCGTGGCGGAAGACCGGGAGACCCAAAGCGAGCAACGCCGCAGCCGGTCCAAATCATGATCCTGGTGGACAGCTCGGTTTGGATCGACTTCCTGCGCGGCAACACGGCCACCGCCACGCGACTCGCCAAGGCGGCCGAAAACGAACGGCTCGCAGTCTCGGGCTACATTCTTCACGAGGTGCTTCGCGGCTGCCGCACCCAGGCGCAATTCGACCGCTATCAACGCGAGATGCAGCTCTGGGAGCGTGTCGCAGAAGCCGAGGCCGACTTCGTGAGATCGGCTCAACTCTACGCGAAACTGCGCTGGAGCGGCGTCACCGTCCCCGCCTCCGACTGCCTGATCGCAGCGACCGCGCTGCGGCTCAACTGGCCGTTGTTTACGGAGGATGCCGACTTCACCCACATCCCCAACCTCCGGCTCTACCAAGCGCCCGTCTGACCATGCCCAAGGCCCGACCTCGCAATCCGCACAGCATCGCCACCCGCAAGGGTGACGACGGCACGACCTCCCTGCTCTACGGCCAGCGCGTGCGCAAGGACCATCCCCGGATCGAGGCGGTCGGCTCCTTGGACGAGCTGAACGCTGCCCTCGGATTCGCCAAGGCCACCACCCCGCGCCGGAAGGTGAAGCGGGATCTCGCCCGCATCCAACAGGAACTGGTCGCGCTGATGGGCGAGGTCGCCTGCGCCCCCAAGGACGCGAGGCGCCACGCCGCCTCGAAGTTCGTGCGTATTGACGCGGCGGCCCTGGCCCGGCTGGACGACGGCATCGCCGCCATCGAGGCGCGGCGGCCCCGTTTCGGCGGCTGGGCGACGCCAGGCGCCAACCTCCATAGCGCCGCGTTGGAGCTGGCCCGCACCGCTGCGCGGCGTGCCGAGCGCCGGCTCGTCGGCCTGCCCGGTCCGGTCCGTCCGCTGCTGCGGCAATACGTGAACCGGCTCTCCGACCTGCTCTGGCTGATGGCGCGCGAGGCCGAACAGTGAGGCGGGACGCACAGCGTGCTTGTCACCCCCGCCCTCTTCTGCCCTAAGGGACGACCGATGCTCGTCGCCGTCATCCTCATCGTCCTCGCCGCGCTCTACCGGCTGCTGCCGGTGTGGGATTTCTCGCTCTCGAACATCTCCCCGGTCATGGCCCTGGCGTTCTGCGGGGCCGTCTACTTCAAGGACCGGCGGATGTGGCTCGTGCCCTTCGTCGCGTTGAGCCTGTCGGACCTCTTCATCAACCACCACTACGCCACGACCTACGGCTACACGTGGACGCTGGGCGGGTTTGTGGCGCGCACGCTGTGCATCGTGGCCGTGCTGGGCGTCGGCGCCTGGGTCGCCCGGCGCCGGTCCTGGCTCGGCCTGCTCAACGGCACGCTGCTCGGCGCCCTGCTCTTCTACCTCGTCACCAACACGCAGTCGTGGATGCAGGATCCCTTCTACGCCAAGACGCTCGCCGGCTGGTGGCAGGCGCTGACGACGGGACACCCGGAGTTCCCGCCCACGATCCTCTTCTTCCGCAACACGCTGTTCGGCGACCTGATGTTCACCGGTCTCTTCGCCGGCCTGATGGAGTGGATGGCCCGCCGCAAAGGCGAACCGAGCCTGCTGGACGAGGAGCCCGCCGAGGGCGAAGCCCCGACTCCCGAGCCGGTCGAGAAGGAGTAGTCCTTACTTCGATTTCATGACCCAGACGCCGTCCCAGTCGGCGGGCGGGTGGGCTTTCAGATAGTTGCAGCGCTCGATGTAGGTCGTGCTGAGCTTGTCGCCGGGGTGCAGGGCGAGCGCCTCCTGGAATTGCTTGATGGCGCGGTCAAACTCGCCCTTGCGGTAGTAGCCGAGGCCGCCGCGGAACTGGTTGAGCACCTCCGGCAGGTGCGGGAAGGTGGTGTCGTCGTGGAAGTCGAGCACCTCGTAGACGCCGACGGGCTCGGTCTTGCCCTTGACGATGACCTTGTCCACCTCGCGGGTGCGGTAGGTGCCCTTGAGCTTCCGGTAGGTGAACTCGCTGATGAGGATCTGGGCGGAGTATTCCTTGCAGGCGCTTTCGAGGCGCGAGGCGAGGTTCACGCCGTCGCCGATGACGGTGTAATCCATGCGCTTGGGCGAGCCGATGTTGCCGGAGGTCACCGTGTCGGTGTTGAGGCCGATGCCCATGAGGACGGGTTTCTGGCCGCGGCCGGCGCGGCGGTGGTTGAGCGCACGCAGCTCGGTGATCATCTTGATCGCGGCGCGCATCGCGCGGTCGGGGTCGTCGCCGTGCGCCACGGGGATGCCGAACTCGGCCATGATCGCGTCGCCGATGAATTTGTCGAGCATGCCGCCCTCGTCGGTGATGCACTGGACCATGAGGGTGAAATACTCGTTGAGCAGCGCGACCGTGCCCTGCGCGCCGAGCTCCTCGGTGAGCGTGGTGAAGGAGCGGATGTCGGAGAACAGCATCGTGGCCTCGACGTTCTGGCCGCCGAGGGCGTCGCCGCCGCCGGCGAGGAGCTGGTCGGCGAGGCCGGGGTCCATGTAGCGCGACATGGTGGCCTTCATGCGCTTCTCGGAGGAGATGTCCTCGATCATGAGCATGGTGCCGAGCTTCTTGCCGCGGAGGCTGACGAGGGGTTGGACGGTGAGGTTGACGTTCAGCTTCTCGCCGGCGCACTCCATGGTGGCGTCGAGCACGGCGTCGCCCTTGCCGGAATCGGCGACGGACTTCAGCCGGGCGGCGACCCAGGCGTTGGGTCCGGTGAAGAAGTCGGCGGCGGGGTGGTTGAGCACGTCCTTCTCCTCGGCGCGGAGGATGCGGTAGCCGGCGGCGTTGCAGGTGTGGATGCGGCCGTCCTCGTTGAGCGTGATGACGCCGCTCGACATGCTCTCGAGCACGGACTGGTTGTAGTTCCGCATGTTCTGCACGTCGTCGAAGAGCTTGGCGTTCTCGAGGGCGATGGAGACCTGGGCGGTGAAGGCCTTGAGGCGGGCCTCGTCCTCGGCGGTGAAGGGGCCGCCGCGCTTGTTGAGGGCCTGGGTGACGCCGATGACCTTGCCGTGCTTGTTGACGACGGGGACGCAGAGGATGGAGCGCGTGAAGTAGCCGGTCTTCTTGTCGAAGGCGGGGTTGAAGCGCAGGTCGGCGTAGGCGTAGGGGATGTTGATGGTCTTGCCGGACTGGAAGACGGCGCCGGCGATGCCGGCGGTGTTGGGCAGCCGGATCTGCACGGCGCTGAGGCCCTCGCCCACCTCGGACCAGAGTTCGTTGGTCTTCTCGTTGTTGAGGAAGAGCGTCGAGCGGTCGGCCTTCAGCATGCGCGTGGCCTCGCTCATGACGCGGCGGAGCAACACGGACAGCTCGAGCGAGCTGGTGATGTCGGCGACGAGGTCGAGGAATTCCATCTCCTCCTGCCGCGTCTTCTTCATCTTCTCGATGAACTGGCGGCTCTGCAGCGCGACCGAGGCCTGCGTGGCCATGGCCTCGAGCAGCTCGAGGTCGCCCGGGGTGAACCGGCCCGTGCGCTTGTTGAGGGTCTGCACGACGCCGATGATGTCGCCGCGCGCGGTCTTCACCGGGGCGGCGAGGATGGACTTGGTGGTGAAACCGGTCTTCTGGTCGATGTCGGCGTTGAAGCGCGGGTCCTTGTAGGCGTCGTGCACGATCTCGCCCCGGCCGGACTGGAACACCGCGCCGGCCACGCCGGTGTTGCTCATCAGGCGGATCTCGCGGTTGAAGGTGCCCTGGGCGATGCGCGAATAAAGCTCGTTGGTGGCGGGGTCGTGGAGGAAGAGCGAACCGCGCTCGGCGTCGGTCTCGGCGGCGACGATCTCGACGAGCGTGGCGAGGAGGTCGTCGAGGTTTTCGATGGCGGCGACACGCTGCGAGAGCTTGAGCAGCATCTCGGTCTGGCGCAGGCGGGCCTGGATCTCGGCGCGCGACTCGCGCTTGCGCCGGGGCTTGAGGAAGGGCGTGGTCGTGATGCCCGCCGCCGTGTCCTTTTTCTCAACGGCCATGCGATTTCTCCATCTGGGCGCGCAATTCGGCGATGGTGTTGCGGAGCTGGGTCTGCTCGTCGCGTGCGGCCCGGTCGCGCTCCTGCAGTTCGGCGCTGTGCTTGTATTTCATCGTTTCCATCTCGTCCCGCAGCGCGGCGATGGCGGCGCGGAGCTGGCGGGCCTCGTCCTGCCCGGCCGCCACGGCGGCCTGCACCGCCTCCTCCTTCCGGATCCGCAGCGTCTCCAGCTCGTCCCGCAGGGCCTGCGCGATGGCATGGAGCTGCCGGATCTCATCCCGCGCGCCGGAAACGGCGGTCTCCTTCTGCGCGTCCTTGTCGGCGCCGAGGCTCTCGAGCTGGGTGCGCATGGCCGCGATGGTGTTGCGCAGGTGCCGCAGCTCCTGCTGCGCCTGCAACAATTCCTCGCTCTTGTCGGGAGCGACGCCGAACACGACCATGTTGTCCACCCGCGCAGCGTCGGGCAGGGTCGGGCGACCCGCAAGTCCGTTTTCCTCCGGGCCTAGAGCAGGTCGGCGGCGAGCTCGGCCAGACGGGAGCGCTCGCCCTTGGAGAGGCGGACGTGCGCGTGCAGCGACTGGCCCTTCATGCGGTTGTGGCAGTAGACGAGGCCGTTGCTGCGGGCGTCGACGTAGGGGTTGTCGATCTGCGCAGGGTCGCCGATGAGGACGATCTTCGAACCCTCGGAAATGCGGGTGATGACGGTCTTGACTTCGTGCGGCGTGAGCTGCTGCGCCTCGTCGAGGATGAAGAAGCGGCGGGCGATGGACCGGCCGCGGATGAAGCACAGCGCCTCGATCTCCACCAGACCGCTCTTGATCAGGCGCTCGTAGGGTTTCATCGGCGGCAGGCCGTGGCCGTTGGTGACATGGACGGGCTGGGGTTGGTGCAGGCCGGCGACGAGGTCGTCGCGCTTCTTCTTTTTCTTGCCGACTTTCTTCGAGGCGAACTGCGGCTCCTTCGGTGGCTTGGAGGGCATGAGCACCTCGAGCGCATCGTGATAGGGCTGGAGCCAGGGGCGCATCTTCTCCTCCAGAGAGCCGGGCAGGAAGCCGATGTCCTTGCCCAGCGCGATCACGGGCCGGGTGATGCTGAGGCCGTCGTAACGGGAGTTTTCGTCGCAGCAGATCTGGTGCAGTGCGCAGCCGGTGGAGAGCAGGGTCTTGCCCGTGCCGGCCTTGCCGAAGCAGGTGATGAGCGAGATGCTGTCGTCGAGCAGCGCGTCCATGAAGAACTGCTGCTCGAGGTTGCGCGGGCGGATGGGGATGCCGCCGGGCGCCTTCACGAAATCCGGCAGGCGCAGACGGCGGACCGCCCCCTGCCCCGTGAAACGCCCGGGCATGGTCTTCCCCTCGGGCGTGCGCAGGAGGACGTATTCGTTCAGGTAAAGCCGCGCGGCGGTCTCGGGGGATAACTCGAACTGCCCCTCGGACGCAAAGCGCTGCAACTCGTAGACGTTGAGCTCGAGCGTCTGGTAATCCTCCTCGTCGGCGGCCTCGGGCACCTTGTCGTTGAGGTAGTCCTCCGCCTCGAGGCCGACTGCGCGGGCCTTCAGCTGCACGTTGACGTCCTTGGTGACGAGGATGGTGGGCGGGGGGAAGGTTTCCTGCACGAAGAGCGCGCAGGCGATGATGCGGTTGTCCTTCTTGCTCAGATCGGAGAGCGTCGCCCGGAACCGCTGCATCGCGGGCGACGACCAGTTGTTCTCGACGAGGTAGCGGTTGATGATGACCGAAAGCGTGCCGCCGTTGGGCAGCTTGACGCCCTCGTGCATCGAGCGCGAATCGGGCAGGAGCTCCTGCAGGATGCGGTGGACGCGGCGGGCGTTGCGCCCGCGCTCCGTGGACTGCTCGCCCTTGATCGCGTCGAGCTCCTCCAGGACTTCGACCGGGATTGCCAGATTGTTTTCCTCGAACTTGAAGATCGACTGCGGGTCGTGCAGCAGGACGTTCGTGTCCAACACGTAGGTTTTGGTTCTGACGCCGACCTTCGACTGCGTGGGGGAAACTACCGCACTAAGTGGGTTTTCCATCGAGTGGATATCTTGTGAATAACCCATGTATCCTTTTGTCCCCTTTGTAAATACAAGAATTGCAGTTTGTTGATAATTGCGCGCCGGACTTCCCTAAGTGCGTATCGCCACCCACGGCGGCATTGCATTTGCACTGCCGACCTGTATGCGTGTCCCACTTCACACACCCGCTTCCCTCACATGCAAAAGCTCCAAGAACAACTTCCCGCAGTCATTTTGACGGCGATCCTCGTGATCGGCGCCGCCTTCTGGTTCAACCAGCAGACCGTCAAGGAACTCACCGCCAAGCAGCAGGCGGAAATTTCCCAACTGCGCGAACAGACCAACGCCGAGATGAAGGCCAGCGCCGAGGAAACCCGGCGCCACATTGAGGCCGTCAACCAGCTGCTCAAGGACGCCATCTCCAAGCGCTCCGCCGACATGTTCATGACGGAGGAGGAGGTCGCCAAGCTCAACGCCGAGCGCATCGACGCCCTCGCCGAGGCCGTGGCCAAGAAGGTCCAGCCCTACAACCCGCTGCCCAAGACCCCCGAGGAGGCCGAGCGCCTGCAGAACGAGCAGACCGACAAGATCTCCGCCCGCATGGCCGAGAAGATCTCCCCCATCCTCGCCGAGATGTCCCGCGACCAGAACCTCACCCGCGACTCCATCAACCAATACAGCCAGCGCATCTCGGACCAGATCAGCGGCGTGCTCACCGCCGAGATGGCCCGCAACCAGGAGCTCAACAGCCAGCTGCTGACGTCGCAGGCCATCGCCCGCGACTCCATGGCCCTCTCGCAGAAGGTCACCGCGCTCTACCTCAGCAGCTTCAAGGATCAGGCCCTCATCACCCGCCTGCTCTCGCTGCCCGCCAACGTCGTGCGCGATGTCGGCAATCTCCAGATCATCAACAGCCAGGAGCGCCAGCGCATGCAGGAGCAGCTCGTCTCCGAGATGAACGCCCTCGACAAGCGCCTGAAGGAACTCGAGGCCGTCACGCCGAAGAAATAAACCGGCACAGCCCGGTCCTTTTCCAGCCGCGCCACCTCCGGCGCGGCTTTTTGTTTTCGCAGAGCGAAAACAACCCTGCGTAGCCTTTGGCGAATCAGGGTCCTATATCCATGCCTCCCCTCCACCTCAGCCCCGACCACGCCCGCCGCTTCCTGCGGCGCGCCACGCTGCTGGACACCCCCGCCGCCGACCTGCCCTCTGCCCTCGCCCACCTCGGCTACGTGCAGATCGATCCGATCAATGTCTGCGGCCGCATGCACGACCTTATCCTCCGCCACCGGGTCACAGGATATACGGAAGGCGGCCTCATGCGATTCCTGCACGGCGAAGCGGGCGCACCCAAGCCCGCGCACCAGCGCACCGCCTTCGAGCACCATCTGCCCACCGCCCACACGCTGGTCGCCCTGCCGGCCGAGGCCTGGCCCCATCTGCTCGGGCAGATGCGCGCCCGCACCCGGCGGGGCGGCGCCTGGTCCGGCCGGCTCAGCCCGAAGCAGAAGCAGCTCGCCGGTCACCTCCTCGCCGAGATCGCGGCGCGCGGCCCGCTCTGCTCCGAGGATTTCGCCGGCACCGGCCGCTCCCGCGCCGTCTGGGGCTCGGCCACCGTGGCCAAGGCCACGCTGCAGAAGCTCTTCTTCCACGGCCGCCTGCTCATCGCCCGCCGCAGCGACGACAACCGGCGCTACTACGACCTGCCCGAGCGCGTCCTGCCCGCCGGCATCCTGCGGCTCCCCGAGCCCTCCGCGGCGGAGACCGCCCGCTGGGAAGTCCTGCTCAAGCTCCGCCAACGCCGCCTCGTGCTGCTCAAACGCACCGAGCTCCCGCTCGTCGCGGACCTCGTCCAACCCGTCCTGATCGACGACTGCCCCCTGCTCCACTGCCTCAAGTCCGACGTGCCGCTGCTTTCTGAACTCGAAAATCGTGAATCGAAAATTGATAATTCGCAGGACGGTGCCCTGCTGCTCGCCCCGCTCGATCCCGTCATCTACGACCGCCGTGTCACCTCCACGCTGTGGAAGTTCGACTACACCTGGGAGGCCTACACCCCGCCGGCCAAGCGCGTGCGCGGCTACTACGCCCTGCCGGTGCTCGCCGGCACCGAGATCGTCGGGCATGTCGACCCCAAGGCCGACCGCGTCGCGGGCCGCCTGCGGGTGGCCGCACGCCGGCTCGCGCGCCCGCACCGCCTGCGCGACGTGACGGCGGAGCTCGCCCGCTTCCTCGGCCTGCGCAACTGATCAGGGCAGGCGCATCAGCGCCGCCAGGGTCTCCACGCTCTCCCAGAGGTAATCCACGCGCATGTTCTCGTTCTCCGCGTGCTGGTTGTTGTCGTAGTTCACGACCGGCACCGAGACGATCTTCGTCCCCAGCTCCTGCTCGATGATGATGAGCGGCAGGCTGCCGCCCGCCGTGGGCAGTTTGACCACGGGTTCCGTAGTGGTCGACTGCACCGCGGCCACGACGCGCCGCGCGATCGGCAGATCCATCGGCGTGCGCTGGGCGTTGTAGCCCTTGCCCGTCTCGATGCGGATCAGCTTGGCGTGCGCCGCGCGGTCCTCGTCCGTCGGCTCGCGATCGAGCACGTGCCAGCCCTGCGCCTTGATGTGGTCGACGACCCGGCCCACCTGCCGCTGCACGTCGTTGCCGAGCACGAGCCGCAGGTCGAGCGTCACGCGGGCGCTCGTCGGGATGATGTTTGCCGCCAGCCGCCCGACATTCGCGCTCTGGATGCCGTTGATGTTGAGCGTCGGAAGCTCGAATCCCTCCAACAGCGTCCGGCCCGGCACCTCGGTTTCCTTGAGCCCGAGCTCCTTCATCAGGTCGCCGTCGGTGAACGACGCCTCGCGCACGGCCTCCTTCTCCGAGGCGGAAAACGGCACGTAGTCGTCGTAGAAGCCCTTGATCAGCACGCGGCCGTGGTCGTCCTTTATGCTCGCGAGCAGGTTGACGAGGCGCTGCGCCGGGTTCGGCGCCCAGTTGCCGTAGTTGCCGCTGTGCAGCGGACGCTTCGCGGCGTAGACGGTCAGGTCCATGTTCACGTCGCCGCGCACGCCGAACTGCACGACCTTGCGCCCGCTCACGTGCCGCGGCCCGTCGGCGATGATCCACAGGTCGGCGCCGAGCTTGGCCCGGTGCTTGCGCAGGATCTCGTCGAGATGCACCGAGCCCATCTCCTCCTCGCCCTCGAAGAAGAACTTCACGTTCACGGTCGGCTTGCCGCCCGTCTGCACGAGCGCCTCGTAGCCGTTGAGGATGGCGAAGACCCCCGCCTTGTCGTCCGCGCTGGCGCGGCCGGTCAGCCGCCACGCCGGGTCAATCGGCTGCCCCGGCCGCCAGTCCACGATCTTGCCGCCGCGCTCGGCCGGGGCCGTGACGAACTTCGGCTCGAACGGCGCCCAGCCCTCCGCCCACTGGCGCGGGTTCACCGGCTGCCCGTCGTAATGCGCATAAAAGACCACCGTCGCCGTCGCGCCCGGCACCTTCACCTCGCCGAAGACCGCGGGGTTGGTCGTCGGCCCCTCGCCCTCGAGCAGCTCGGCCGCGATGCCGCGCCGCACCATCATGTCGCGGATGAACTCCGCATTGCGCCGGATGTTCTCGCGGTCGGTGCCGACGTTCGGAATCGCGACCAGCTCGCGGTATTCCGCCATCCAGCGCTGCTCGTTCGCCACGCGGTATTGCCGGACTTTTTCCGATCCCCCGTCGGCGGCCAGCACCGTCGTGCCCGCCGCCGCCCACAACATGATTCGTGCGATCATGCATTGCACGCTTGGCTCCCGCCCGCGGCTAGGCAACGGATAACTCATGCCCGCTGCGCCCCTGCCCGAGAACCTGCCGTTTGCGTTCCCGGGCGAGGCCGTCGACCCGCGGCTCGTGGTCGACCCGCGCCGGGCCCGCCGCTGGCTCGCCGCCCGCAACCCCACGGGCCGACCCAACGCGGACGTCCTGCGCGAGACCTGCGGGGTCGGCGCCACCGGCCGCCGGCGCCGGCGTTGGATCATCGACTTCCCGGCGGACATGACCCCGCGCGAGCGGGCACTCTACGTGCGGCCCCATGCCGCTTGCCCGGCGGTGCAGTTGCACGAACCCGACCACCACCTGCGCTCCGCCCTCGCCCGTCTCGACCGCTACCTCGCGACCCCCTTGGACCGCCCCGGCCCCTTCATCTGGATCGAGACCGCGCTCCTGCCCGACGATTCGCTCGCCGTCTGGGCCCGCGACGATGACTACAGCGCCGGCGTGCTCAACTCCCGGCTCTTTGCGCATTGGTCCAGGGAGCACCGCACCGACCTCGTGGCGGCGCTGCGCTCCTATCCGTTCCCCTGGCCGCCGGGCACGCCGCTCGGTTCGCTCACGCGCGAACAGGAGGAACACCGCCACGCCATCGCCAAGGCCGCCCGGGCCGGCGACGACGACTCCCTCCACGCCGCCGTGCTCGGGGCCTACGGCTGGCGCGACGACTCTGACGAGGTATCGCTCGCGCGCCTGCGTGCTCTGCACGCAGCGCGTTTGTCATCTATTAAATGACAAACTTGCCACGCGCGTCCCGCCGGCACAGCAAACTGGGAGAACGTTTGTCATTTAATAGATGACAAACATGTCCGAGTCCTGACCCGGCACCGGGGTCGGTTGGGTGGCCGGTTGTCTACGGTTTTTCGCCGGAGAACTTCCAGGAGGCGCGGTGATCGCGCGGGAGCTTCAGGCCCAGCACGCTGGCCCGCACCATCTCGATGGGCATCGTGCCGCCTTTCATGATGTGGTCGTGGAAATCCTTTTCCTTCAGCCTGCCGGACTTGACCGCCTCGGCGTGGAGCGCGCGCAGCTGGATGGCGCCCATCATGTAGGCGACCTGGTAGAGCGGCGAATAGTCGCCGTTGAACGACCGCCGCACCTCGCCGGTGGCCGTGTGCACGTCGTGCCCCACCCGGTCGACGAGGAAGTCGATGCACTGCTGCGGGGTCCACTTGCGGAGGTGGAAGTTCAGCGAGAAGATGATGCGCGCGCAGCGGTGCGTGCGCCAGAAGAGCATGCCGGCGCGGTTCAGCGGGGTCTCGGCAAAGCCGAGGTCCCAGAGGCGGAACTCCCACCACAGCGCCCAGCCCTCGATCCAGAACGGCGTGTAGAAGAGCTGCCGGTGCGGGTTGTAACGGTCGTTATACCAGCCCTGCATGTGGTGGCCGGGGATCAGCTCGTGGTGCACGACGGCCCGGCAGCCGTGGACGTTGTTCGCGCGGAGGCTGTTCAGCTTGTCCTGGTGGTCCATCTCGTCCGTCGGGTAGGAAACGATGATGCGGTCGCCGCCGAGGAAGAACGGGTTCACCTTCTGCCGCTCCGGTGACATCATGATCATATACCAGTCGTCGATCATGTGCGGGGGCACGGTGATGAGGTCGCGCTTGGTGATGAAATCGATCGCCTCGTAGGCCTGCCGCGCGATGAGCGCGGGCTGCTCGCCGGGCGCGACGTAGTCCTGCTTCATCATCTCGAGGGCGGCCTTCCAGTCGTCGCCCAGCCCGAGGTCGCGCGCGACCTTCTTCCACTCGGCCTCGCACCATGCGAACTCCTTCCCGGCGATCGCGACCAGCTCCTCCGGGGTGTAGGGGATCATCTCGCGCGCGAGGTCGCCGGCGAGGCCCTCCGCTCCGATCGGGTCGCCCACGATGGGCTCGTCCTCGCCGGGCTTCGCGCCGACGACTCTTTCGCGGAGGAACTTCGCGTAGTCCTCCATCGCCGCGGAGAGCTTCTTGTAGGGCTCGCGCGTCCACCAACCGAAGTCCGGGTCATAATTGTTGTAGTGGTTGAACCAGTCCTCGACCTGCTTGCCGAGGGCGCGCAGCTGGTTGATCGCGCGCAAGGCCGTGATCTTGTCCGGCCGCAGGGCGTCGGCGGCGGCCTTGTCGCCGAGGCCGGCCTCGAGCGCCTGGCGCGCCTGCCCGATCTGCTCGCGGGCCGCGGCCAGCACGCCGGCGGCCTCCTTGCCGTCGGGGCGCTCGTATTCGCGGCGCTTCTCCTGCAGGCCCGCCAGCGCCTCGGCGAACGGCAGCAGCGGCGCCATCTCCGTGTTCCGCTTCTGCTGCCGCTCGGCCAGGCCGTCGAGGTGCGTCAGCTCGTTGCGCAGCAGGTGCCAGTCGATGCGGCCCTCGGTGCCCAGCTTCTCGTAGGGCACGTCCTCCAGCTCCGCCCGCCAGGCCTGGTAGAATTCCCGCAGCCTCCGCAGCTGCAGGGCCGAGTTCGGCACCGGGTGCATGACCAGCAGGCCGGCCTTGTCCTGCGTGAATCGCTCCACCAGCTCGCGCAATTCGCTCGACTGCGGCCGGGCCAGCGCGGCGAGGTCCGGCACGTAGTCGGCCGCGGGGCGCTGCGACTGCGGGGGCTGGCCATAACGGAAGTCGGCGGGAGCGGTTGACGCAATGGTGGCAAGGCTCAGGGCGAGCAGCAGGTGGGGCTTCATGGCGGGGTGCGCCACTCTCCTTGTCCGCAAAAAAGCCGCAAGCGCGGAGTGCCTGCGGCTCGTCGCAAAATGGATGAAGCGCGGCGTCCTCGACGCGCTCCGAACGCGTCTGGAGGCCGCGCCCCCGCCAACCTAGAACCGCCACTCGACGCCGGCGTAGGCGGCCGCACCGGGCTGCGGATAGCCGTGCACCTCCTCGTAGCGTTCGTCGAGCAGGTTCTCGGCCCGGGCCTTGAGCGTCACGCGGTCGTTGAGCCGCCACGCGCCGTAGAGCCGCACCACGGCGTAGTCCTCGGCATCGATCCGCCCGAAGGTCGCCGCGTGCACGTCCTCGCGTTGCGCCCCGAAGGCCAGGCCGGCGCCGGCGCTGAAGCCGCCGCCGAAATCGTGCCACAGGTCCGCCGAGCCGCTGTGCCGCGGGCGGCGCAGCAGCCGGTTGCGCTGCGAGAGGTTGTCGACCTCGAGGAAAGTGTAGGCGAACCGCGCCTCGACCGCGCCGGGCAGCGCGAACTTCCCCGCCAGCTCGAGCCCGCGCGTGCGGGCGCGCTCGACGTTGCGCACCGTGCCGGGGAACACCCCGAAATCGAACACGATCAGGTTTTCCAGCCGCGAGTCGAACCACGTCGCGCTCAACGTGCCGCGATCGCCCGGCAGATACACATCCACGCCGGTGTCCCAGCCGCGCGCCTTCTCGGGCCGCAGGGCGGGGTTGCCCGCGTAGAACGAGCTGCGGCCGTAGAGGTCGAGGAAGCTCGGCGAGCGGAACGCCGTGCCGTAGCTCGCCCGCCATTTCACGCGGCCGCGCGCGGCCAGCCACGCCGCCGTGGCGCGGCCCGTCGTCGCCCGGCCGAAGGTGTCGTGGTCGTCGCTGCGCAGGCCGGCGGTGAGGAAGACGTTCTCCACCGGCGTGAACTCGTCCTGCACGAACACGGCCAGCAACGCCTGGCTCTCGTCGATGTTGCCGAAGCCGGTGTTGCGGGTGTGGTTCGCCTCGGCGGTGAAGCCGCCCGTCACGCGGTGTTTGTCGGCGCCGCCGTAGGTCGCCTGCCAGTCGAGGACGGCGCGGCGGTTTTTGACCACGGTCACCTGGGTCGCGCTGCCGGCGCGCGGGCTCTCCGCCACGAAGCGCCGGTGCTGCCCGCCCAGCACGGCGCGGCTGCTCAGGTCAGGGCCGTGCTTGAACTCCGCGAAGACCGTCGCGAGCGCGTTGCCCTCCCGCTCCTCGTTGTCGGGGTCGTTGGTGAAGCGGTTGCCCGGCGAGCCGTAGCGGCCGTGGAATCCCCGCAGCGTTGCGCCGACGGACACGCGTTCGCTTACGACGCGGTCGAGCCGCAGGGCGTAGGTCGCGCTGGTGAAGCGGTTGTTCGCGCGGTCGTTCTCGGTCGTGCCGCCGGCCGCCGCGAAATTCCACGCGGTCTTCGCGTCACCGGCTTGCGCGTTCAACGCCCCCTGCACGGTCCCGAAGGAGCCGGTCTCGATGGCCACCGCGCCGCGCCGCACGCCGGCGCCGCGCTGCGCCCGGAGCGAGACCACGCCGCCGACGGCCTCGCCGCCGTAAAGCGTGCTCTGCGGACCGTGGGCGACCTCGAGGTTGTCGCAGGCGCTGACGCAGGCCCCGCCGAGCCACACGAGGTAGTCGGTGTTCGGGTCGTTGAGCCGGATCCCGTCCACGAGGAAGAGGGCCTGGTTGGAGTTCGACCCGCGCAGGAAGAGCGAGGTCGTGGCGCCGGCCGCGCCCGAGGCGAAAGCCGGGGCGCCGGGCACGCCGCCGAGGGCGGCGCGCAGGTTGGTGAGCTGCATCCGCGCGAGCTCCTCCGCGGTGAGCGTCTGCACGGCGCTGCCGAGCGTGTTGGCGGCGGCGGGCGTGCGCGTGGCGGTGCTGATGACCGGGTCGAGCCGGACGGTTTCCTCGGCGCCGAGGGCGCCCGCCAGCGCGAGGCCGGCGAAGAGGAGGCGGAGCGCGCCTCCGGGGATCGTATGCGTATTCATGGTCGGTCTGCGGCAAGAGCAGACCGCCGCGGCGCGACGCCGCACGTTTCCACTCCCACCCTTCATTGATGCGATGAAGGTTGACGCCGCGCGGCCATCGCTTGCCGGGCGGCGGGTGAGTTTCCGGGGCAGATATTCGGACTCCGCACTTGGCCTCGCCCCCGCCTTCGCCACCACGGGGGTGACTGGCTTTGCTCCCGCCCTGCGCGGGATGGGGGTCTGTAATGCGTTACCGCAGCGCTACTGTGGCCGGTTTTCACGGCCTTCCCTGCTGACCGGATTTGGACAAAGAACCCAGGAACACCCGGAGCAATCCGCCCCCGGCGCCCGCGGCGCAAGCGTTTTTCCGGCCCCCACTCGTGTCATAAGTGCCCCGAAACCCATGGTTGCTTTCTCGTATCAACGCATCAGGATGCATCGATACGTATGAAACTCACGCCCAAGCAGACCTCCGCCGCCGCCGAGCTGCGCCGCCTCCTCGCGCAGCGCATCGTCCTGCTCGACGGCGCCATGGGCACGATGCTCCAGTCCCACCAGCTGGCCGAGTCGGACTTCCGCGGGCGCCTCTTCGCCCAGCACGCCCGGCCCCTCCTCGGCAACAACGACCTCCTCTGCCTCACCCAGCCGGACATCGTCGAGTCCGTCCACGCCGCCTACTTCGCCGCCGGGGCCGACATCGTCGAGACCAACACCTTCTCCGGCACGCGCATCGCCCAGGCCGATTACGGCACCGAGAGCTACGTGCCCGAACTCAACCGCGCCGCCGCCGAGATCGCCTGCCGCGCCGCCCGCACGGCCGAGGCGAAGTTCAACCGCCGCTGCTTCGTCGCCGGCGCGCTCGGCCCGACCAACCGCACCGCGTCCCTCTCCCCCGACGTCAACCGCCCCGACTACCGCGCCGTCACCTTCGACGAGCTGGTCGCGGCCTATCATGAGGAGGCGAAGGCCCTCGTCGCCGGCGGCGCCGACCTGCTGCTGGTCGAGACCATCTTCGACACCCTCAACGCCAAGGCGGCCATCTTCGCCATCCAACAGCTCTTCGACGAGATCGGCGCGCACCTCCCGCTGTTCATTTCCGTCACCATCACCGACCAGTCGGGCCGCACGCTCTCCGGGCAGACCGTCGAGGCCTTCTACAACTCCATCCGCCACGCGCACCCGTTCTGCGTCGGCATCAACTGCGCCCTCGGCGGCGCGCAGATGCGCCCCTTCATCGAGGACCTCGCCCGCGTGGCCGAGTGCTACGTTTCCTGCTACCCCAACGCCGGTCTGCCCAACGCCTTCGGCGGCTACGACGAGACCCCCGCGCAGACCGCCGCCGTGCTGGGCGAGTTCGCCGCCGCCGGCTGGCTCAACATCGTCGGCGGCTGCTGCGGCACCACGCCCGCGCACATCGCCGCCATCGCCAAGGCCGTTGCGCCCCACAAGCCCCGCCCGCACCACGTGCCCGCCGAATCACGCCCGCTCCGCCTCAGCGGCCTCGAAGCCTACGCGGTGGCCTGAGAAGAACCCGATGAAACCGAGGAATTCAGTATCCAGAATGGACCGTCCGCCCACTCACCCAGCCCGCGAAGTGAATAACTTCGCCCTTGGCTTTGCCACTGCTGCGCAGACCGGGCTCGTTGAATCGCTCAAGTCAGCACGCGGCAAGCCGCGAGGAATGGACCTGGAGCGATTCAATCATTCTGAATTCTGGATTCTGGATTCTCCATTCTCCGCCCCGTGACTTCCACCGCCACCACCTTCGTCGTCATCGGCGAGCGCACCAACATCACCGGTTCGCCGAAGTTCGCCAAGGCCATCAAGGCCGGCGACTGGGACGCCGCCGTCGCCATCGCGCGCCAGCAGGTCGAGTCCGGCGCCAACCT
>Ga0073934_10005979_pt1 | contig 18197 bp, 19 predicted proteins | sample LarsenN4metaG_FD_76834 | JGI IMG/M metagenome (GOLD analysis project Ga0073934, IMG submission 76834) | Hot spring sediment bacterial and archeal communities from British Columbia, Canada, to study Microbial Dark Matter (Phase II) - Larsen... ... | reverse complement strand
GAAAAATACGCAGAGGGGGTGTTGTGGTGAACTTAAAGGAATTATCTAAATTGTATTATCTGAAAAAGCTCATCATCTGGAATGAGCAGCAATTACAAGAATTAGAAGATAGATTGCAGTCTTTGGTACAGAAGCTCTCCGATATGCCACGGACTCCCGGAACAAAAGACCCCATCGGAGAAACCATACCGCTTATTGTTGATATGAAACGGCAAATTGCTGAGGAACAGAAGCAGTATAACGAGGAAGAAAAAAAGATTAGGCAATACATATCCAGCATTCATGACGAACAGATACGCCTTATCTTCTCCCTTCGGTTTGTTGACCTGAAATCATGGGGGCAAGTAGCCGATGAGGTCGGAGGCGGCAACACTCCTGATAGCGTTAAAAAGGCTTGCTACAGGTTCTTGAAGGCAGATGAAAAAAGTTGTCCCGAATGTCCCGACAATATGTGATATCATAGTATCTGTAAAATCCTACATAAGCAGGCGGCCTCTCCGGAGGTCGCTATTTTATTTGAAAGGAGGATTTGGGCTTTGCGTTTCTCCTTTGCGCAAAGTCAGTACCTGGTCGTGTCTGTTCGCCAGCAGCCGACAGCGGGAACAAAACCATAAAGGAGGATTTTTAATGAACGGATTTCTCGTATTATTCGTTTACGCACTTCTCATGATGGCTACGACCGTGGTATTCACAAAATGGACGGTCAATGCCGAGAAGTTCCATGTGGCTGACAGAAAAATCCCATGCGGGGTATCAGCCATGAGTATAGCTGCGACATGGGTATGGGCACCTGCTTTATTTGTATCAGGGCAGCAGGCATACACAAACGGAATACCGGGTATGTTCTGGTTCCTGGTGCCAAACGTACTTTGCCTCATGCTGTTCATCCCATTTGCGAAACGTATCCGGCAGGAGTTCCCCCAGGGAATTACTCTATCCGGATACATGGGCGAAAAGTATCAAAGCAATAAGGTGAAAGGTATTTACTCATTCCAGCTCGGGGCATTGGCTATTCTATCAACAGCGGTACAGCTGCTTGCTGGCAGTAAGATACTTTCACTGATAACAGGCCTGCCCTTCTGGTCGATGACATTGCTGCTTGCTGTGATTGCTTATTCATACTCTCAGTTTAGCGGCATCAAGGCGGCAGTTGCAACAGACACCTTGCAAATGTTTATCATTCTAGGTGGTTGTGCCCTTCTCGTTCCGTGGGCACTTAAAATGAACGGTGGAATGTCTACGCTTATATCAGGGCTTGGCTCAATCACCGGCAATATGAATTCGCTGACATCAGAAACGGGACTGGCCGTATTCCTTGGGTTCGGACTACCGACAACAATAGGGTTGACATCCGGGCCGTTTGGAGACCAAAGCTTCTGGCAAAGGGCTTTCTCAATACGGAAAGAACACATTGGAAAGGCGTTTTTCTTTGGAGCTTTACTGTTTGCCCTTGTCCCCTTGTCAATGGGAGCGATGGGATATATTGCAGCAGGCTCTGGATTCAAAGCAACGGACGTGGGAATGGTCAATTTTGAATTTATTACTTCCATATTCCCATCATGGGTGCTTGTGCCTTTCCTGTTCATGGTGTTGTCTGGGTTGCTTTCCACGGTATCAAGTAATCTGTGCGCAGCTGCATCCATGACATCAGATCTCAAGGCCGGCAGTGACATCAAGAAGTCAAAGCTGGTAATGATAGTTATGCTGATGGTGGCAATTGGCATTGCCAACATCCCTGGCCTAACTGTCACATATATGTTTTTGTTTTACGGTACGCTCCGGGCCTCTACCCTATTGCCTACGGTGATGACACTATTAGGCAAGAAGCTATCAGCCCAGGGCGTTTTTATAGGAATTCTAATTTCCCTATGTGTGGGCTTGCCGGTATTCGCCTATGGCAACATTTTCAACGATGCGACATATAAGACCATTGGCAGCCTGACCACAGTATTACTGAGCGGTATAGTAGCTGTCCTTGCCTCCCGGAAGGTGGTGAGGGCATGAAGATAATCAAGAAGAAGCTCTCAGAGCTTAAAAAGCCGGAACGAAATATCCGGATGCACACTGAAGCCCAACTGAAAGAGTTCGAGCGCAGCGTCATGATGTTCGGACAGATCCGTCCAATCATAATTGACGAGGACAATGTGATATTGGCTGGTAACGGCCTCTATCACACTTTGCTCAGACTTGGCTGGACTGAGGCAGATGTTTATCAGTATAAAGATTTGTCCGAGAATCAGAAGAAAAAGCTGATGATTGCGGACAACAAGATATACAATCTGGGCGTTGACGACTATGACACGCTGGATGCTTTTTTCAAGGAATTGGGTAATGACCTGGATATACCCGGCTTCGATGAGGAGATCCTGAAAAACATGTTATCCGGAGCAGACGACATCACGGATACCATGTCAGACTATGGCAAGCTTTCTCCGGAAGAGGCCGCAAACGTCGAAGCGGCAGGTGAACGTAAACGGGAAGCTGTAGATATGGCAGAGGCAGAAAAAAGCAATGAAGGGCCGTTGCAACAACCTGAAAAGCCAATTGAGCAGCAGACAACCATCACTTGTCCGAATTGCGGTACGCCTATATGCCTATGAAACGAGTCTCCGCAAGTATTGATGTCGTCGAGGCGGCGGAGCGCCGAATCAAAAATGTATTTTCTAATGGCCTGCCGGTATATATGTCCTTCTCAGGGGGTAAGGACAGCCTAGCGCTCGGTCAGCTCGTCCTGAGCTTAATACAGCGGGGGCAAATACGGCCGGAGAAGCTGACTGTCCAATTCGTGGATGAAGAAGCGATATTTCCCTGCATAGAAAAGACAGTGATGAACTGGCGCCGGAAGTTCCTGCTTGCTGGCGCTTCTTTCGATTGGCTATGCGTGGAGGTCAAGCATTTTAATTGCTTCAATGACCTATCAGAAGATGAAACCTTCATCTGCTGGGACAGTAAGAAAGAGGATGTATGGGTACGGAGACCTCCTTCATTTGCCATAAGAAACCATCCCCTGCTACGGCCGCGCAAGGATTCATACCAGGATTTCATGCCGCGACTCTGTTCAGACGGGATTACAATTACCGGAGTAAGAGCTGCAGAATCCGTGCAACGTCTACAATATATGGCGCGCCTGAACATGGGCGCTGGAAGCATGACCGGCAGACATCAGGTATATCCCATATATGACTGGAAGACGAATGATGTATGGCTATATCTCCGCAACCAGGGCGTGGAAATACCTGAGATATATCTTTATCTCTGGCAGAGCGGAACCACAAAAGCACAACTCCGTGTATCGCAATTCTTTTCCACGGACACAGCACGGAGCCTTGTACGCCTGAATGAATATTATCCTGACCTAATGGAGCGCATAATTAGACGTGAGCCTAACGCTTACCTTGCGGCTCTATACTGGGACAGTGAAATGTTCGGCCGGCGTACCCGGACGCGGCGTGAGCTGGAGGGAGAAAATGATGCACGTGATTACAAGGCCATGCTTATTAAAATGTTTTCCGACATGGAGAAATATTTCAACACCCCTAACAAAATGAGAGTGGCACAGAAGTATAGAAACCTGTTTATCAAAATCGGTTTGTTTGCATCGCCAAAAGATTACCGGGATATGTATGACGCACTGATGAAAGGCGACCCAAAGCTCCGCACATTCCGAGCTCTATATCAGTCTATATATGCCAGATATGCGGCTCATGCAAAAAGCTCCTGTGAGGGGGTGAGGCGCAATGGGTGACATTGATATCTTTGCGCCACTTGCAACACTCCAATGGGTTGACAGGAAAATACTGAAGCCAAATGATTACAACCCGAATAAAGTCAGCCGCGAGAACCTAAGGCTACTGACACAATCCATACTCACTAACGGCTGGACGCTTCCAATTGTGGTACGTCAGGATATGACTATCATTGATGGCTTTCATCGATGGATGGTGTCAGGCGAGGAACCGCTGCTTACAAAGCTTGGTGGAAAAGTTCCTGTCGTAACAGTAAAGCATATAGACCAGGCTGAGGACATTTATGGCACCGTGACACACAACCGTGCACGCGGTACTCATCTACTAGAGCCTATGAAAGCAATTGTGAAACGACTGCTTAATGACGGAAAGACAGTAGATGAAATAGGTAAACAACTTGGCATGAGACCAGAAGAAGTATTCCGATTATCGGATTTCACCAGAGAAGACTTTCTCGCTATAATGACAAAGGAAGTCAAAACATATAGCAAGGCAGAGCTCATAACAAGGGTGTGACTCTCATTACCCTCCCGGCCCGGGACAGACACGTACACGATACAAACATATCGAATGTGTCTGTACCCGGGTGTTAACTTATAGAGAGATAGAAACAAACTACAGAGCGTTGCAACAGCACCTATGAATAGATCAGAAAGAAAAAGGTACTGTGACAGGGGGTGGCTATGCCTTGCGGGCTCGCTGACCCCGAAATTCGTGTATATAACAAAAATTTTTTCGGTGCATTTCGTTACGCACAAGGAGGAATTCGATGGATATAACCGCAAAAACTGAGGTATCTGGTACAGAGTTAGCTGCTGTTTTGGGAGTAACAGGCAGACGGGTACAGCAGCTTGCCCAGGACGGAATCATCGAAAGTAATAAAGGCAAATATCTGCTCGCTGATGCAGTTCAAAAATATATAGAGTACCGAACGAAAGAAAAGGTTCTGACGGCTGCTGAAAAGGAAAAGCTGGATGCGGACGTTAGCATTAAAAAGGCGAAAGCAATCGTTTCGGTACTCGAAGCAAAAGAGCTTCAGGGTAAAATGCATCGCTCGGAGGATGTCGCGGCCATGACTGAGGACTTGATTTATACAATCCGAAGTATGTTGGTAGCGCTGCCGGGCAGGCTGGCTGTTGATGTCGCTGCTGTATCTACTCCTGCTGAGGCGGCTGAGGTTGTAAGAAAAGAAGTTTATAAGGTCATGGAGGAACTTTCTAATTACCGGTATGATGCCAAAAAATATGAGGAACGTGTCCGGGAAAGAAGAAAGTGGGACCGAGCCGAAAGAATGGATTCGGATGACGAATAAAAATGATGAGCTGCGGTTGAATGCAGCAATCGAAAAAGTAATAGCCGGCATGAAGCCACCCGATGAATTAACTGTCACCGAGTGGGCTGATAAAAAAAGGAGGCTTTCGCCGGAGAGTAGTGCCGAACCTGGACCATGGCGTACTAGTAGGACTCCTTACCTCCAGGGGCCGATGGACGCTTTTACAGACCCGAAGGTGCACCGCATAATCATCGCATCTGCTTCACAGGTCGGTAAATCGGAAGTATTAAACAACATCATTGGTTACATCATCGACGAGGATCCGGGCAGCATTTTGTTTATTCACCCGACCACAATTGACGCAAAGGATTACTCGAAGCTCCGAATTGCGCCGATGATAAGGGATTGTAAATCGTTAAAGTCAAAGGTAGCTGACCCGAAGAATCGGGATAGTGCTAATACCATATTACAAAAGACATACCCAGGCGGCATATTAACAATGTGCGGCTCGACAGAAGCTCACTCGCTGGCTTCAAAACCTATTCGGTATATCCTTGGTGACGAGCGTGACCGATGGGCAACCTCGGCGGGAAAAGAAGGTGACCCGTGGGAGCTTGCTAGGGCGAGACAGATAACTTTCTACAACGCAAAGGCGGTAGAGGTATCGACCCCGACCATAAAGAATGCCAGCGCCATTGAAGCTTCTTTCGTTGAGGGGACAATGGAACGGTGGTGTTCGCGGTGTCCTCATTGCGGTGAGTACCACAACATAGTATTTGCAGATATCAGATACAAGCATGAGGAAATCATTGTGGCCAACAAAAAGACATACAAGGTGACGGACGTTTCCTATGTATGTCCCGGGTGCGGCTGTATATCTTCCGAAACGGAAATGAAGCGGCAGCCCGGCAAATGGATAGCAGAGAACCCAGCAGCTTATGAGAACGGTGTACGCTCATTCTGGCTCAATGCTTTTGTTAGTCCGTGGGCATCGTGGGAGTCAATCATCCTGTTGTATCTTAATGCCATTGGTAGTTCTAAAAAGCTGCAGGTTGTTTACAATACCCGCTTTGGTGAGTTATGGGAAGACCGTGGCGATCTGGAAGATGAGGATAGCTTACTTGCCAGACGTGAAGAATATCCGGCGGAGTTACCTGATGGAGTACTGGTTTTGACCTGCGGCGTGGATACACAGGATGACCGCCTCGAATATGAGGTTGTTGGATTCGGACACTTCGGAGAAAACTGGGGTATCAAGAAAGGTATTATCATGGGCCGCCCAGACAGCGCAGAGGTATGGAATAAGCTGGATGATGTTATAGAGCATATCTACCGATTTTCGGATGGGTCAGGTCTACGAGTGTCCATGACCTTTGTTGACGAGGGTGGCCATTTTACTCAGGACGTACGACTACAGTGCCGGGCACGGCTCGGCAAAAAGGTGTTCTGCATAAAGGGTCGCTCCGGCGACGGTGTGCCATATACAGCACCGCCAAAGAAACAAAAAATTGTTATCAAGGGCAAAGCTATAGGCACATGCTGGCAGTATCAAATCGGTGTTGACTCCGGCAAGCAGATTATCATGGACAATCTGCGAGTACAGACCGAAGGAAGTAAATACAGTCATTTTCCAAGGCGGGACGATTATGGACCCGCTTATTTTGCAGGTTTATTATCCGAACGGCTGGTATATAAAGCGGAGCGCAAGCAGCCCTGGCAATGGGAGAAGATACCGGGTCATGAACGCAATGAACCGCTTGACTGCCGTAACTATGCACTGGCATCATTTAAGGCGCTGTCACCGGATTTAGATTCTATCGATAAACGCCTTAAAGCCGCCAAAAAGCAGATTTATGGCAATGCCTCCGCTGCCTCACTCGGTGCTGTGGCTCCTACTCGGCCAGCTCCGGCACGAAAACCAAAGCCGAAAAAAGGCAGCGCAATGAAAAAGTATTATGACGATTGGTAGGTGATAGCATTGGCAGATAAGATTGAGATCCAAGCTAGGCTTGACTTTTGGAAAAGTGCACTCGCAAAAAAGAGAGCTGCTTACCTTGCGCTATTGGATGGCGGCGTAAAAAGCTACACCATAGACGACCGCTCCCTCACCCGTTTCGACCTCGACACCCTGGCAAAAGAGATTGAGGAAGCAGAGCGCAAGGTCGATGAACTAACAGCGATGGTAGCAGGCAGGAAACCGAGAAAAGCTTTCGGAGTAATACCGAGAGACTGGTAACGGGTATACGCCCGAAAGGGTTTTACCCCGGGACACCTGACGGAGTTTTGCTCCTTTCGCCGTCAGGTTGCCCGGTTATTAAGCAAGATAGGAGGCGAAAAAGCGTTGAGCAATAGACGTTATAGACGTTATACCCGGCGCGCAGGTGCGCCAATGGTAAAAGGATACAGCGAAGCAGGCGCAAGTGAAACGCGGCGGGCGCTCAAAGGTTTCATAGCGAACAGCGGCTCGCCAAATGAGGATATAAACTGGAACAACTTCACCCTCCGGCAGCGTGGCAGGATGTTGTATATGGCCTCTCCTGTTGCAACGTCCGCTATCAACACGAACCGAACAAAGGTGGTCGGAACAGGATTGACGCTGAAATCCTCCATTGACCGGGAGCTTTTAGGACTGTCGCCGGAAGCTGCTAAGGCATGGCAGAAATTGACCGAAGCGGAATTCTCACTGTGGGCAAGCAAGAAAGAAAACTGTGACGCCATCGGCGTAAACAATTTTGAAGGGTTACAGCAACTCGCATTGAAATCATGGCTCATGAGCGGTGATGTATTCCCGTTATTCAAGAGATATGACCCGACACCGGTAAATCCATACTCGCTGCGGATACACCTAATTGAAGCGGACCGGGTAAGCACACCGATAAAATACGGTTCTGCGATGACTCCTTCTCCCCGCTTTACAGATGGCGTAAACAATGACAACGGGAACAAAATTTTTGATGGTGTTGAGGTCGATAAAAACGGCAAGATTGTCGCCTATCACATTTGTACCACATACCCGAATCAGCTTGTGACCGAGACAGCAGAATGGACTCGTGTTGAAGCATACGGTAAAAAGACAGGACTGCCGAACATACTCCATGTCATGGATAGTGAGCGCCCCGATCAATATAGGGGTATTACTTATTTGGCGCAGGTCATAGAGCCATTGTTGCAACTACGGAGGTATACCGAGAGTGAGCTTATGGCTGCGCTGGTACAATCATTCTTCACTGCATGGATAGTCACAAAGACGGATCCAACAGAGATACCTATGAATGAAACTGGCTCTGGTGATGTGGTTGGTGTGCCGGGAGAACAGCCTGACGAGGTTTCACATAGTGAGAATGAGTACGAAATGGGACCGGGTACGGTCGAACACCTTGAGGACGGAGAAGATATAAAATTCGGGAATCCGAACATCCCAACCGCAGGCTTCGACTCCTTTGTAAAAGCGATATGTCGCCTTGTAGGTGCGGCCCTGGAAATACCTTACGATGTGCTACTCAAGGAATTTAATGCCTCATATTCAGCAAGTCGGGCAGCATTGCTGGAAGCATGGGAAGCTTTCCGAATGCGCCGGAAGTGGTTTGTTGACGACTTTTGCCAGCCTATCTACGAGGTATGGCTCGCGGAGGCAGTAGCTAGAGGGCGAATAAAAGCTCCTGGCTTTTTTGATGACCCGAGAATTCGGGCGGCATGGTGCGGAGCTCGCTGGATAGGACCGGTTCAGGGACAGCTCGATCCGAGCAAAGAGGTCAAGGCGGCAATCATGAACGTCGACCGTGGATTTAAGACCCATGAACAGATTACACGCGAGTTGGGCGGTGGCGACTGGGAAGACAACGTAGAGCAGCTCAAGCTCGAAAACGAAAAATTACTTGAAGCCGGTGGTGGTAAATACATGGCCACGCTCGGCGATGACGAATCGAAAGGAAGTGGCACTGATGAGTAAATTTTTTAAAAATCCTTTTGCAAGGAAAAAGGCCAATGTATTCATCCAACGTGATTTTTATACTATGGCCACAGTAAACGGCGATGAAGCTGAAATTCAGTTTTATGGCGAGATTGTAAAGACACGCCCTATTGATTGGTGGACTGGAGAGCCGGAGCCAGGGAATTTCATAATGCTAGATGAATTCTTGGAGGATCTAAAATCCATATCCAATGCGAAAAGTATACTCATGCGCATTGATAGCCTCGGAGGAGATTCTGATGCATCAGTTACAATTCATAACCGGCTCAGAGAGCTAAAGGCACAAAAGACGGCAATTGTAGATGGTGTAGCTATGTCGGGTGGCTCACTTATTATGTGTGCAGCTGACACTATCAAGGTCAATCCGTCGAGTCAAGTTATGATTCATAAGTGCTGGTCCTATCTATGGGGCGCGTATAATGCGGACGAACTGCGTGATACGGCAAGGGAATTCGATGCAGTAGATAAGCAACAGGTTGCGATTTACAAGAGAAAAACCGGTCTCAAGGATGATGATATTCTTGCTATGATGTCGGAAACGACTTTCCTTGTCGGCCAGGAAATACTCGATGCAGGATTTGCCGACGAGCTTCTGGATTCTAGTGAGGAAAAGCTGGAAATCGCAGCCAGTGCCGATAAACGACTATTGTTCGTAAACGGGAAACCTCTGCATATGGCGCCTTTCGCAAAATTACCGAAAAACATACCCACGGTTTCTGCTGCTGCTTTAGTTTCTATGGCGGCAGATGAAATAAATAAAACTCAGCCGGCTACAACCGGCGGTCAAGAAGGAGGAAAACCCATGGCCAAAAATCTTGAAGAGCTTCGTGCTGAAAATCCGGAGCTTGCAGAACTGCTGATGTCTGAGGCAAAGGCCGCTGTATCCGCAGACGCCGGTGCCGCAGTTGAAGCAGAACGTAAACGTATCGAGGAGATAGATTCCATTTCTTCTCTATACGATGACGAAACCGTAAAAGAGGCTAAGTATGGAAAAACTGCCTGCACAGCACAGGAACTTGCTTTCCGTGCAGCTCAGAAAGCTGCAAAGAAGGGCAAGGAAGCTTTGAACGGAATGCAGGAGGACTTCCAAGCCTCAGGCGCTGGCAATGTTTCAGCTGCTCCTGCTGCTGGTGAAGAGGACAAACCTCTTACTCCGGAGCAGAGAATGGCAGCTGGACGCGCCGACGCGAAAAAAATCCAGAATAAGGAGGATAAGTAAAAATGCCTACTCATTTGAACAGAAAAGTTGGCGAAGTGGAGTATGACAAGCTGATTGCTGGAGTTACGCCTCCGATTCATGTCAACTCTGGTGTCATCAGGCAGCTTGCGGTTGCTGCCACCTACCCACGCGGCACGGTGCTTGCAAAATCAAGTGCTGACAACAAGCTTGTAATTCTCGGCACCGAACCTGCAGTAAGTTCTCAGGCGTTCGACGGAGATGGTGCCACCACAACATTTGTGGTAACCGATAAACCTCTAACGATTAACTCCGTTAAGGTCGGCGGATCGGACGTTGTGATAACATCATACGATGCGTCGACTGGCAAAGTCGTGCTGGCTGGCGCTCCAGCAGAAGGCACAGGAAATGTAGTCGTATATTACGACGAGGAAGTGCTGACACCGGATTGCATCCTTTGTGATGACACCGAGATCGGGACGGCTGCTGATGTGAATGCGGCAGTATTTACCGCAGGCTGCTTCAATGAAGACGCTCTGACGGTAGCAGACGAATACACCATGACTGAGGAAGACAAAGACAAGCTGCGCGAACGCGGCATCTACCTCGGCACGGTGTTATCTTAACTAAGGAGGTAAATAAAAATGCCAAACAACATTGATTTATTCGACACCTACTACATGGCGGGCATGGTACAGGAAATCGTTCCTCAGATGACATTTTTCCGTGACCGTTACTTCCCTACTGGAGCTGGCGATATTTTTGCCGCTAACAAGGTGTTGGTTGAGTACCGGGATGGAGATAGGAAACTCGCTCCGTTTGTAGTACCTCGTGCCGGCGATATTCCTATCGGACGCGGTGGGTACGAAGTCCATGAATTCGAACCACCCCACATTCTTCCGTCACGTCTTTTGACGATGGATGATTTGAACAGACGCGGATTTGGTGAAGCTCTGTTTTCCGGATCAACTCAGGCTGAGCGTGCAAGGAGATTGCATATGGAGGATCTGACCGACCTCGATAGGCGGATTACCCGCAGAGAGGAATGGATGGCAGTCCAGACCATGATAAACAATGGCTGCACGATGACGGCCTATATCGACAATGCAACTGTAGGCCAAACTTATGATGTGTTTTTCTATGACACGACTGGAAGCAATCCTGCCCTTTACACAGTAGACGCCGAATGGGACGCCGAGGGTGGCGACTTCTGGGGTGACGTAGAGGCTATGTGCGGATTGCTGGCCGATAGAGGATTGGCTGTTGCTGACCTCATCCTCGGCTCAACTGCCGCAAACTTCGTTTTGTCCAACGAAACTATTGCTAAGAGACTTGATAACAGGAGAATGGAATTCGGAAGCATTGCTCCGAGAATCACCACTCCTGGCGTTTCATGGCTTGGAAGGTTGAACTTCTCGGGATTTGAGTTGGACATCTTCTCTGTGCGTGAAACTTATGTGGATGACGCCGGTGTAACTCAGAGATTCTTCCCTGCAAAGAGTGCAATGGTTACTGCTCCCAACTGCGGACATATGATGTATGCACAGATAACCCAGATTGAGCCTGACGAACAGTACCATACCTTCGCTATGAAGCGTGTTCCCAAATTCGTGGTTGACCGCGATAAGGATATCCGTAAGTTGAGACTTGGTGCTCGTCCGCTTGCTGCGCCCCTGCAGAAATCTCCCTGGATCTATGCGGCTGATGTAGTATTATAGGTCGATGACCGGAAAGGAGTAAACGCATGAAGCTTATTAAAATAGTAAATGGCACTTATGGCTACAAAGCTCCCGGAGCGAAACACATCGACCCTAAGCAGGCTGGTGATCCTCCGTTTGAAGTCGATGACGCCAAGGCAAAACGTCTGGTCGATCTTGGCGTTGCTGCGTATGTTATAACCACCCCCGTTGAAGAAAAGCCCACAAAAGCTGTTGCAACTGGCGACAAGGGAGAAAACAGAATAGAGACAGGTGTAAACACGCTAGAAGAAAACGGCGGCGGATATGGCGCTGAGGACGCTGGAGAAAAACCAGCCTACAATGTAGACATGAAAGCCGACGAGCTTAAAGAAATCATGAAGAAATACGGACTGTCATACAAGGTCGGTATGACGAAAGCGGAAATGGTTGCTGTGCTGGATGAATTATTCGACAGCAATAACGAGGGGACCGATGATGACGTCACCGATGACGAGGATACTGACGACACAGATGATGAGGTCGATGACGGCGAGGCTCCTCCCTCACCTTCCGCGGAGGATCCTGTTACATGAGTAGCTTTAAAGACATGGTCGAGGCAGATAACAAAAACGTGTTTATGAATGCAAACGAATTTGCTGATGTCCATACCGTTATTTATGACGGCGTAACCTATAAGGATATTCCTGTTGTGTTGTCCGGGATAAAGGAAAAGGACCGCAGGCAGCTCGTGTCCGACCATGTCCAAGGATTGTTCCTTGTTTCTTCGGTCATGCACTGCGCCGCCTCCGACCTTGGTGGTGTGGTTCCGGAAAAAGGCACGAAGATAAAGATCAATGATGGGGATTTTATGCGCGAGTTTTACGTAGCGTCCTCCGTATGTGAAGTCGGTATGCTCCGTGTGGAACTGGAGGCGATTGACGAATGAGAGCAGTATATTTTGACATCGATGATAAAAAGCTTGACCGTGCTCAGAAATTACTCGCAGGAATTCCGGACGGTATATACCGGGCTGTTGGTAGTGCAATTAAAAGAGCTGCACAGCATGGCCTCACCGTAGGTATGAGGATTGTTTCCGAGGAATACGCTATCGGGCAAGACCAACTCAAAAGCAATACGAGGAATATCAATACCATTGTAAAAGATGGCAAAGGTTCATTTGAGGTTACGTTCGGGTATCGTGGAAATGTCATTCCGCTGATTCGGTTTGATACCCAGGTCGGCAGGGATGGTAATGTGTCAGCAAGGGTTTTACGGAGTAACGCAAGGAAAGCTCTTGACCATGCCTTTGTAGCAAATGTCAACGGCCATCGCGGAATCTTTGAAAGGGAATCCGAATCGAGGTTGCCTATTAAAGAGTTGTATGGTCCGTCAGCAGTCCAGGCGTTTTACGCCCGGGAGGAAACCGTCGACAAAATGGATGAGGAAATCCGCAAGACCTATGAAGACCGTATCGAGCATGAAATTACAAGAGTTCTGAATGGATGGGGTGGTAGATAGTGAACCGGATTACTTTACTGGAACAATTCAAAATTGTCACAAAAGAAGCTACCGGCGATATCATCATGCCTGTACGACTCCAAAAGGGGGATTCCGAACAGGGATACCGTGCAGCAGATGTCTATCTCATGCGCCTCAAGGATAGCAGTGCGGCGCAAAAAAAAGCCCCATACATTATCCATCAACTTATCACCGGGAAAGATATTCAGCCCTCGGGTGAAAACGTATCTGCCACGGCGGTTGTGCGGTCCATCTTCTGCGTTTACAACGATGACGAAGAGGAAGGCTCGCTCATGCTGGTTAATCTTATGGAGCGGCTGCGCATCCACCTGTTAAAACAGGTGGTCATCGGCAATCAGTTCCAGCTCGACTTAACAGTCGGATTGGAAACATTGATATACCCCGATGACACCGCTCCCTATTATGCCGGGGAAATGGTGAGCACATGGAAGCTCCCGGCAGTTACAAGGGAGGTATCGCAATGGCTATAAAGAAAAAACCTCCGGTGTCTGATGAAGTCACGGAGGTTACATCGGTTGCGGAACCTGTGACCGATGAAAAGAATACTAGTCCGAAGGCAAAAAAAGCTGCTGGGAATACCGGCAGTTTTTGTGTTTATCTCGGGCCGAGCATACGCGGAGTCATTCAGTCGGGTACTGTTTACAGTGGAACGAAGGAAAAGGTTATCGCCTCTCTTTCATCTGCCGTAGAAGCATATCCGCTGATAGCAAAGCTAATTGTCCCAGGAGAAACACTTGCGGAGGACCGTATAAAAGTCAAACAGGCCGGAAACCTGCTTAACGTGAATTACAATAAGCTGGCAGCCAGCCTGAAATCAAAATAAGGAGGAAATGAAAAATGCCTAATCATGGAGTATTTGTATCCGAGCAGGCAACAAGCGTGGGTACTCCCATACCAGCCAAAGTCAGTATACCGTTTGTTATCGGTGCTGCTCCTGTTCAGAGTGCGGAATCTCCTGCTACGGTGGGAGACCCTGTGCTTTGCACGAGCTTCGAGGAGGCGGTTGAAAAGCTCGGATATTCTGACGACTGGACAAAGTACAACCTTTGCGAATTTATGTATTCGCATTTCAAGCTATTCGGCTGCCAGCCGGTTATCTTCTTGAACCTGCTTGATCCATCAACAATGAAATCAGCAGTGGCGGCATCAGACAAGGCAGTGAGCGACCACAAAGTGAAGCTGCCTATCGAGGCTATCAATGATGCTACGTTGGTAGTAAAGGCAGCAGGCGGCGCAGGTGACCCTTATGTAAAGGACACCGATTACAGCACATATTACGATGGTGAATACCTGGTGATAGAACTGTTGTCTGACGGTGACCATTATAGTGATGCAAATATCAATGTGGCGTATACTGCGGTAACACCTACCTCGGTGGATACCTCTGCGTTAGCAACAGGCCTGGAGAATATCGAAAAATGCTTGACAGTAGTAGGTATTGTGCCCGACCTCATTTGCGCGCCTGGCTATTCCGAGAACAGCGGTGTTGCTGCTGTAATGGCAACAAAAACTGCAGGGATAAATGGAATGTTCAGAGCGAAAGCTCTCATTGACATTAGCACAGCTGCATCCGGAGGTGCTGATGATTACAGTGAGGTAGCAGCTGTCAAGGCCAGCAACAATTTCACCGACAAAAACCAGATTGCATGCTGGCCGCTGCTTAAACTTGCCGACAAGGTGTTCCACTTCTCTACCCAGCTTGCTGGTTTGATGGCTAAAGTAGATACCGCTAATGGAGGCATACCATATGAGAGTCCTTCAAACAAAGGATTGCAGTGTGATTCACTGGTAGTCGCTGCTGGTACAGAGGTTAAGCTGACGCTGGCGCAGGCAAACATTCTGAACGCAGCTGGTGTAATGACTGCTCTCAACTTCATAGGTGGCTTTGTTGCATGGGGTAATTACACGGCTTGCTACCCCGCCAGCGCCGATGTAAAAGATTACCTCATACCGACATCCAGAATGTTTGATTTTGAAGGGAACACATTTATAATCACGTTCTGGAAGAATCTCGACTTGCCGATGAACCGCAGGCTCATTGATTCTATCATGGACACCGCGAACATTTGGCTGAATGGATTGGTCGGTGGTGGTTATCTGCTTGGTGCGCGGGCTGAGTTTAAAGAGAGTGAAAATCCTCTCTCTAATCTAATGGCCGGTATCATCAAAATACACATTTACAATGCCCCTCCCAGCCCGGCACAGGAAATTGATTTCGTGCTTGAGTACGATGCCAGTTATGTAGCCGCTGCGCTGCAGGGTTAAGGAAGGAGGAACAATAGATGCCAACCTTTGACGAAAGCGTAATAAATTTCGCGGTATATGAGAATGGCTCTGAGTATGCCGGAATAGCAACAGCTACTCTGCCTGACTTAACCTCGCTTGTGCAGGCAATATCAGGTGCCGGCATAGCCGGTAATGTGGAGGCAGTCCTTCCCGGACATTTTGAGGCCATGACATTAACGCTCAACTTCCGGACACTTACGACACATACAATCAGGCTTTCTGAACCTCGCAGACACACAATAGACCTGCGTGTAGCTCAGCAGAACGAGGACACCGTTGCAGGCGTTGTCAACATGCAGGGTGTAAAGCACATATTTGTGGTTGTGCCAAAAGTAGACGCCGGTGGCTCCGTCGCTCCTGCTTCTCCGACAAACGGATCCGGCCAGTATGCAGTCCGTTATTGGGCGACCTACATTGACGGAAAGAAGGTCAGGGAGATAGATCAGCTCAACTTCATATGCTACATCAACGGAGTAGACTACCTTGCAGACGTAAGGCGTGTACTCGGTAAATAAAAAAAGTGCCCAGGGTGGAGAAATCCATCCTGGGCGAATCTGTGTATATAACGAAAGGAGATTATATCATGAACGATACAGTAAAAGGTAATCCTGCCATAGACCCCAAGGAATTCTCAGTAGCCAACAAAGAGGCTGCCGACAGTGGCGAGTCATATACCCATAAATTTCGCAAGCCGTATGAGTACGACGGAAAAACATTCAAAGAGGTAACCTTCGACTGGGCCAGGCTCACAGGCGATGATGCTCTTGCAATTGAAAACGAATTACAGCAGCTCGGCAAGGCGGTCATCGTTCCCACTTTCTCAGGTGAATACCTGGTACGTATGTGTGCCAGAGCTTGCACGGAGCCGATAGGCGCAGACTTTTTCAAAAGGATGTCTATTGCGGATTATAACCGCATAAGGAGCGCCGCACGCTCTTTTTTACTGAGATCGGAGCTGTAATCGGTGATGGAGGCAAATGGCTCCGGAAACAAAGTCTTATCATGGCACAGACCAATAACACGCCGGTTCCATTCTGGTTGTCCCTCCCGCTTTCAGAGTTTACGAAGTGGATATGGACCAGCAATCAGATTGTAGCCGAACAGGAGAGACGTCGTAAGAAAAAATGATTTGAAAGGAGGATTGTTATGGCAAGCAGACGCGAGTATGAAATGCTATTCCAACTGAACGCCCAACTCGGCGGCAGTTATAATAGCACCTTCAAATCAGCGCAAAACTCTATTACGCAAATGCAGAAAGAGATTGAAGCGCTTAGTAAAATACAATCAAATATCTCTGCATATGAAAAGCAACAGGGCGCAATAGAGGCTACCCGTAAAAAGCTTGAAGTCCTCCAGCAGCAGTATAACAACATCCAGAAGGAAATCAACGAAACTGGGACATATTCCTCCGATCTTGAGAATAAGCTCCTGCAGAAACAGCAGCAGATTGACAAGACTTCGGACTCTATTGAGATTCAGACGGAAAAGCTTAACCGTATGGGCAATGCTCTCCGTCAGGCAGGTGTAAATACCGAAACTCTCACCGCAGAGAGTGCAAAGCTCGGCAACCAGATAGATGCAATAAAACAAAAACAGGAAGCGGCGGCAGCTAAAACTAGTAATTTTGGCGCTGTCGCTTCTACTGCATTTGTAGCTGTAGGTCAGGCTATTGCGTCAGCCGGTATCGTGGCCTCTCTCAATCAGATATATGATTACTTTGTAAGCATTGTTGACGCTTCACAGAAATTTGAATCTGCTATGACCGGCGTTAGCAAAACAACGGACATGAGCGGTCAGGAGCTTGCTGCTCTTGGACAGGATATAAAGGATTTATCGACTGAAATACCGGTAACAACTTCTGAATTGGCAGAAATCACCGAGGCAGCCGGCCAACTCGGTATTGCAAAAGATGATTTGCTGGAATTCACCGAAGTTATGGCAAACCTCGGCGTTGCTACAAACCTATCTTCTATGGACGCCTCGACGGCACTTGCAAAATTTGCAAATGTCGTTAAAATGTCTGCCGATGATTACGGACGCCTTGGTTCTGTTATTGTCGACCTTGGTAACAAATCAGCCTCCACAGAATCTGAAATCGTCGAAATGGCGACAAGGCTTGCCTCAACTGGTGCGCTTATCGGATTGTCAGAACCGGAAATCATGGCCGTAGCCTCTGCCCTGTCCTCTCTCGGTATCGAAGCCGAGGCTGGCGGCAGTGCAATATCCAGATTGATGAAAGATTTTGAGGTAATGGTTCAGACCGGAGCGCCAGAGCTCGATAAATTTGCAAAGATTGCCGGCATGAGCGCAGATGACTTTTCTATCGCATGGGGGAAAAATTCGGTTGAAGCTCTCGGAGCCTTCATTGATGGACTAGGCCGCATAGACTCAGTTGGTGGATCAGCTGTTGCAACACTGGAGGACCTCGGCATTACTGAAATAAGGATGTCAAACGCTGTCCTGGCCCTCGCTTCTTCCGGAGGGATACTTAACGATACACTCAAAACGGCAAATGCAGCGTGGAAAG
>Ga0073934_10005978_pt1 | contig 18201 bp, 17 predicted proteins | sample LarsenN4metaG_FD_76834 | JGI IMG/M metagenome (GOLD analysis project Ga0073934, IMG submission 76834) | Hot spring sediment bacterial and archeal communities from British Columbia, Canada, to study Microbial Dark Matter (Phase II) - Larsen... ... | reverse complement strand
TGCCGAACGTCTCGACGATCTCGATGCCGAGCTCGCGCGACATCGTCGACGAGAGCAACCCGAACACGACCTGGTCCGCGCCCGCGTCCTCGTACTTCTGGATCGCGCCCGTGACCTCGTCAGGGTCGCCGTAGGTGCTGGCACCCGACCTGATCCGTTCGTCGATCTGCTCGGGCGTCGGTTCGGGGAGCACGTCGGGCCACTCGGGGAACCCGGGCGGCTTGGGGAACGTGTCGAGGTACCGGAACACGAGGCTGTTCTGGTACGACGACGAGAGCTGCGCCCCGAGCGTGCGCACTCGCGCCCCGTCCTCGAGGCAGACGAGCTGCGTCGTCACCATCACGTTGTCGTTGACGTACTCGCCGACTGGCTCCGCCTTGTCGATCGTCTTCTTGTAGAGCTCGATCAGCGGCGCGACCGCGTCGGGCCCGCCCATCGTGAAGCACAGGACGCCAAGGCCCATGCGCGCGGCCTTCTCGAACGTGCCGGGGTTCCCTGCGGCGACCCACATCGGCGGATGGGGCTTCGTGTACGGCTTGGGCAGCACGTTGCGCGCCGGCATCGAGAAGAACCTCCCCTCGAAGCCGGGGTACTCCTCGTCGCGCCACATCTTCACGAACTCGCCGATGACTTCGTCGAACATCTCCTTCGTCAGGTCGGGTTCCGGGATGCCGAACCCGCGCTGCTCCGTGGTCGACGAGCCGCGACCCACACCGAACTCGAACCGGCCCTCACTGAGGTGGTCGAGCAGCGCGACCCGCTCCGCAACGCGCGCCGGATGGTTCACGGGCGGGGTGATGTTGAAGATGCCCGACCCGAGGTGGATGCGTTCCGTCGCCGCCGCGAGATACCCGAGGAACACCTCGTTGGCCGAGAGGTGCGAGTACTCCGTGAGGAAGTGGTGCTCGGTCGCCCACGTGTACTTGAAGCCCACCTTGTCGGCCGCGCGCACGACCTCGACCTCGTCCATGATCCGCCGGTGCTCGTCGCCGTCGTACTTCGGCAGCACACACCCGCTGTTGAACAGCCCGAACTCCACTCAGCCTCCAATCCGATCCAGTACTGCATCGAGCGCGTCGGCGAACACCTTGCGCGAGACGCCCGCCGGTGTCTGGTCGGCGTGCTCCTCGAGCGCGGCTTCGAGCGTCACGAACGCGCCCGCAAGATAGAGGATGGTCGTGACGACGCGCGTCGCGTCCCGCCCCGAAAGACCCGCCGCTTCCACTTCTGCGGTGAGCGCGCGGCGTGCCGGCGCCCACAAGGCCGCGAAGCGGCCTCGTTCGAGCGCGAGCGAAACGAGCGCGCGGTGCTCGACGGCCTGCCGATGGACCTCGCGCGCGATCGATGCCATGCGCTGCCGTGAAGTGCGTCCTCGCGGCCGGATCTCGCCGAGGTCGGCGATGAACCCGTCGACGACGGCGTCGATCAGCTCGTCACGGCCGCCGATGTGCCAGTAGATGGCGGTGTGCGCGACACCGAGGTCGGCCGCGAGTTTGCGCATCGACAGCGGTGTGCCCGCCTCGATCGTGCGCCGCGCGGCGGCGAGGATGCGTTCGCGTTCGGGCTGGGTGTCGCGCGCGGACGAAAGGGCGGTCATGCGGACCCTGGAGGTACCAGCCCTTCGGTCCACCAGCGACCGCGGCGAACCTCGTCCGGATCGACGGCCCGGTCGGGATCCTGTCCGAGATCCGCGGGTGCCGGGCCGATCCGCTGCGCGATCGGTGCGAGCGCGTCGGCGTCGAAGTTGTACACGCGTGCGGCCGTGCCGCCGAGCATCGCGACGGTGTCGGCGACCGGAACGTCGTGGAACGTCTCCTTGAGCTTCGCGACCGTGTGCGGCCACGTGCCTTCGGGGTGCGGGTAGTCGTTGCCCCACATCACCGTGTCGGTGCCGATGGCATAGCGGCGGCGGATCTCCTCGCGGCTCATCGTCGACGCGCCGATGAACACGTTGCGACCGAAGTAGTCGCTCGGCAGGCGCGACACCTTGCCCGCGAGCTGCGCCACCATCTTCCTGGTGGTGTGTCCGCCCCCCAGATAGGTGTCCCACTTCCACATGAGGTCGGGCGCCCAGTACGCGGCCGACTCGGTGACCACGAACTTGAGGCCGGGGTGCCGCTCGAACGCGCCCCCGAACAGCAGGAACCACATCGGGCGGACCGCCCACCACACGACCTCGGCGAGATAGATCCCCGCGTTCTCCTGGTATTCCTCCTGTGGAGCCGAGCCGGAGTGCGTGTGCACCGGCATGTCGAGCGCGGCGCACGCGGCCCAGACCGGTTCGTACACGGGGTCGTGGTACGGCGGGTGGTCGCGCCAGAGCGTCGGCACGAGGATGCCGCCGCGCAAGCCGTTGGCCGCGGCCCACTCGACCTCCTCGACGGCACGCTCGACGCCGTGCGTGATGGGAACGAGCGCGACACCCGCGCGACGTTCGGGACTGTGCGCGCACAGCTCGGCGAGGAAGCGGTTGTGCGCACGAGCCCCAGCGAACGCGAGATCGGGGTCGGTGATGTCGGCCGCGGACAACCCGGCGCCGAACGGCGGCGACGCGTTGCCGGTGATCGCGTCGGCGTCCGGGAACAGCACTTCACCCGCGACACCGTCGCCGTCGAGCTCCTTGTCGCGCTGCACCGGGTCGAATGCGCCGCGTAGACCCTCGGCGTTGTGTTCCTCCCATGCGGTGATGTAGTCGCCGGACTCCGCCATGCGCTGCTCGCGGATCGCGGCGCGTTCCGCGAGGTACTCGTCGAACGCGCCGTGGTACTTCGACTCCAGGTAGGGCCGGTACTCCTCGCACGCCAGGCCCGCGTGGCAGTCGGCCGAGATGACGAGGTACTTCACTTGGACGCCCCTTTGCCCAACACCGACATGTCGTCGTAGCGCTGGTGCACGAACGGGGCGAGCCACTCGCTCTTGACGTAGGAGTGGATCACGCCGCTCTGGAACGTTGAGCGTTCGCTCCAGTTGAGGTCGACGATGCGCCGCACGGGGATGTCGGCCACCGGGTCGAGCGGCGAGTCGCGCAGGACGAGGTCGCCGTCGACGCGTTGCAGCAACCGCATCTTCTCCTGCTTGTGGCAATAGACGAGCGCCGGGTCGTTGTCGAAGCCGGAGCCCCCGAGACCGAGGCCGTCGGGCGCAGGCAGGAACTTGAAGTAGAAGTCGGTCTTCGTGCGCTCGGGCGGCGTCGGGAGCGTTTCGACGACCCGGCCGTTGATCTCCACGACCGTGTATCCCATTCGAGCCATGACTCCTTGCACGTCGTCGCCGTCGCGCTTGACCCACACCTCGCCGATCTTCTTCGGCTCGCCGAACGTCTCGCGGCCGCCGATCGTCGCCTGCTCGGTCGTCATCGGCATGAACAGCGGGTACTCGCCCTCGACGCCCTCATGGGCGGCGCGCACCGCGAAGTACCCGGCGCCGAACGTGTACCCGCCGGGCATGTCGACGGTCGTGATCGTGGCGCGCACGAGCGGCTCGCTCGGCGGCTCGAGTGGTTGCGGCAGCACCGCGGCGATGACGTCGGGGTCGGTCTCGTAGACCGCCGTGAGCGCCTGCGACCAGATCTCGCCGCGCGTCGCCTCGATCTCGCGGTTGCGCTGCTCGGTGCGGGCTGCGTACCGGATCATCGCTTGTCCCCCCTTCTGTAACACCGTTACAGTATCGCCGTGCAGTCGTTGGCTGGCAAGGTCGCCGTCGTGACCGGCGGGGCGAGCGGCATCGGCCTCGCCATGGTCGAGCGGTTCGCGGCCGAGGGCATGACGGTCGTCGCGGCGGACGTGCGAGCCGAGGCGCTCGGGTCCGTGCCGGACGGCGTGCACGGCGAGGTGGTCGACGTCACGAGCTACGAGTCGGTCGCGCAGCTCGCGGCGCGGGTTGTCGACCGGTTCGGCGGCGTACACGTGTTGTGCAACAACGCAGGCGTGGGATCGGGTGCCGAGGGCTTCATCTGGGAGCACGAGCTCGCCGACTGGCGCTGGGGCTTCGACGTCAACGTCTGGGGTGTCATCCACGGCATCAAGGCGTTCGTCCCGCACATGGTCGGTGCGGACGAGGGTCACGTCGTCAACACGTCGTCGGGCAACGGCGGGATCGTGCCGTTCGGCGACACCGCCGTGTACGCCACGACGAAGGCCGCGGTCGTGACGATCACCGAGTCGCTGTACGCGCACCTGGTGCGCGCGGGATCGGCGGTACGGGCGTCGGTGTTGTTCCCCGGCCCCAAGTGGCTGCGCACGAATCTGTGGGAGGCGTGGCGATGGCGGCCCCGGGAGTACGCCAAGTCGGTACCGCGCCAGACGCCGTACCCGTCGCTCGAGCAGCTCGAGCAGCTCATGGCCGAACAGGGCGTCGAGTTGGAGTGGACGCCGCTCGAAGAGGTCGCCGACGTCGTCGTGCGCGGCATCGTCGCCGAGCAGTTCTGGATGCTCCCGGCGAGCGACACCACCGACGCGTCGATCCGCGCGCGGGCGGAGTCGATGCTCGAACGCAAGAACCCGACCTACTTCCGCGATTGGAAGGAGCCCGCGACATGACGCGCTACACCGTCATCTCGTCCGACGGGCACGCGGGCGGCGCGCCCCACGAATACCGGGAGTACCTGCCGAAGCGGTGGCACGACGAGTTCGACGCGTGGGCCGCCGCGTTCGAGAACCCGTTCGGCGACCTCGCGGGCGAGGACGCGTCGCGCAACTGGGACAGCGAGCGCCGCCTCGCCGAGCTGGAGGCCGATGGCATCGCCGCCGAAGTGCTGTTCCCCAACACGATCCCGCCGTTCTGGCCGTCGGGCGCGCTCGTCTCGCCCGCGCCCACCGCCTCCGACTACGAGCGCCGATTCGCCGGGCTCCAGGCGCACAACCGCTGGCTCGCCGACTTCTGCGCGCAGGCGCCGGGCCGGCGCGCCGGTGTCGCGCAGATCTTCCTCAACCACCTCGAAGACGCGCTCGCCGAGGTGAGGTACGCGAAGGAGGCCGGGCTCTTCGGCGGCATCCTGCTCCCCGGCGTCGCGCCCAACCACGAGATCCCGCCGCTGTGGAGCGACGTGTACGAACCACTGTGGTCGCTGTGCGAGGAGCTCGGCGTGGTGGTGAACCACCACAGCGGCGGCGGGCTCCCGGTGTTCGACGTGGCCGATCCTGCCGCGCGCGCCGTGATGCTCGTCGAGATCCCGATCTACGCGCATCGCGCGTTGTGGGCGCTGATCTTCGCCGGCGTCTTCGAGCGTCACCCCGGTCTGAAGTTCGTCCTGACCGAGCAGGGCACGAGCTGGGTGCCCGGTACGCTCGCGAACCTCGACTGGTTCGCCGGGCGCATGCGCATCCCCGAAGCCGCGGAATCGCACTTCGGCGGCGAAGCGGTGTCGAAGTTGTCGCTCACGCCGAGCGAGTACTTCCGGCGCAACTGCTACATCGGCGCGAGCTTCATGCGCCCGGTCGAAGCGGCGCTTCGCCACGAGGTCGGCATCGACCGCATCATGTGGGGAAGCGACTACCCCCACAGCGAAGGGTCGTACCCGTTCACGCGCGAGGCGCTGCGCGCCGCGTTCGCGGCGGCGCCCGAACACGAGCTGCGTGCGATGCTCGCCGAGAACGCGGCGCGCGTCTACGGGTTCGACCTTGCCTCGCTCGAAGCGCTCGGCGTCGGTCCCGATGTCGGAGAGCTCACCGAACCGCTCGAGGACGTCCCGCCCGGCTCGACCTGCAACGCCTTCGACCCGACCGCGATCGTCAGGACGTGGTGACCTCGACGCACGGCTGCAGCACGCTCGGCTGAACCGTCGGCTCCACCGATTGCGCGCGGCGCACCGTCAGGAACGCGATCACACCCCCCGCGGCGCACAGGGCGGCCGAAGCCCACATCGCAGTGCCGACCGCATCGGAGAGCGGGCCCGGAGCGTCGCCGGTGTCGAGACCGACGGCCGCCGGCATCGTCGCGACGGCCAGCAGTCCTGCGAGACGCGCGACGGCGTTGTTGACGCCCGACGCGACGCCCATCTGCGCGTCGGGCACCGACGCGAGCACCGTCGCCGTCAGGGGCGCGACGACGCTCGCGAGCCCCAGGCCGAACACGAGGGCCGCCGGAAGCACCGTGGTCACGTACGAGGAGCCCGGTCCGGCGCGCGTAAACATCGCAAACCCCACCGCGACGACGATGGCGCCGGACGTCATCGGCAGGCGCGGGCCGATGCGCTGGGCAAGCGCACCGAAGCGCGAAGACAGGAACAGCATCAGGACCGTGACGGGAAGCAACGCGGCTCCTGCTTCCAGCGCCGAGTAGCCCATCGCGAACTGGAACTGCACGACGAGGAGGAAGAAGGCGACGCCGAGGCCCGCGTACACCGCGAGCGTCGTGGCATTCGCACCGCTGAACTGGCGGCTGCGGAACAATCCGAGCGGAAGCATGGGAGACGCACCACGCGCTTCGACGACCACGAACGCCACGAGCGCGACGCCGCCCAGTAGGCCGGCGAACACGTTGCGTTCGATCAGGCCCCAGCACAACGCTCCGAGCCCGGCGGATGCGAGCACTGCTCCCGCCACGTCGGGTGGCGCGCACGACTCGACGACCGACTCGGGCACGTGGCGTGTGGTGATCACGAAGGCGATCGCCGCCAGCGGAACGTTGATGAGGAACACGAAGCGCCACGACGCCGCGTCGATGAGCCAGCCACCGGCGAACGGCCCGATGGCGGTCGCGATCCCGGTGAGGCCCGACCACGCGCCAACTGCGCGGCCGCGGTCCTCGGAGTCGAAGACGCTCCCGATGATGGCGAGGCTGCCGGGAACGAGAAAGGCGCCCCCGATGCCCTGGAGGGCGCGGGCGGCGGCGAGCAACGCGACGTTCGGCGCGAGCGCGCACAACACGGACGCCGCCGTGAACGCGACCAGCCCACCGAGAAACACTCGCTTGCGGCCGTAACGATCGCCGAGCGCACCCGCGAACAGCAACAGCGCGGTAAGGGTGACGAGGTAGCCGTTGAGGACCCACTGCAGGCCGGCGACGTCGCTGTCGAGGTCATCGGCGATCGCGGGCAGCGCGACGTTGACGACCGTGCCGTCGAGGAAGGCGATCCCCGACCCGAGGACCGCGGCCGCGATGATCCATCGCGCGCTCGCGGTGCCGAAGCGCACCGGCATACGGTGATGCTACGCGGCGCTCAGCCGTCGCGACCGATGTGCCCGATCAGGGTCTCGCGGCCGGCAAGCGAGCTCAGCTCGGACAGCGCCGATCGACGCACGTCCTGCTCGCCTTCGAGGATCGACGTGAGCTCCGCGCGCATCGCCTCGCGAGCTTCCTGCGCGTCCTCGACGGCCTTCGTCGCAGCGTCGACCGTCGCCATCACCTGGTCCTCGAGGTCGGCGAACTGCGCGCGCACCTCCTCGGCTTCGACCGTGGCGGCCTCGCGCGCTTCGTCCGTCTCGGCGTGAGCAGTGGCAAGCTCCAGCTCCAGCTCTCCGACCCGGAACTGGAGCGCCTCGATCTCGGCGCGCCCCGTCTCGACGGCTCGCGCGGCTTCCGACGCCGTCTGCGTGAGCCGCCGCAGCTCCGCATCAGCATCGCCCAGCTGCGCATGCGCGTCGGACAGGGCGCGCTCGAGCGCTTCGACACGAGCCGCCAGCTCCTCGGCCCGAGCGTGCGCGTCCTCGCCTCCGCTCGCCGACTTCACGGTCTCCAGCTCCGCGAGGAGCCGGTCCCGTTCGGCCTGCGCGTCCCGCACCGCGGCTTCCGCGGCAGCAATCGCGCGCCCGTAGTCGGCGCGCTCCGCCGCGTGCTCGGCCTCGATCTGCGCGAGGCGCGCGGTGAGCTCCTCGATCTCGGCGCGGGCGTGTTCGGCGGTACGCGTCGCTTCGGCGGCCGACGCATCGAGCGCGCGCACTTCGGCCTGGGCCTCCCGCAGTTGTGCTTGCGTGTCGACGAGCGCCTGCTCGAGCTCCTTCGTACGCGCGTCGGCCTTGCGGCTCTTGCCGTCGGCGCTCAGCGCGGCGAGCTCGGCCGCGAGCCGGTCGCGCTCGGCCTGCGCTTCCCGGACGGTCTTCTCGGCCGCGGACAACCGCGCGAGCTCGTCCTCGGCTCGTCGCTGCGCTGCCTCGGTCGCCATCTCGAGGTTCCGCGCGAGCGTCTTCTGCGCCTCGAGCGCGTTGTCGAGCTCGATGCGGGCCTCCACCTTCGCCCGCTGCTCTTCCCGGAGCCGCTCGGTGAACTCCTCCATGAGCTTGCGGTCGTCGTCGAGCGCCTGGCGCAGCCGGTCGACTTCCTCCGCGACCCGCGCGTGCTCCTGGCGGATCCGCGCCACCTCGTCCTGGACTTCGCGTCTGGCTTCCCGCTCGGCCGCGAACTTGGCCTGCGCCGCCCGCTTCTGCTCGGTCTCGCGGAGCCGGTCGAGCTCGCGGCGCAGGCGGACCGCCTCCTTCTCGATCTTGCGGCGCGTGCTCGTCTCCTCGCCGAGCCGCCGGCGCTCCTCCTGCACGAGCCGGCGCGCCTCCTCGGCGGCGCGCAGGTTCTGCCGAGCGGCCTGCTCGAGGTCGGTGACCCTGCGCTTCCCGCGGACGGTCGCGAGCGCGTCGACCTCGACCGGCTTCACGGTGAGCTCCGGCGCGGGCGGCAGCTCCTCGTCGGGCTTGTCCGAGACGAGGTCGTCGAGGAGCATGCGGGTAGGGGTCTCCGCCATCGTGGAAGTTGTCGGCGCGGGCGCCCCTGTTCCTTGACTGGCGGCCCGGCGCCGGCCGGGTGATCGCGGCTTTTCCGATCACCCGGGCCGATCGCGGCGTCGTCCCGTATCCTGGCGACGCTGAACCGGGTACAGGGTGGACTGGTGAGACGTCCCGCGGGCTGGGTGGGCCGATTCTGGAGCGCGAAGTACGGCGGGCGGCTCCTGCGCGAGCTGCTGCTGCTCGCGGTCATGCTCCAGCTCTACAAGTACGTGCGCTTCCTGGTGAACGACCGGACCGACGTCGCGTTCGAGAACGCCCGGCTCGTGCTCCGGTGGGAGCACGCGCTGCTGCTCGACTCGGAGGCGACGTTGCAGCAGATGGTGCTTCCCCACCACGCCCTCGTCGTCGCGCTCAATCGCTATTACGTCTCGTTCCACTTCATGGGGACGGTCGTGTTCCTGGTCTGGGCGTTCATCCGTTCGTTGCCCGACTACGTGAAGCTCCGCAGCGTCCTGCTCGTCGTGACGCTCGTCGGGCTCGCGATCCACGTGCTGTTCCCCCTCGCGCCGCCGCGGATGATGCCCGGCTTCGTCGACACGATGGCGCGCTTCGGGCCGAACCCCTACCACTCGGCCGGGGTACGCGAGTTCGCGAACCAGTTCGCGGCGATGCCCTCGCTGCACGTCGGGTGGTCGTTGATCGTCGCGTACGGCGTCATCCGGATCTCGAGATCGCGGTTGCGATGGGCCGTGCTCCTGCACCCCGTCATGACGAGCGTCGCCGTCGTGCTCACCGGCAACCACTACTGGCTCGACGGCATCGTGGCGGCCGGCCTCGTCGCCTGGGCGATCTGGCTCCTGTACCGCCCGGCCGAGGTCTACCGGCGCCGGTACGCGCCCGCCGAGCCGGCCGCGGCGGCGTAGTCACAAGCTCAGCACCGTGCGGATCCCGAGGGTGGCCGTGAGGTCGGCGAACGCGTCGTTGACCTCGTCGAGCGGTCGCCGCCGCGTGACCATGCTTTCGAGATCGAGCCGGCCCGCCCGCCACAGCGCCAGCAGGCGGGGAATGTCGCGCCGGCTGTTGCACGAACCGAGGAACGATCCGACGATCTTGCGTTCGCTCGCCATGACGACGACCGCCGGACCCAACGTCAACGTCTGATCGAACGGCGCCGCCCCGACCATCACGGTGGTGCCCCCGGCACGCGTCGCGAGCATGCACGCCTCGACCAGGGCCGCGGAGCCGACGGCCTCGAACGCGTAGTCGACGCCGACCCCGGCGGTGATCTCCCGGGCGCGGGCGACGACGTCGTCCGCTCCCGGGTCGACGACATGGGTCGCGCCGAACTCGCGTGCGGCGGCACGGCGCTCCTCGACCGGATCCGACACGACGATCGTGGCCGCGCCCGCGAGCCGTGCCCCTTGCGTGATCGCGATGCCGACCCCTCCCGCGCCGGCGACGAGCACCGTCGCCCCCTCCTCGACGCGCGCCGTGTTGAGCACCGCGCCCACGCCGGTCTGCACCGCGCACCCGACGACGCACGCCACTTCGAGCGGCGTGTCGTCGGGCACCTTCACGGCGCCCGGCTCGGCCACGACGGCGTACTGCGCGAACCCACCGACGCCCAGCCCTCGCAGCACCGGCATGCCCGCTCGCGACAATGGCGACCGGCCGTCGACGAACGTTCCCGTCAGCACGGCGCTCGCGTTGACGCAGCAGCCGTACTCGCCGCGCACGCACCAGTAGCAGGTGCCGCAGGTCGCGATCGGCGACAACACGACACCATCGCCGGGCGCAACACTGGCGACCCCGTCACCGACGGCCTCCACCGTCCCGGCCGCCTCGTGGCCCAGCACAGTGGGACCGAGCAACGGGTACGTGCCGTTCGCGACGGACAGGTCCGAGTGGCACACGCCGCAATGGCTGACGCGCACGAGCACCTCGCCCGGGCGCGGCCCGTCGACGTCGACGTCGTCGACGACCGTCAGTCGAGCCTGCGATTCTTCGAGAACAGCTGCCCGCATGGCGCGGGACCCTAGTTGGGTACCCACCTTCACGTACGCGCAAAGGTGCGCGGCCCCGAAGGAGGAAACCATGGCAGACGTCGATCTCGATCGACGCAGCGACGTCGGGACCAGAGCAGACCGCCAGATGCGGGCGAAGATCGTGCACGGCACGGAGACCCGGCGCTCGTTGATGACGAGCGAGTTCTGGCTCGCGTTGGCCGCGGCCGCCGCGGTGGTGATCGCCGGTTACGTCGCCGACGCCGACCTGGCCGCCGAGCGGGCGTGGACGCTCGCCACGGCGATCATGGTCGCCTACATCGTCTCGCGAGGCATCGCCAAGGCCGGATCACGCGACACCGTCGTACGCGATTACGACTGAGTCACGTACGACTGGATCACGCGAGCAGCTTCGCGACCTCGGCTTCGAGGAAGCCGGGGGTCGCGAGGCGCTCGTGCCAGTCGAGCAAGTCGTCGTGCGTGAGCGGCTCGGCGACCGGACGGGCCTCCACCAGCTCGCGCGGCATGCGCCAGCGGGCCCGGCGGACACCGGCGCGGGTCAAGCGCTGCACGTCGTTCGGCTCGACGCTCGTCACACTGGATCGCCGGCACCGCGAGCAACGCCATACGACACGAAAGCTGCTCGGCGCGGACGCGTTCGGCGCTTCGCACTCCTGCAACGTCACGGCCGCGATCGGCAGCCGTTGCCGTCCACACTCGTCGCAGCGCACCCAGACGCCCGGCGTTCTCCTGCTACTCCGCACGGGTGGCACGCTACGGCAGGAACTGGGTGCGTACGCAAACCGCCAGGAGCCCCGACGCGCTACCGGCTGAACGCCGAGGTCGTCGCGTTCACCTTCTCCAGCACGCTCGTGAGCAGGCCGAGCGCGCGGGCCGCCGACTCGAGCCCCTGGCGGAGCTGGCGGGCTTCCTGCTCACCGCGTTCCGCCGCGCTCGTCACCTGTTCGAACGAGCCGCGAACGACCTTCTCGAATTCGCGCGCCACCGGCACCCGCCGGGCGACGTCGAGCGACGCGTCGACCGCGCTCGTAGCGGCGCCGAGCAATTGGTGCAGGAAGTCCGTCTCCCGATCCGCGCGCTGCGCGAGCGACACGACGTCGCGCTGGGCCTGCGCGGCGATCTGGAGCGCTTCCTTGACCAGACCCGGTGGCGGGGCCTCCTGCTCCTGCAGCCGGCGGAGCGCGTCGCGCACGACATCCCCGGCGTCGACGTAGCGGCCGGCCTTGACCTGATCGTTGACCCAGCGCTCGAGCCGGGCGGGCAGCGCGATCTCCATGCGGGCAGGTTCGCGCGCTGGCTAGCGTCCGCGCCCGATGACTACCCGCGACGTCCTCGACATCTGGGTCAATCTCGTCACGCCGGAGTCGGCGGCGCAGTTCCTCGGCCAGGCGGCGAACGCGCACATCCCGTCGTACCTGGGCGGCGACGGGTCGCCGGGCGTGGGCGTCGAGCAGCTCGTCGCGCTCATGGACGAGCTGGGCGTCGCGACGGGAGTGCTGACCCCGGGCTTCGGCGCAGGTGTCGCCGACGCGCTGGCGGTGGCCGACGCCCACCCCGGCCGGTTCCTCGTCGCCGCGGTCGTGGTCGACCCGGGCCGCCCGACACGAAATGTCCGGCGGATCCGCGAGTATGCGCAGCATCCGCGGTTCTGCATGGTCCGGGTGACGCCCCTGTCGACCCAGGTCCCGACCAACGACGCGCGCCACTACCCCGTCTACCAGGCCTGCGAGGAAGCAGGCATACCCGTCGCGATCAACGTCGGGATCCCGGGTCCTCGCGTGCGTTCGCGCGTGCAGCACCCCGAGCTGCTCGAGGACGTGCTCATCGACTTCCCCGATCTCGTGGTCATCGGCGCGCACATGGGGCACCCCTACGAGGAGCTCCTCATGAACTACATGCGCAAGTGGCCCAACCTCTATCTGTCGTGCACTGCGTACGCGCCCCGGTACCTGGACGCCAGCCTGGTGAAGTTCATGGCGACGTCGACCTACCGCGGCCGGGTCCTGTGGGGCAGCGACGAGCCGTGGTTCCCCATGCGGCGCTCGCTCGACGAGGCGCGCGCCCTCCCGCTCGACGACGAGGCGATGGACCTGTTCCTCGGCGGTACGGCCCGCCGGCTGCTCGACCGGACGATCACGTAGGCCGGTAGACCGCCCGCTCGTAGTCGACGAGCATCCGGCGCGTCACGAACTGCGTCCCGACCGTGCGCAGCGAGCGCTTCACCATCGCGACCCATTCGCGCGGCACGCCGTCGTCGCCGCGCCGGGCGAACAGCGGGCGCACCTCGTGCTCGATCAGGTCGAGCACCGCGTTCGCGTCGCGCACGTCCTTCACCGCGTCGTCGGGGTCGACGGCGCCGTCGACCGCCCACCCGTTGGAACCGTCGTAGGCCTCGGCCCACCACCCGTCGAGCACGCTCAGGTTGAGCCCGCCGTTGAGCGCCGCCTTCATGCCACTCGTCCCGCTCGCCTCCAGCGGCGGCCGCGGCAGGTTGAGCCAGACGTCGCACCCCGCGACGAGCAACGCCGCGATGCGCAAGTCGTAGTCGTCGACGAACGCCACCGCCTGCCCCATCGGCGGCGCGTCCTTGAGCCCGAACAGTCGCTGGGCGACGCGCTTGGCGTCGTCGTCCGAAGGGTGGGCCTTGCCGGCGAGCACCATCTGGACGCCCCCGCCGTCCAGGAGCGCGAGCGTGCGCTCGGGGAGCAACGAGAGCAGATGGAGGCGCTTGTACGTCGCGAGCCGGCGGGCGAAGCCGATCGTGAGCCGGTCGGGATCGAACGCGAACGAGAGCGCGTACTCCAGCGAGTCGCCGCGCGCGAGCCGGTCGGTGACGGCGAGATCACGCAGACCCTCGACGAGGGTCGCACGGAGGTCGTTGCGGACGGCCCACAGCTCGGCGTCGGGGACCGCGTCGACGCCCGCCCACGCGTCCACGTCGTGCTCCCAACCGGCGCGCAAGTGGCGATCGAGCAGCGACCGCATCGGGGGCGCCATCCACGTCGGCAGGTGCACCCCGTTGGTCACGGCGACCACGCGGTCCGCCATGCCCGCCCACATCTGGGCCGCGACCTCGCCGTGGCGGCGCGACACAGCGTTGACGCTGCGGCTCGCGCGGATCGCGAGCGGCGTCATCCCCGCGCGCTCGCCCGCGTCGTCGCCGCGGACGCGACCGAACCCCAGGAACGCCTCCTCCTCGACGTCGTACTCCGCGCACAGTTCGTCGAAGACACCGAGCAGCTCGGAGCGGTCGTACGTCTCGTTTCCGGCCGCGACCGGCGTGTGGGTCGTGAACACGACGCGGTCGCGGGCGCTCGCGATCGCGTCGTCGAGCTTCTGACCGGGAACGCGGCTCGCGTGCGCGAGCTCGAGCGCGGCCAGGGCCGCGTGGCCCTCGTTGAGGTGCACGACGCTCGGTTCGATGCCGAGCGCACGCAGCATCCGCACACCACCGACGCCGAGGAGCCCGTACTGCATGAGGCGCACCGTGTGGCTGCTGTCGTACAGCCGGGCCGTGACCCAGCGCGCCAACGGCGAGTTCTCGCGGACGCCGGCGTCCAGGAGGTAGAGCGGCACGCGCCCGACGTCGACTCGCCAGACGTGGGCCGCGACGTCGTTGGCGAGCATGCGCACTCGCACCTCGACGGGGCTCCCGGCGGCGTTCGTCACGCGCACGGCCGGCAACGACTCGGGATCGATCTCGGTCCAGTACTCGTGCTGCCACCCCGCAGCGTCGAGGCGCTGGTGGAAGTAGCCGCGGCGGTAGAGCAGGCCGACCCCGACGAAGGCCGAGCCACGATCGGACGCTTCCTTCAGGTAGTCGCCCGCGAGCACGCCAAGGCCGCCCGAGTACACGGGCAACGAGGCGTGGACGCCGAACTCGGCGCAGAAGAACGCGACCGTGTCACCGGCCGGCTCGTGGGCCAGGTACGCGTCGAGATCCCGGGCGACCGCCTGGATCCGGTGGCGGTACGACGCGTCGGCCGCCGCGGCTTCGAGCCGGTCGCCCGGGACGTCGCGCAGGAAGCGGACGGGGTTCGCGCCGCTGCGCGCGAACCCGTCGGCGTCGATCGCCGCGAACGCGTCGTAGCCGTCGCGACTCCACGACCAGCGGTAGTTGTACGCGACGCGCGCGAGCGGGCGAAGCGGTTCGGGCAGGTGCCGTTCGAGGTCGCCGACCGCGCGGCGGAGGTCGGAATCGCCGGCCATCCGGTCACGCGTACCGACGGGCGTTATCCCCCAAACCTCGCCTTGGCCGCCGCGATCTCACGCTCCGCGGCGCCCGCGCCCTCCCATCCGCGCGTGACCGAACCCTTCCCGGGCTCGATGGTCTTGTAGTAGTCGAAGAAGTGCTCGATCTCGTCGAGCAGGTGGTCCGGGACGTCGCCCATGTCGGTGACCCGGTCCCAACGCGGGTCGCTCGCCGGCACGCACAGCACCTTGGCGTCGGGACCCTTCTCGTCGGACATCCAGAAGACGGCCACCGCCCGGACGCGGACGTGGCAGCCCGGGAACGTCGGCTCGTCGAGCAGCACGAGCGCGTCGAGGGGGTCGCCGTCTTCGGCGAGCGTCCCTGGGAAGAAGCCGTAGTCGGCCGGATACTGCATCGCGGTGAACAGTGTGCGGTCGAGCCAGATCGCGTGCGTGTCGTGGTCCATCTCGTACTTGTTGCGCGATCCCTTCGGGATCTCGACGATCATCTCGTGTTGCACCGTTCTATTCTCGCCGACGTGGAGCCTCGCCTCACAGGTGCCGCGCTCGAGCGAACGTGGCTCGACGACCACACGTGGGTCGACCGCGCGCCCGGCTGGCTCGCCGGTGCCGACGAGCTGTACGAGATGCTGACTGCCACGGTCGCGTGGGAGCAGGGAAAGCTCTGGCGGTACGAGCGATGGGTGGAGGAGCCGCGGGTCGGCTCCTTCTACGGGCGCAACCGTGGGTTCCCGCACCCCGTCGTCGCGGCCGCGCAGCGAGCGATCCAGGACCACTACCGGGTGCAGTTCGAGGGCGTCGCGCTCGCGTGGTACCGCGACGGCAACGACAGCGTCGCGTTCCATCGCGACCGCGAGATGCGCTACTGCGAGGACACGGTCGTCGCGATCCTCACGCTCGGTGCCCGCCGACCCTGGCTGCTGCGCCGCCGCACTCGCGCCGACAAGTGGATCGCCGACCACGGCGGCGCCGAGTACGACCTCGCGCCCGCGAGCGGCGACCTGTTCGTGCTCGGCGGGCGAGCCCAGGCCGACTGGGAGCACAGCGTGCCGAAGCTGTCGGGCGCGGGCGCGCGAGCGGGCCGCATCTCGATGCAGTGGCGCTACACGTCCCGGCGCGGCCGCCCCGAGGTGGGCGGCTCCTACCGCGCCCCGCGCAACTTCTCGCGCCGCTGATCCTCCGCGGACTCCTCCCGTGCAGTCACCGATCGGCGCGCTCGACAACCCGGTCTGGTACGCGCTCGCCGGTCCGCAGGCCGCGGTAGCCGAGGGTTCCGAGCTCGCCCGCCGGTACCACCCCGAGATCGCCCGCTTCGCGGCGCTGCCCGAACCCGCGACGACCGAGCATTGGGACGCGCTGCGCGAGCTGGTCGGGCCCGGAGGGGGAGCAGCGTTGTTCCAGGCCGTCGAACCACCCGACGGCTGGCGGCTCGGCGCGCGCATGGAGACATATCAGATGGTGGCCGCGCGGCCCGTCGACCCTCCGGACGCGCACGCCGCCGCGGTGCTCGGCGCGACAGACGTGCCCGACATGCTCGAGCTCGTGGCGCAGACACGGCCGGGCCCGTTCTTCGCCCGGACGCACGAGCTCGGCACGTACGTCGGGATCCGCGACAACGGGAAGCTGGTCGCGATGGCGGGCGAGCGCATGCGCCCGCCCGGGTTCACGGAGATCAGCGCGGTGTGCACGGCACCGTCGCACCGCGGCCGCGGCCTCGCAGCGACGGTGATGGCGGCGGTGGCCGATGTGATCCAGCGCCGCGGCGAGACGCCGATGCTGCACGTGCTCGTGTCCAACACGAGCGCCATCGCGCTCTACGAGAAGCTCGGCTTCCGCGTGCGCCGTACGATCGACGTCACGCTCGTGACCGCGCCGACCTGACGCGAGCCCGGTCGGTCGCGGCGAGCCGGACCTTGCGGAGCCGCACGGACTTCGGCGTCACCTCGGCACACTCGTCTTCGGCGACGAACTCCAGCGCCTGTTCGAGGGAGAGCACGCGGGGCGGGACGAGGCGTACGAGATCGTCGGAGCCAGCGGCGCGCATGTTGGTGAGCTTCTTCTCCTTCGTCGGGTTGACGTCCATGTCGTCGGCGCGCGCGTTCTCGCCGACGATCATCCCTTCGTACACCTCGACCCCGGGGCCGACGAACAGTGCGCCGCGCTCCTGCAGGTTCATGAGCGCGTAGCTGGTGGTCATCCCGCGCCGGTCGGCGACGAGACTGCCCGTTGGGCGCGTGCGCAGCTCGCCGAACCACGGCGCGTACCCGTCGAACACGTGGTGCAGCACGCCGGTACCCCGCGTCTCGGTGAGAAACTCGGTGCGGAAGCCGATCAGCCCGCGTGACGGGACACGGAAGTCCATCCGCACCCAGCCGGTGCCGTGGTTGACCATCTGCTCCATCCGCCCTTTGCGGAGCGCGAGCAGTTGCGAGACCACGCCGAGGTACTCCTCGGGGACGTCGACGCTCACCAACTCAACCGGCTCGTGCAACTTGCCGTCGACGTCGCGGGTCACGACGCGCGGCTTGCCGACGGTGAGCTCGAATCCCTCGCGACGCATCGTCTCGACGAGCACCGCGAGTTGCAGCTCGCCTCGGCCGTGCACCTCCCAGGCGTCGGGCCGCTCCGTCGGCAACACCCGCAGCGACACGTTCCCGACGAGCTCCTGCCGCAACCGCGCCTCGACCAGGCGCGCCGTGAGCTTGTCACCGTCGGCGCCGCTCAGCGGCGACGTGTTGATCCCGATCGTCATCGAGAGGCTCGGCTCGTCGACCATCAGCGGCGGGAGCGGCCGGGGATCGTCGGGATCGGCGAGCGTCTCGCCGATCGTCACGTCGGCGATCCCGGCGACCGCGATGATGTCGCCGGGTCCGGCCTCGGCGGCCTCGACGCGATCGAGCGCGTCGGTGAGGTAGAGCTCGCTGACCTTCGCGCGTTCGATGGTGCCGTCGAGCCGGCACCACGCGACCGGCTGGCCGCGCCGCACCGTGCCGTTGCGCACGCGGCACAAGGCGAGGCGCCCGACGTACGGTGACGCGTCGAGGTTGGTGACCATCGCCTGGAAGGGGTGGCCCTCGTCGAACGCGGGCGGCGGGATGCGCTCCAGCACCAGCTCGCACAGCGGCTTCAGGTCGCTGCCCGCGACCTGCGGGTCGAGCGACGCCCACCCCGCACGAGCGTTCGCGTAGACGATCGGGAACTCGATCTGCTCCTCGTCCGCACCGAGATCGAGGAACAGCTCGTACACCTCGTCGACGACCTCGCCGATGCGTGCGTCGGCGCGGTCGACCTTGTTGACGACGAGGATGACC
>Ga0073934_10005976_pt1 | contig 18204 bp, 19 predicted proteins | sample LarsenN4metaG_FD_76834 | JGI IMG/M metagenome (GOLD analysis project Ga0073934, IMG submission 76834) | Hot spring sediment bacterial and archeal communities from British Columbia, Canada, to study Microbial Dark Matter (Phase II) - Larsen... ... | reverse complement strand
TCGCAGGCCTCGAGGCTGGCGTCGATGTATATCTCGCGGAACGCCGGCCCCAAGATCTCGCGCACCATGGCGCGCTCGGCGCGGAACGGCGAGATGAACGAAGCGATCACGATCAATCCGGCCTCGACCATGACCTTCACCACTTCCGCCGCCCGCCGCAGGTTCTCGCGCCGGTCGGCCTCGCTGAAACCGAGGTCGCGATTGAGGCCGTGGCGCAGGGTGTCGCCGTCCAACACGAACACCCGATGGCCGGCGAGCAGCAGCTCGCGCTCCAGGCGATGGGCGATGGTCGACTTGCCGGAACCGGACAGACCAGTCATCCACAGCGCGCAAGCCTTGTGGCCGGCCAGCGACTCGCGCAGCGCGCGGCTGACTTCCGAGGCGTGCGGATGAATGTGGCGCGCCGGTCCAGCCGCCGCGCCACACTCCGTCCGGTCGGCCACGGCGCGCGCCAGCGCCCGGGCGATGTCGGGACGCGCCACCAGCGGCGACAACGGCTCGCCGGTTCGCAACTGCTCGATGATCTCCTCCTCTCTCACCTCGAAGCGCCGGTCGAGGTCATGCGGACACGACTTGGGTGTCGCGATCCCGCCACACGGCTCGCAATGGAAGGTCGCCGGCAGGTGCACGGCGCGGACCGCCAGGCCGTAGCGTTCGGCCGCGGCCAACAGCTCGCCGTCGGCGTCGTTGCCCGGCGTCGACGGAATGAACAGCTGGGAAGCACCGTAGTTCTGGCTGACGATCGCATGCATCAGGACCGCGCGCGCGGACGAGCCGAGGTACGGCGACGCCAGCGGATTCTCGGTCACGCGATCGACGGGAAAATAATTTTCGAGCAGCATCCGGCTTGCCATCGCCAGCAATTCCGACGGGAGCGCCGCCTTCGCGCCCTCGATCTCGACCGGTGTGTGCACGAGCAAGGCATCGGAGGTCTCGAGCGCGCACTTCAACAGATACTCGTGCGTGCGTTGCCAGGGGAAACGCAGGTGCGGCACGGCCACGTGCCGCCAGCCGCGTTGCGCGAACTGCGCACGCAACTCGAGCGGCCAAAGATGCTTGCGCTGCATGAACCCCGCGCCGCGCGACGCCAACAAGATTGCCGGCCCGCCGACCAGGTAAACGGACGACCGGGCGTGCAGCGACTCCAGGCGCGCGCCGTCCAGGCCCTGACCGAGCGCGTGCGCCTCGGCTTCCGCATCCCAGAGATACATCTCGTCGATGCGCATCAAGCCGACCGCTTCGTCGCCGCGGCACAACGCCACTTCCCGTCCGGAGCGGACCGACAACGCTGACTCACGCGAGACGGCGATCGTCACCGGCAATCCCCACGGCCTCCCGTCGGGCAACCGCGCCTCGCGCAGCACCGACCGGTAGGCATCCTGCGTCATGAATCCGGTGAGCGGGCTCAACGCGCCACAGGCGATCATCTCCAGATCGAGCAGTTCGCCCTCGCTGATCTGCAGGCGCGGCAGCCCCGCCAGGCGTTCCATCAACGGTGAGCGGTCAAACGCCGGCACAAACGCCTGCACCAGCGTGCCGCCGTATGCCGCCACCAGCCCATCGGCCGGGACCAGGGTCCTGGCGTACCCGTCCGTGTACTCGTGCCTGTCCGTCATGGACCCCCGGCTTGTGCCCGACCGCCACTAGAAGAACAACCAACCGGCGACGCCCGCGACCGGAATCACCCACGCCGTGGCCACGCGCAGTCGCGCCAACGCCACCAGCACCGCCGCGAAAATTAGCGCCGCCAACCAATGATGCGGTGCCGCCAGTCCGACCGTGACGGCGGCCGCGCCGATCAGGCCGACGACCGCCGGGCGGATGCCGGCGAGCGCCGCCTTGATCCACTCCGAGCGCTTGATGCGTTCCAAGGCATGCGTGCCGACCAGCATCAGCAGCGCCGGCGGCAGGAAGATGCCGACGGTGGCGGCGACCGCACCGCCCAGGCCGGCGACCTTGTAACCGACGAAGGTGGCGCTCAGCACGATGGGTCCCGGCATGATCTGGCTCATGGCGATGCCGTCGATGAATTCCTGCGCGCTGACCCAGTGGTGGGTGCCGACCACGACCTCCTGGATGAGGGGAATGAACACGTAACCACCGCCGAACAACATCACGCTCATGCCGCCGAATGTCACGAGCAGCTTGGCGATCAGTACCAGGTCGAATTGGAAGAACGGCGCGGCCAGGGCCGCCGGCAGCAGCGGTGTCACGCTCAACAACGAGGTGCGGTTCGCGGGCTTCGGGGCGGACGCTTCCGAGGGGCCCGCCGTCTTGGTCGCACGCGGCCGGAACCACCACATCCCGGCCAGGCCGCTGCCGACCACGATGACCAGTGTCACCCAGAAACCACCGATGCCGAGCAGCAGCACGGCGGCGAGCACCGCCAGTATCGCCTCGCGGGTCCCACGGATCGTCTTGCGCCCCATGTTCCAGGCCGCCATCACGATGATGGCGGCGACCGCGGCGATGAAACCCTGGAAGACGCGGCTGACCTCCGGCACGCCGCCCCACTGGTAGTAGGCGACGCTGAGCGCCAGCATCAGGAGAAACGCCGTGAGCGTCACGCCCGTCACCGCCACCAGCGCACCCCAGCCGCCGCGCAGACGGTAGCCGACATAGGCCACGACATTGACCGCCACCGGTCCCGGCAGGATCGTGGCGAGCGACACACCGTCGAGCATGTCTTCGGCGCGCAACCAGCGGCGCCGATCCACGACCTCGTTCTGCACGATCGAGATCAGCGCCATAAATCCGCCGAAGGCGGTACTGCCGATCTTGAGGAAGGTCGTGAACAACGACCAAAGCGAGACGGACCCGTTCATGGCGCATCCCTTCCCGGGATCGGCAGGAACATGCGGGCGCCAGCCGGATCGACGGCGATCGACGCGGTTGCGGTCCGTGCCAGTCGAGCCTGGCTCGTACGGCGGATCATCCTGACTTTCTCCACGACTATCCCCTGCCCCGTCCTGACAACCACCACGCGGCTGATTGTGCTTATTCGCGCGCCGTTCAGAAATCTAGACAGACACCCGATGACCGTCAAGCCGCGCGCGATGAACCGGATGAGCGTCCGAGTCGTCCTCGCCGCTTGTTTCCCGCCCGCCACCGCCCGTCGGCTGGCACGACAACGGTCATCAAGATTTCTGGCAGCCGATCGATTCTCGTCTACAGTCAACTGGCCGCGGGCATGGGAAAAATCGTCAAGGATTTGACACACATCCGCGCCGCAAGGAACGCCGGGAATGGATAGGGATGAAGCGGTACTGAACATGATGCTTGAAGGAGACGACATGGGCATGAAGCGTGCGTTGTCATTCGGGGGATTTCCGCTCGTCATTCTTTCCAGCTTCCTGGCGCTGACCGTGGCCCCGGCCGCGGCCGAACCAGGCGGCGCCAAATCGACCTCCGCCACCAAGGTCACCTACCGGTCGGAACCGTCTGCGGCACCGACCTTCCGTCTCTCCGACAGCAACGAGCTGGTATTGAGCGCGGCGCCGCGCGAAGACGCGCCGGAGGCCGAGGCCATCTACGGCCCGGTCGCCGCCTATCTCTCGTCCGTGCTCGGCCGCAAGGTTGTCTTCAAGCACGGCGGCAACTGGGGCGTCTTCCAGGGACTGATGCAGAAAGGCGCGTATGACCTGGTGTTCGATGGACCGCACTTCAACTCCTGGCGCGTGGAACGCAGCCAGCACAACGTGCTGGTGAAGGTGCCGGGCGATCACGTGTTCGTGGTGCTGGTCAAGAAGGACAACGAGCGCATCCGCGAGCTCAAGCAGCTCGCCGGCCGCACGCTGTGCGCGCACGCCCCGCCCAATCTCGGCACGCTCACCGTGCTCAACGAATTCGACAACCCGTCGCGCCAGCCGATCATCGTCAATATCGACGGCTGGAAGCATATCTATGACGGCATGCTCGACGGCAAGTGTGTTGCGTCGGTGATTCCGCTCAAGAAGCTCGAGCAGTTCGAGAAGAACAGCGGCCGCCAGGCGAAGATCATCTTCCGCGGTGCCGCGCTGCCGGACAATGCCCTGTCCGCGGGCGGGCGGCTGACGCCCGCCGAGCAGGACAAGATCGTGCGCGCGTTACTCTCGCCGGAGGGCGAACAGGCGACCGCCCGGTTGCGTGAGAAATACGCCTACGGCAAATCCCTGGTGGCGACCAGCAACAAGGAGTTCGCGGGTTTGAGCGTCTATCTCCGAAACGAGTGGGGCTATTGATCCGACCACCGGGGCCGGGCGATCAACGCCGGACACGATCCTCAACAAACCAGAAAAAGATTCTTCACAGACACGGAGGCTGTAACCCATGCACTTGCGATTTTTCCCGATTCTGACGCTGACCGCGCTTACCGCCAGCCTGCTGGCCACCGTCGCCGTCGCCGCCGATCCGGCGACCACGCACAAGGTGGGCTTCGTGCCCGGCGGCATCACGAGCCCCGCGCTTCTCGACAAGACCGTGGCCTCCGCGCCGGCGGCGACCGAGAACGGCCAATACGTGTTCAGCGCCCCGCCGCGCGAGTCGGCGCAGGCGGCGGCCGAGATCTACGGACCGATCGCCGAGTACCTGAGCCGGGTCACCGGCAAACAGGTCGTGTTTCGTCATTCCTCCAATTGGATCGCCTACCAGACCGAAATGCGCCGCGGCGACTACGACCTGGTGTTCGACGGACCGCACTTCAACGGTTGGCGTGCCTCCCATCTGCAGCACAACATCCTGGTGAAGGCCCCGGGCGATCACAGCTTCGTGGTGGCGGTGAAGAAGGACAACACCCGGATCACGGAGCTCAAGCATCTGACCGGCCGCGCGATCTGCGGCATGAGCCCGCCCAATCTCGGGACGCTGACGGTGCTCAAGGAATTCGACAACCCGATGCGCCAGCCGGTGATCCAGAACACCGAAGGCTGGGACGCGGTCTATGGCAACCTGCAGGCCGACCGTTGCGCGGCGGCGATCCTGCCGGCCCGCAATCTCGCCAAATACGACGCCTCGGGAGACCACGCGCGCGTGATCTTCAAGGCGCGCAGCTTCCCGAACCAGGCCCTCTCGGCCGGCCCGCGCGTGACGCCCGGCGACCAGGCGATGATCGTGCGCGCCCTGATTTCGCCGGAGGCCCGCGGCGCGACCCGGAAGCTGCGCGACGCCTACGCGCTGAACGGCGACCTGCTGCCGGCCACCAAGGACGAATACGTGGGCGTGGCCGGCATCCTCAAGGATACCTGGGGTTATCAGTAACCCGGTCGCCCCCGCGGCCGGTCTTCTTCATTGACTCCTCCTCTTCCGCCCCCCCTGCAAAGGGGGCGTTTCTTTTTGTGGCACGCAGATGCGGCAGTCACGGGAACGTCACAGAACGGCGCGCGATGCCCGGGCCGCTCCCCGGCCGGCGACCTTGTCGGCCAGCCACCGAAGCCCCGCTGATCTTCGCCGCCGCGCGAATCGGCCGATATCGCCGCCAGACTGTTCGGCCCGATCGCCGCGTTCCTGAGCCGGCAGCTCGGGAGACCCGTGGTCTTCCGCCACGCGGATAACTGGGGGTCTGCCAAACCGAGATGGTGCGGGGCGCATTCGATCTGGTGTTCGACGGCCCACGCCTCAATGCCTACCGGATCGAGAAATTCCAGCACGAGATCCTGGTGAAACTGCCGGGGACGTTCCAGTTCGCTATCGTGGCACGCGAAAACCCGCCATTCGTCTTCAAGGGAAGACCGCGCCTGTACGGCCGCCGGTTTTGCGTGCCGGCGCCGCCGAACCTCGGCACGCTCATCCTGCTCAGGCTGTACGACAATCCGTTGCGCCAGCCGCTGATCGTGTCGCGCCCGGACTTCCGGTCCGTCCACGAGTGGGTGATACAGGGCCGCTGCGATGCCGGCGTGATCCCACTCGCCCAGTTGCGCCGGTTCGATCCGCAGGAGAAAACGCGCGTGCTCTATTTCAGCGCCGAGATGCCCAACCAGGCGCTGTCCGCCGGCCCGCGCGTGAGCCGCGGCGAGCGCCTGCGGATCATCGCCGCCCTCACCGGCACCGACGGGCTGGCAATCACCGAGCCGCTACGCGCCGCCTGGGGAACGCACGAGGGTTTCGTCGCGGCGCAACGCGATGAATACGCCGACCTGTCGACGTGCCTGCGGGACCAATGGGGATTCTACTGAGGGCTCAGGCCGGGCGCCTGAGAACCAGGCGCACCACCGCCGCCGGGCCACGGTGATATTTTCCCTCGGCAAGGTTCGCGACGACTTCCTCGATCGACAGGATTTCACCACCCGCGAAGTCGATACGCAGCATGTCGGCGGTATAGAGCATCTCGGCCACCGGCGGGCCGCCGCTTTTGTATTTCAGTTGCTCGGGTGTAAACGCCTCGAGGATCAGCACGCCGCCGGGCTTGAGCGCGCCGAACATCGCGCGGTGCATGCGCACGCGCACCTCGGGGGGAAAGTGGATATAGATCGCGACCACCACGTCGAATGTTTGCTCCGGCCATTGCCAGGCGGTAAGGTCGGCGCGTTCGGTGCGCAACCGCACACCGCGATCGGCGGCCAGTTCCCGGGCCTTGCTCAAACCCACCTCCGAGGCATCCACCGACAACACCTCCAGCCCCTGTTGCGCCAGCCACACGCCGTTACGACCTTCGCCGTCGGCCACCGCCAGCGCGGTCATTCCCGGCCGCAGATGATTCTTCTGCGAAACCAGAAAGGCGTTTGGCTCGGTGCCGTAGGCAAATCCGGTCTCGGCGTAGCGGTTGTTCCAGAATTCCGTGGACATGGTCGAAGGTACCGGAGAGGAAAATCAGCGCAGCACGCGCCGCGCCAGCCGCGGCAACTCACCTTCGAGACCGCTCGCCCGGCGCATGAAGAAATGCTTGAGTACGGGCAGGCGCTCGGTCAGGGAAAGACCTGCCGTGCGCAGGCCCCGCACCGGCGTCAGTTGTGATCCAAACAAATAGCGGAGACCGCCGGTCACGAGCTGCATGCCGACGTCCGTGCCCTTGCGTGCGCGTTCGTAGCGGCGCAGCAACGTATGCTCGCCCGGATCGCGCCGGCGGGCTGCGGCCTCCAGCAGCACCTCGGCCAGCAGCGCGGCATCGAGGATGCCGAGATTCACCCCCTGGCCGGCGAGCGGGTGCACGGTGTGGGCGGCGTCGCCGATCAGGGCGAGCCGGTGGCCGGTGTAGCGTTCGGCAAATCCGAGCGCCAGCGGGATCGCGGCACGCGTGCCGGCGAGCCGGACGGCGCCGAGCCGGTCGCCGAAGGCGGCTTGCAGCCCGGCCTCGAAGGCCGGACCGTCGAGCGCCATCAGCTCGCGTGCCCAGGCGCTGTCCGCCGACCACACGATCGATACCCGGTGCGGATCGTCGAGCGGCAGGAACGCCAGCGGGCCGGTCGGCAGGAAATTCTGGTGCGCGCAGCGCCCGTGTGGCTTTTCGACCTGCACCACCGCCACGATGGCCGACTGGTTCAGGTCGTGTCGCCGCCAACCGATCGCCGCGGCCTTCCGTACCTGTGACTCGGCACCGTCGGCCCCGACCAGGAGCTTGGTGCCAAACACGCGTTCGCCGGCCAGACGCAGCGTCACCCGCTGTTCGCCGATCTCGATCTCGCCAACCCGTGCCGGGATGATCAGTTCGATATTGGAAAAAGCCGATAATCGTTCCACGAGCGCCGCCCCGATCACGCGATTCTCGATGATCCAGGCGAGCGCCGGCTCGCCGATCTCGGCGCTGTCGTAGTGCAACACACTCTCGCCTTCCCACACGCGCATGGTCTCGACCGGCGACACCCGCCGCTTGACCATGCCATCCCAGGCGCCGAGATTCTCGAATACCGTCCGCGACGCGGGCGTGATCGCGCTCACCCGCAGGTCGTAGTCATCGCCGGTGATGACGGGTGGTTGGGGCTCGATCACCGCGACCTTGAGACTGCTGCCGCCAAGCGCGCAGGCCAGCGTGCCGCCGACCATTCCCCCGCCGGCGATCACGATGTCGAAATCGCCTTTCATAATATCTCTTGAGCCGCAGATGAACGCAGATAAACACAGATAAATGCGAGAGAATGGTTTCCCAACCTGCGTTTATCTGCGTTCATCTGCGGCTTGAATTATTACAAAGGCAGGCCGCGCGCCAGCCGCGGCAGCCGCCCGGCAAGCCCCATGCTGAGACGCAGTAACGCACGTTTGGCCGGCGGCAGGAGATCGACCGCCACCAGCCCGAGATTGCGCACGAGCGACAGCGTGCCGATATCGTTCGAGAACACCCGCACCAGACTGTTGGTGAATGTCGAGATCGCAAACACATCGCGCTTACGTGCGTTCGCGTACCGGCTCAACACCGCGAGGTCGCCGGGATCGCGGCCGTCGCGCCGGGCGGCGGCCAGGGATTCGGCGAGCACCGCCACGTCGCGCAGGCCGAGATTGAAGCCCTGGCCGGCGACCGGGTGTACGGTATGCGCGGCGTTGCCGATCAGCACCAGCCGCGGGCGCACGTGCTCGGCGACCTCGGTGTAGGCCAGCGGATAGGCGGCGCGCCGGCCAACCTTAAGCAGGTGTCCGAGGCGCATGCCGAACCGTTCCTGCAGAGCGGCGAGGAAGGCAACATCGTCGAGCGCCAACAGGCGCTCGACCTTGTCCGGCGGCAGGCTCCACACCACCGCGCAGCGGCCGGCGCTCATCGGCAGGAACGCCAGCGGCCCGGATTCCGTGAACCGCTCATAGGCGGTGTGGGCATGCGGCTTCTCCGGCGTGACGTTGGTCACGAGCGCGGTCTGGCCGTAATCGGTGCGCTTGACCGCGATCCCGGCCTGGTCGCGCAACAGCGAACGGCCGCCGTCCGCGGCCACCACCAGCCTGGCGTTGAGCTGTTCAACGCGCTCGCCGCGCCGCACCGTCACCTGCACGACGTCGCCGAATTCAACCGTTTCCATGGTCGCCGGGCACAGGATGACAAGATTCTTCACTTCGGCCAGCGCGGCTTTGAGTGCCTGGCCGAGCGCGCGGTTTTCCACCACCCACCCGAGCGCCTCGACGCCGGCGTCCTCGCGGTGCAGGCGTGCGAAACCGAACCGTCCCCGATCCGAAATGTGAATGTGGTGAATGGGTGTGGCGCCACGTGCCTCGAGCCGATTCCACACCCCGAGCGAATCGAAAATCCGCTTGGAACCGTACGATAGCGCCAGCGTCCGGTCGTCGTAACTCGGCTGGGCGCTCGATTCGAACGCCACGGCCTCGACCAGACCGACGCGCAGCGGCAGGTCGCGGAGCGCGATCGCGAGGCTCGCGCCGACCATGCCGCCGCCAATGATCAGGATGTCGAAATCGGTATTCATGAGATCGCTGGAACCGCAGATGAACGCGGATGGACGCAGATCAGGGAACCCTCTTTTGATTTCATCTGTGTTTATCTGCGTTCCTCTGTGGCTAAAGCTTTTCCCGCATCAACCCCTCGATCTCGCCGATATCCTTGGGCGTATCGCGGCTCAAAACCTCGTGACCGTCGCGCGTGACCAGCACATCGTCCTCGATGCGCACGCCGATATGCCGGAGTCCGTTGGGGATGTCGTCGTCCGCGCCGATGTAGAGTCCGGGCTCGACGGTCAACACCATGCCGGGTTCGAGCAGCCGCCATTCCTCATGCACCTTGTAATCGCCGACGTCGTGCACGTCCATGCCCAGCCAGTGACCGGTGCGGTGCATGTAAAAGCGTTTGTAGCCGCCGTCCTCGATGTGCGCGTCGACGTTGCCCTTGAGCAACTTGAGCTGCACCAGGCCATCGGTCAGGACCCGCACTGCCGCGTCGTGCGGCTCGTTCCAGTGCTTGCCGGGTTTGACGTTCTCGATCGCCGCGCGTTGCGCCGCCAACACGATTTCGTACACGTCACGCTGTTCGGGGCTGAACCGCCCGTTCACCGGGAAGCTGCGGGTGATGTCGGCGGCGTAGCCGTCGAGCTCGGCGCCGGCGTCGATCAGCAGCATGTCGCCGTCCTTGAGCTCGGCGTTGTTGTCGTGATAGTGCAGGATGCAGCTGTTGGCGCCGCCGCCCACGATCGGCGGGTAGGCAGGGGACAGGTTGCCGCCCTTCTTGAATTCGTACAAGAGCTCGGCCTCGATCTCGTATTCCATCCGCCCCGGCCGGCAGGCCTGCATGGCGCGCCGGTGGGCGGCGGCCGAGATCTTCGCGGCGCGCTTCATGAGCTTGATCTCGTCGGCGCTCTTGACGAGTCGCATCTCGTGCAGGATGTGGTTGAGGTCGACGAACTCGCCCGGGGCGTGCACGCCGTTGCGGCTCTTGCCGCGCACCTCGTTCACCCAGCCCATGAGGCGCGCGTCGAACTCCGGGTTGCGGCCCATACTGTAGAACACCTTCTCGCGGTTCTCCAGCAGGCCCGGCAGGATCTCGTCGATGTCGTCGATCGGGAAGGCGTCGTCGGCGCCGTACTGCTCGCGCGCGCCGTCCAGTCCGGCGCGCCGCCCCTCCCAGGTCTCCTTCTCCAGATTGCGGTCGCGGCAGAACAGCAGGTATTCGCCGTGCGCCCGCCCCGGCACCAGCACCGCCACCGCCTCCGGCTCGGGAAAATGCGTGAGGTAATAGAAGTCGCTGTCCGGGCGATAGGGGTAATAAATGTCGCGATTGCGCACCTTGAGCGGCGTGGTGGGAATGATGGCGACGCCGCCGCCCATGTGTTGCATCAGGTCGCGGCGGCGTTTGGCGAACGGGGAGAGGTCCATGGCCCCATTATGCCCGAAGGCCCGCGACCGGGGCAGGTGGTTACCAGTCGGGCGTGGTCAGATACGGCCGCGCGACCTCGCGGCTTTCGTAATACTTCCGGTGGCGCAGGTTGAGGAACGACCGCCAGTAGCCGTCCACCACCAGGTATGGCTGGGTGTCGCGGGTGGCGGCAAACGCCTGCGGCAGGTAGCGGTGCGAAAGCCACGGGAATTTGTGGTGCACCTCGTGGTAATTCACGTGGCTCCATAACCATTCGAGCCACGGGCTGGTGCGCACCACCCAGCCGGTGACCTCGCGGCTCCGCTTGGCGCGGTCGCGGTGCCAGGTTTCGGCGTCGACCTCGAGCACCGGGCCCTTGAACGGCGCGCGCTCGATCGCCGGGATGCCGTAGTGGTCGGACACCGCGCGCCACGCGAACACCAGCGGGAACAGCAGGATCATCGGCACCACCGTCTGGGCGAGCGGAATGCCGAGGGCCGGTACCAGCACAAAATAGAAAACGCCGGCAAAGCCCACGAACAGCAGGTCCTTGAGGATCCGTCCGGCGTAGCGCCGCTCGCCGAGGCGCGCCAGGTTCTGGAACAGGAGCCGGTAATGAATCTGCAACCCGGCCAGCGAGCCGATGGTGCAGGCCGCCCAGAACGGCCGGTGATGCAGGTCGTTCTCCGGATCGAGACCGGGCTGATGGGCGTAGCTGTGATGGGTGAGATGGATCTGGCGATTGATATAGAACGGGATCAACGCCAGCGCCGACAGGATGCCGCCCGCGAGCTCATTCCAGAACGGTGTGCGGAACAGCGCGCGGTGCACGGCGTCGTGCGCCAGCACCGCGATCGCCAGAATCAACACCCCGTCCACCACGGCCATGAAGAGAATGAGCGACCACTTGCCAACGGCGACCAGCCAGCCGGCGATCGCCAGGCCTTCGATGGCGCGCACCATCCAGCCGGTCGCGGCGAACGATGCCAGCAGCAGGCCGATGAACAACACCGCCTTGAACAGGTTCTCCCCGGACGGGATCACCTGTTCGTGGGGTGCGGGAATGGATGCCTGGGTCATCCGGGAATCAGCCTGACTGGAGAGTCTAAATACATAACGTAGCGCGGCGCTGGTGGACAGTCGACTGGCGCCGGCAGGTCAAGGAGTGTACCACCGCCCGCCGGGCGATCGAAACGTTGACCGGGTCCGGGGCGGAACCTAATATTGATATCAATTCTGTTCGGGCTTCACCTGCATGGAAACCGACAATCTCAAGAAGCTTGAAGGCCGGATCGACGACCTGATCGGCGTCTGCCGGAAGCTCAAGAAGGAAAACCATGCCATGAAGGCCGATCACGAGCAGTTGAGCGACGACCACGCCAAGCTGGTCGAGAAGACCCAGATCGCCCGCGCCCGGATCGAGGCGATGATCGGCAAGCTCAAGGCGCTGGAGCGCGGCTCGTGAAGAACACCGGTGGTGGCGTGATCATCTCCATCCTCGGCAAAGAGCTCATGGTCGCCTGCCCGGAGGAGGAGCGTGCGGCGCTGGTGGCCGCGGCTCGCGAGCTGGATCAACGCATGCGCGAGATCCAGGATGGCGGCAAGGTGATCGGCGGCGAGCGCGTGGCGGTGATGGCGGCGCTCAACCTGAGCAACGAGCTGCTGCAGCTGCGCCGGCACGCCAGCCGCCTGCCCGACGGCCTCGAGGGACGGCTGGCGGTATTGACCGACAAGATCGAAGCGGTCCTGCACGAGTGACCGGCGGCGGTTGTCACCGGCCCGTTATTAGCGTATTAAAGGTATGGCGCCCTCTGCGGTGTTCGTATCCGCTCCTGGTCCTCTGAACCTATAAGTCTTATGCCGGGAGCCGCCAAAGCGGATGCTGTTGTGCAAGCCCACCCCGAGTGGGAAGCCTGATGCATCCCGGTGGCACCCACCTGAACCGAACGGTTCAGGGCAATGGGGCGGTACGGCACAGGCGGAGGGCGCCTCTTTATTCACGCCGGTAAGGCATGCAGGTTTGCACCGCATGGACGTAACACGCGCATCTTCATGAAGCCCACGCTCTCCCCCATCTGGATCACGGCGCTGGCGTTCCCGACGTCACTCTTTCCCTCCCATCGGCAACGGCCAGCGACGACGTGGAGCATCTGTCGCTCGTGCAACTGCGTGCCGAGAACAAGCAGAACATCGCGCGCCTCAAGCACGGCATGAGCAGGAATCAGGTGCTCGACATCATGGGCCGCAAGCAGGCCTCGACCAGGCACGACGGTCCGGTCGGCAACCCGTTCCGCCCGCACCCCTTCACCGGCACCGGCGGGCAGCAATACGAGGTGCTGTTCTTCTATACCGACCGGCACGCCAAATTCGGCAAGATCCACGACACCAACTGCACGCCGGTGGTCCTGCGGCAGGACCGGGTCGTGGCCATCGGCCATCCGGCCATACGCAAGCTCAAAGGATGGTAAGCCCCGCGACCGACGCCGGGCGCCAGGCATTGCGCACGACGCTGCGCGCACGACGGCGCGCGCTGACCGGCCCGGAGCAGCAGCGCGCCGCGCAGGCGCTGGCGGCGCGCGCCGCCGCCACCCGCTGGTTCCGCGTCAGCCGGCGGATCGCGCTCTATCTGCCGAACGACGGCGAGATCGATCCGCAACCGCTCCTCGACCGGATCCAAGCCTCGAACAAACGCGGTTACCTGCCGATCCTCTCGCGCCTCAAACACGACCGACTGTGGTTTGCGCCGTACGGCGGCGCGGGCCCGCTGCGCCTCAACCGCTTCGGCATCCCCGAACCGGTCGTGCCGGCACGCCAGTGGGTGCGCGCCCAGGATCTCGACCTGATCCTCATGCCGCTCGTCGCCTTCGACAATCGCGGCAACCGGCTCGGTATGGGCGGCGGGTTCTACGACAAGAGCCTCGCCTTCCTGCGCGCCCGCGCCTGCTGGCGCAAACCGCATCTCATCGGCCTGGCGCATGACTTCCAGTGTGTGCCGCAACTCGACCCCTTTCCCTGGGACGTGCCGCTGCAGGCCGTGGTCACCGACCAGTGCGTATATAATTTCTGACCCATCCGGAAAGGAGTCCCCATGTCCGAGCTGACGCTGATCATCGGCAACAAGAATTATTCCTCCTGGTCGCTGCGCCCGTGGCTGCTGCTCAAGCAGGCCGGCATCCCGTTCCGCGAACGCTATATTCCGATCCGCCACGACGCCTGGTTCGCGCAGATTCACGCGCTCTCGCCGTCCGGCCGGGCCCCGGCGCTGCACGACGGCAGCATCCATGTCTGGGACTCGCTCGCGATCTGCGAATGCCTGGCCGAGCGCTTTTTCGGAGAAGCAGCGGTGGTCGCCGGGCGCGCGGGGAGGTGTGAAATGCATTCGGCTTTCAGGCGCTGCGCCAGAACATGTTCATGAACATCCGCCGCCGCTGGCCGACCCACGACCGCACCCCCGAGACGCTCGCCGACATCGAGCGCATCACCACCATCTGGAACGACTGCCGCACCCACTATGCCGCCGGTGGGCCTTTCCTGTTCGGACGCTTCAGCATCGCCGATGCCATGTACGCGCCGGTCGCGCTGCGCTTCCAGACCTACGGCGTGACGGTCGCGGGCGCGGCCGGCGACTACGCGCGAATGTTGCTCGCCCTGCCGCCTATGCAGGGGTGGGTGGCGGCGGCGCAGGCTGAGCGGGAACAGCTCGCCCATTACGAACCGGCCGAGGCCTGAGCCGCCGCATGAACTACTGGCTGATGAAATCCGAGCCGGACGGCTTCGGCATCGACCATCTCCAGGCGCGGCCGAAGCGCACCGCACCGTGGGACGGGGTGCGCAACTACCAGGCGCGCAACTTTCTGCGCGACGGCATGAGGAAGGGTGACCTGGCGTTCTTCTATCACTCGAGCTGCGCCGCACCGGGCATCGCCGGCATCGTCAAGATCGTGCGCGCCGGCTATCCGGACCACACCGCCTGGAATCCGGACGGCGAACACTTCGATCCGAGGAGCTCGCCGGCCAATCCGATCTGGTACATGGTGGACGTGCAACTGGTGCGCGAATTCCGCCACCCCATCACGCTCGCCGCACTCAAGCAGCACCCGGCGCTCAGGCACATGAAGCTCCTGCAGCGCGGCAACCGGTTGTCGGTCCTGCCGGTGAGCGCGCCGGAATGGAACACGATCCTGAAGATGGAAAAATCCGCCCGACAGCCATGAGGAGTCTATCGATGAAATCCGCCGCCATTGCCGTGCTCGCTGTACTCGCCCTGCCGCTGACCGCCACTGCCGTCGAGCCCCCCAAGGCCGTCAATCCGCAGGTGCGCCTGACCACGAGCCTCGGCGTGATCGAACTCGAGCTCGACGCCGGCAAGGCGCCGAGGACCGTGGCCAATTTTCTCGGCTATGTGGACAAGGGCTCCTACAACGGCACAATCTTCCACCGCGTGATTCCCGGCTTCATGATCCAGGGCGGCGGCTTCACGCCGGGAATGAAGGAGAAGCCGACCGGCGCCAGGATCCAGAACGAGGCCGACAACGGCCTCCGAAACCTCACCGGCACCGTTGCCATGGCCCGCACCCCCGACCCGCATTCGGCCTCGGCGCAGTTCTTCATCAACACCGTGGACAACGGCTTTCTCGACCATCGCAGCAAGACCCCGCAAGGCTGGGGCTACGCGGTGTTCGGCAAGGTCACGAAGGGCATGGACGTGGTAAAGAAGATCGAGGCGGTCGCCACCGGCAACGTCGGCTTCCACCAGAACGTGCCGCTCAAGGACGTGGTGATCACCAAAGCCGAACGCATCACGACCGAAACCGCGCCGGCAAAGAAGAAGTAAAAAATTTGTAAAACCACGGGGATGCGGGGAGTTTCAATCTGTCTCCCCGTGCTTCCCGTGGTTCAAACGTCTTGGCTTGTTGCTGGATTCTTGGTTATGACACCGTCTGTGCCGCCTTGCGCAGGCCGATGACGGTGAACAGCCAACCAAGGATGATGAGCGCCATGATCGACTTGAGCTGCCCAACCGCGAACGGGACGGCATTGAGCGCGAGCATCTTCTCCGGATAGACCGCGAAGCTCGGCATCGAGCCGAAGCCGCACAGGTTCCAGGCGGCGAGCGCGAAGGCCAGATAACCGAGTCCCTGCCAGTCGGCGGCCGTACGGCGCGCCTCATTGAGGCGCAGGCGATAGCGTCCCCAGAACCACATGGCCGCAGCGACCAGCACCATGATCGTGACGCCACCCAGGCCAAAATAGTTCGCACTGTGCTGCTTGCCGAAGAGCTCCGGCAGGAACATCGGCGCCAGGATCAAGAGCAGCGCGATCCCGCCGAGGCGGCCGGCGCGCGAATTGGCGGTGCCGCCGAACAGCGCCGCGCCCAAGAGGCTCAGGCCCATGCCCAGCGGAAAGCCGAACGCGAACAGCAGCAGCTTGCCGAGGCCGGCCTGACCCTGCTGAGCCTCGAGGCCGCTCATGCCGAGCCGCGCCACTTCGTCCTGGATGAATTTGCCGTACACCACGTCGCCGGCCATCACGGCCAGACCGACGGAAAAGAGCACGATGCCGAGTCGCTGCATGGTTACACCTCTGAAGTTACCGGATCCGGACTTCCTTCACCCACACCACTTCGCACGCGCCGTTGCCGGTGTCATGGCGCGACAGCGAGCTCTGCCATTGCCAGCCATCGGTCGAACGGATCGCAACCAGGTTGCCACTGAGCTCCACCACCTGCCCGACCCGCACTTTGCCCAGTTGCTGCTCGACCTCGCTGTCCGCCGGGATCAGGTGCATGTTGGAACTGTTCGCGACGATCTGGGCCTGCGGAATCGGCGGCTGTTCCTTCCATGAATAATAGTAGTTGCGGTTGCCCTGCGAGATCGTGAGCCCGCCCAGTACCTTGTCGTCCGACATCGGCCCCCAGCCGAGGGTGAAATCGAGCGGCGCGAGCTCGGCCTCGCGCCCGATCCGGTAGCGCTCGACGCCCAGCACCCGCGCCTCGACCCGGAAGCGGGCCAGCGGCCTGAACTGATAACCACGGTGACCGAACTCCGCGGCACCCGCCAGATCGACCTGGAGCGGCGCCTGCGGTGCGACGACGCCCGGACCCGGCGCCACCGCCCGGGTCGTCCACCACTGCCAGCCCCAAAGGCGATCAGCGCCAGCACCAGCAGAACCTTGAACATGGCCGGATCGAACGCCGCGCGTCAGCTCAGAAACAGCCGGTACGCCGGGTTGCGGGTTTCCTCGACATACTCGTAGCCGAGACCGTCGAGGAATTTCTGGAGCGCCTTCTTGCCCGCCGCCGGCACCTGCATGCCGACCAGCACCCGGCCGAAATCGGCGCCGTGCGAGCGGTAGTGGAACAGCGAGATGTTCCAGCGCCCGCCCATCTGCTGGAGGAAGTTCATCAATGCCCCGGGGCGTTCCGGAAACTCGAAGCGGTAGACCACCTCGTTCACAGCATTCGGCGCACGCCCGCCGACCATGTGGCGGATGTGGAGCTTGGCCATCTCGTTGTCGGTCATGTCGAGCGTGGCGTAGCCGTGGCGGCGCAGCGTGCGCGCCAGCTTGCCGATCGCCTCGTGCTCGCGCATCTGCACACCGACGAAGATGTGCGCCGCCCGCGGGTCGTCGTAGCGGTAGTTGAACTCGGTGATGCTGTGGTCGCCGAGGATCGCGCAGAACTTGCGCAGCGCCCCGGCCTTCTCGGGAATGGTCACGGCCAGCACCGCCTCGCGCCGCTCGCCGATCTCGGCGCGCTCGGCGACGTAGCGCAGGCGGTCGAAATTGACATTCGCACCGGAGGCGATGGCGATCAGGTGCCTGTTGCGCAGGCGCTTCTTCTCGGCGTAACGCTTGAGCCCGGCGTAGGCCAGCGCCCCGGCCGGTTCCAGGACCGAGCGCCGGTCCTCGAAGATGTCCTTGATGGCGGCGCAGATCTCGTCGTTCGACACGATCACCATCTCGTCCACGAACTGTCGGCACAGCCGGAAGGTTTCCTTGCCGACGTTCCGCACCGCGACACCGTCGGCGAAGATCCCGACGTGCTCGAGCTCCACGCGTCGCCCGGCCTTGAGCGAGCGGTCCATGGCGTCGGCGTCCTCCGGCTCGACGCCGATGATTCTCACCTCCGGACGCATCTGCTTCAGGTACACCGCAATCCCGGAGATCAACCCGCCGCCGCCGACCGGCACGAACACCGCATCCAGCGGGCCGGGGTGTTGCTTCACGATCTCCATGCCGATCGTACCCTGGCCGGCGATCACCTCCGGATCGTCGTACGGGTGCACGAACGTGAGCCGGCGTTGCTTGCCGAGCGTACAGGCATGGGCATAGGCGGCATCGTAGTTGTCCCCGTGCAGCACCACCTGGCCGCCGAGATTGCGTACCGCGTCGACCTTGATCTGCGGCGTGGTGCACGGCATGACGATCACCGCCCGGGCGCCCAGCCGGTGCGCCGCCAGCGCCACGCCCTGGGCATGGTTGCCGGCCGAGGCGGCAATCACACCGCGCTT
>Ga0073934_10005974_pt1 | contig 18207 bp, 13 predicted proteins | sample LarsenN4metaG_FD_76834 | JGI IMG/M metagenome (GOLD analysis project Ga0073934, IMG submission 76834) | Hot spring sediment bacterial and archeal communities from British Columbia, Canada, to study Microbial Dark Matter (Phase II) - Larsen... ... | reverse complement strand
CCGGTTCCGCCGTCCAAGTACTGGACCGCTTATTACCGCTCGTGTGCCGGGCAACACGCCGTGGACGACTGGTTCGCGGGCTATCGCGCGGGGCTGGAGATCGGCCTGCAGTCCGGCGTGTCGCGCTTCAACCGCGTGGATGCTCCCGGAAACGCGTACTGCGGACCGCTCGCGAACGGCGTGCCCGGCGAAGTTTTTTATCCCGATTACCCGCCGCCGGCAGGAGGCGTCGTAGGCGATCGATCGGCAGCGCCGCAAGGCACCGTGTTCCCGGCGCGGCATACCGAACCGCACGGATTCGGCTGGCGATGAGGTTCCATCAACGGGGCGTTTCCGAGAGGGACAAGAAGTCGATGATGACCACGTGCCGTGCGAGTCGCCGCTCGATCGTCTGGGGGCTGCTTTTGCCCTTGGCGCTGTCGGGCTGCGCCGCGTTCCGGCCGGTGGAAGGAGTTCCCGCGCGCTACGTGCCCGACGAATACCGCGGGCCATCGCGCTCCGGGAAGCGCACGATCGACCTGTCGCTGCTGCGGCAGACGCCGCCGAAGGCGCACCGCGTCGATTCGGGCGACGTGCTGAGCGTGTACATTGAACGGACGTTGGGTCAGGCGCCCGAACAGACGCCGTTCAACCAGGCGCCCAACGAAGAAGTCCCGCCGTCGGTGGGTTATCCCGTGCCGGTGCGCGAAGATGGCGCGATCTCGCTGCCGATCATCGGGTTGCTCCCGGTGCGCGGGCTGCTGGTGGAGGAGGTGGAGGACGCCATCCGCCGCGCGTACACCGTCGATCGCGACATCCTGAAGCCACACGTGCGAATGTCGGTCGTGCTGCAGCGGCCGCGGGCCTACCGCATCACCGTGATTCGCCAGGAAGCCGGCAGCGAAGGCGCGATCAGCCAAGGCACGCTCAATATCGGCGTGTTGAAGCGCGGCACGGGAAAGGTGGTCACGCTGCCGGTGTACCGCAACGATGTTCTCAACGCCCTTGCGGAATCCGGCGGGCTGCCGGGGCTGGACGCAGAGAACGCGATCTACGTGATCCGCAACGGCGAACGGATGCCGGTGCACTCCTTGGCGACGTCGAAGCCCGACTTTTCCCAAAGCCGGGCTTCAACCTGGGAGGAAGCCCGGCTTTGGGAAAAGCCGGGCTTCGGTGATGCTGTTGTTCGCGCTCAGTCGCCGAACTGGCCGCCGCCGGCACCGCCGGCCATCGATCCGCAGGGGGACTACCGCCGAAAGCCGGTGCATCCGGTGCCGATCGGCACACCTCCTGGACCGAACGGCTATTCCCTGCCCCCCTCTGCCGCACCGGCCACGCCGATGCCGGAGGTTCCTCCAACCGCAATTCCATCGCCGAGCTTCTCCGCGCCGCGGACGCCGATGTATTCACCGCCGCCCGCAGCGGGGCCGGTGCCAGGTTGGTCTGTGCCGGGACAACCGTGGCAGCAGCCGGCCCTGCCGCCAGCGGACATGCCGTCCAACGCGATGCCGCCGTTGACCACCGGCCCGGCGATTCCACCATCGCCGACCTGGTCACCGCCGCATTGGCCGGCCCCCATGCCGATGAATCCCGCGGAGCTGGGCAACTCGCTTGCCGGCCGGCACATCATCCGCATTCCCGTGCGATTGGGTCCGGGTGAAGTGGCCGACATCACCGAGTCGGACATCATCCTCTATGACGGCGACATCGTGTTCATTGAGGCCCGCGACACCGAAGTGTTCTACACCGGCGGCCTGCTCGGCGGCGGTCAGTATTCGCTGCCTCGCGACTACGATCTCGACGTGCTGGGCGCGATCGCCATCGCACAGGGACGTGGCGCTGGCGGCGGAAGCCCCGCCACGCAGTCGGTGGGCGGACAATCTGCCCTCAACAACGACGTCAGCATCTCCGCCAGCCGCATGATCATCCTGCGGCCTCTGCCCGACGGCACGCAGATCCCGATCATGGTCGACCTTTATGCAGCACTGCGCGATCCTGCCGAACGGGTCGTCATCCAACCCGGCGATTACCTGCTGCTGCAGTACACCTGCCCGGAAGCGGTGTGCGCATTCATCGAGCGGCATTTGCTGGCCGGCGCGCTGTTCACCGTCGCCGCCGCACAACTGCAAACCGGCGGCGGGAACTGACGTCTTAAGAAACCCAGGGATGGCCATCCCTGGGCTTCCAGTGCGCGATCACTTCTTCTTCAGCGTCTGCACGTACTCGATGACGTCGACGAGCTCTTTCGCCGTCATCGTCTTCTGCAGGTCCGCGGGCATCAGCGAGATGGACTGCTTCTTCAGCTCTTCGATCTCGGACTTCTTCAGTGTGCGGTTGATGGCGTCGATGCCGCGGAGCACGATCTCTGTCGCCGTCTCCGACACCTTGATGCCCGTGACCACGTTGCCGCTGTCGGTGGCGGCGGTCCAGGTTTCGTAGTTGTGGCTGATGCCGGCGGACGGAAACAGAATCGACTCAAAAAACGCCTCGCGGCTGAGCTTCGAGCCGATCTCGCTCAGATCGGGACCGACCTCTTTGCCCTCCTTGTTGACGATGTGGCACGTGTTGCACTTGCCGACCGTGTTGAAGACGATTTTGCCTTTCGCCACGTCACCCTTCGCTTTGAGCAACTGCGAGAGCGGCGGCAGCGGCTGATCGTTTCGCGACGGCGGCAGCGGGAACAGCGTGGCGACTTCGGTCTTGAAATCGTCGAACGGCGACGTCTGCAGCGCGAACGCCGCGGCCTGCGTGAGGTCTTCCGACAGCTTCTTGTCCTTCACGCGATCGAGCAACTGCCGAACGCCGGTTTTGGAGCGACCCATCGCTTTCACCGCTTCCTGCCGCAGACCGAGTGCGGCTTTGTCGTCGTCGACAATCGGCGAGAGGAACGGCGCGGTGCGGTTATCGGTGGCGTTGCCCAGCGCGCGGGCGACAGCGGCCGCTTTTTTCTCGTCCTGCTGACGCAGCGCCTTTTGAATGATGGGGCGCGTCTCTTTGGCGAGCAGCATTTTCACGACATCGACGGCGAGCGACGTGTCCGGCTGCTCTTCGAGGATCGAGACCACCTGCGGATAACGCTCCTGCAGATTGAACCGGTCTACCAGCGTGACGAACTGCAACGTACCTTTGGAGCGGTCGAGCACTTTGTTCAGCGCGGCGAGCTTGTCGGGCTGCTTCGAGACGTCGAAGCCCGCGAGACGCTGCACGGCCTCGGCGGTGATGAAGGCCTGGCGCGAATCGTCGGCGGATTCGAGTCCGCTGAACGCAAGCGTTTGAATGGCCGCGTCTTTTTCGGGACCGCTGAGGAAATCAAACGCCCGGAAATACCGCGGCAACTCGTCCATCGGCACGTTCGGATCGCTGATGATCTTCACCAGCAGTTCCGGCGTCTGCTTGGCGCGCGAACGCCAGATGATGTCGCGACCGGCGTTCGTCAGCAGGGCATCGGGCGTGGACTTGAAATATGCGGCGAGACACGCATCCCAATCGCGGGCAGCTCCAATCCCCAGCGCTTCCAGGAACCAGCGGTCGCCATCGTGAGTTGCAGCCAGCCGCGCCCACAACCCCGTTTTGTCGATGCCGGCCTGAGTCGACGGGAACGTTTCTTCTGCCAGCAGGATTGCCAGTTCGCGACGGACGGCCGGCGTCGCCCGTTTCCAGGCGCGATCGAAGGTGATCGCCAACGGGTCGGCCTTGTTCTGCCGGTAAGCGCGAAGAGCCGCAATCACCAGGTCGGGACTCTTGGCTTCGAGTGCGCCTTGAACATAGGCCCGGCCGCGAATCGGAAGTTTGCTGAGCAACCACATGGCGCGCGCCTGCATCCGCGGACTGGACTGATTCTGAACCACCATCTGGTGCAGCGCCGGTGCCGCATTTCCACCCATCTCATGCAGCGCCGTCCACGCCAGATACCGCGTCGCCAAGTTGGGGCTTTTCAGCGCCGCAATCGCGCCGTCCACCGTGCTCACGTCCACCTTCGGCACGGTGTACTTCACACCCGGCGGGGCGACGCGGAAGATGCGGCCTTTATCGACGTCGCCTTGACGGTGGCCGCCGACGCCGGGGTCGTACCAGTCCGCGATGATCAGCGAGCCGTCCGGGGCCACGCACACGTCGCTGGGACGGAACCATTTATCGCGCGTCCCTTCCAGGATATTGACGATCTCCGCCTTGTAACCCGCGCCGTCTTCTTTCACCGGATAACACCGAACGACGTTCGGCCCGGCGTCGCAGTGGATGATCTGGTTGCGGAATACCTCCGGCAGCAGGTCCCCTTCGTACACGCAGATGCCCGTGGGCGACCCCGCGCCGGTTTGCAGCAGGTTGGGCACGACGCCGGGATCGTTGAGGTGCCAGTGCCGCAGCGGGATTTCGGTTTCGAGATTCGTCCGCGGCGTCTGCCAGCCTGCGCCGGTGAGTTCGTCCTTGTAGCCGTAGTTGCCGAACTCCATCACGTAGTTGATCCGCACGCCGCGGTTGCCGTCGTCGTCGTTGTCCGATTGCCACATCGTGCCGAAGCTGTCGACGCACACTTCCCAGTTGTTGCGGAAGTTCCAGGCCAGCGTTTCCACGTTCGAGCCGTCGAGATCGCAGCGGAAGACCATACCTTCCTGATAAGGCTTGCGACTGTCGTTGATCTCGTTGCCAGCCTTGTCGATGATCGGCTTGCCGTGCTTGTCTTTGATCTGTTTGCCCGAGTTGCCGAAGTTGAAGTACAGCTTGCCGTCGGGACCAAACACGAAGGCGTGAATGCCGTGATCGTGCTGGGTGCCGCTGATGCCGGTGAACAACAGCTCCTTCGAACCGGGATCGGCTTTCAAATCGTGATCGCGGTCATAGAGCGAGAACACGCTGTCGCCGCAGGAGATGATCACACGATCGCCGAGCACGCACACTCCGTGGGCGGAATCGACGTCGCGGCCCTGGTAGAACACGGTGGTCTTGTCGCACGCGCCATCGCCGTTGGTGTCTTCGAGGACCAGGATGCGGTCCCCTTCCGGCCGACCAGGATTGCTCTTGTTCGCGAACTGGCGGTAATTGACGACCTCGCAGACCCACACGCGGCCGAAGGCATCCACGTCGATGTTCGAGGGACTCAGCAGCGTCGGCTCGCCGGCAAACAGCGTGACTTCCAATCCCGGCGCGACATCCAATCCGGCGATGGCGTCCTTCAACTCGTGACTGGCGTCGTGGGCATTCGACGGTTTAGCGATGTTCGCCGGAGGATTCTCGCCAAACACGAGAAACTGCACGGTGCTGCCGCAGCCCTGACTGGTGCCGGCGTCGTCGAGACCGGCCCGTGCCTGAAACCGCGTGTAACCGGCCGGCACGTCATACACAATGATGGAGTTGGCGTGCGTGCCGATGCCGTCGGAAACGATCTGCCCCGCGATCTGGATCGGATCTCCCTGGACATTCGCGTTGACTTGCACGCTGCCGTAATCGGTCGAGGCAGACTTCCACTTCAGCTCGGTGAGCTTTTTGTCACCGCGGGGACCGACCAGCTTCGGCTCCGCCCATGCGGCCCAATCGCAGCCGAAGCCGTCGCCGCCGTCGCGGACGACGAGGTACAGCTCCTTCGCGCCGGCAAGGTCGATGTCGATCTTCACCGCGCGGCCGGGTGAATCCGGCGTGACGAGTCGGCTGTCGAACAGCGGTTTGGGATCGGCGGCGAAGGCGACACTGGTGATCGCGATCAGGCAGACGATCGACGGGACAACATGGCGCATGCAGTCGCTCCTCAGGTCGGCAGTTTCCACGCAGTTGGAGGGGACATCTTACGATGGACGAAGCCGCGGGGCTACGTCCCCGCGGTCTTAGCAGGGTTGCGCAGGGCGGCAAGACGCTCCTGCAACCACGCGGAATCCGCCGGCGACAACGGCGGCCGCAACGGACGAGTGTCATCCAGCGTGGAGGAATACCGCAGGCGATCGTAGGCCTGATTGAGAATTGATTGCACGTCGAGAACGATTTCCGGATCGCCAGGCTTCAAAGGAATTCTTACCGCAGGAATCCGTTGCCTCAGCAGCCAGGCGTAAACATCCACTTTTGGCCGCAGCGGCGCCCGGCTGACAAGGATGTAGTAATCACCACCGGGATCGTCTTTCACTTGGAGCAAGCGCTGGCCACCGCGCAGAAGGTCAATTTCAACGAAGTGGGTGTCGCTTTCGAGGACGGAACGGGGTGCAGTCGCTAATTGGTGGGGAACAATTGCTCATTGGATTTCGTTTAGGCCCGGCATTCATGCCGGGTGACAGGAGCACACCAGAAATCTCTTCAGCCCCGTTCACGGGGCTTCGGCCGGGATGGGAGTTGACCCGCGACTCGGACAAGCCCCGTGAACGGGGCTGAAGAGAATCTTCGGACATCGCATTGTTAAGCCGGCATGAATGCCGGGCCTAAACTAACAGTTAGCCGCAGCGCCCACCATTTAGCGACTGCACCCCACGACGCCCGTTCCGCCCAACTTCCCAATGGCTTTCGCCTGCCCAGCTGGTATAATCACCCTAACAATAAACCCCAGGGCACGGGCGACAGCGGTTGTCGCCCGTCCCTTCTTTTTTTGACGAGACCAAACCGGCGGAACCGCCGGCGAACCCAGAAATCGGTGAAGGAGCGGACAGATGGACCGGCAGCCCATTTCGCGCGAAGGCTACGACAAGCTCCGCGAGGAGCTCAAGCACCTCGAGGAAGTGCAGATGCCCGCCGTCAGTCAGGCTATTGCCGATGCCCGCTCGGAAGGAGACTTGAAGGAGAACGCCGAGTATCACGGCCAGCGCGAGCGGCAGGGAATGCTGCAGGCCAAGATCAACGCGCTGCGCACCAAGCTGGCGAGTTGTTACATCGTCGACAAGTCGTCGCTGCCGAAGGGGGTGGTGACCTTCGGGGCGCGGGTCACGGTCAAGGACCTCAAGTACGACGACATCGAGAAATACGAATTCGTCGGCCCCGGCGAAGAGGACTACCACAGCGACGTGATGAAAATCCTCTCCACCAGCCCGTTGGCCCAGGCGCTGATGGGCAAAAAGGTGGGCGACGTCGTCGAATTCCAGGCCCCGCGGGGGGCGCAGAAGTACGAGATTACGGCAATCGAAGACGATTAGCCCGGATCATTCATGAGAACCACGAAGGCACTCAGGGCACCAAGAAGAATCGGAGTTACGGAGAAGAGTCAAAAAACAATCGATCAAAACTGAGTCATGTGGTTTTTTCCGTAACCCTCTTCGTGGCATCTACTTCGTGACCCTTCGTGGTCTTTGTGGTGAATAATCCGGGTTAGAGCTGACTGTTGAAAAAGGGGTCAGGCACCGAGCCTCACTCATTGTTCGAGGGGATTCTGTGGTTCGGCTCGGAGCCAGACCCCTTTTTCAACAGGCTGTTAGAGGGAGCCGAGACGCCTCGCCCGGCCTCCGCCGCACAGACCACAACCGGGGCGATAGGCCCCGGCCATCCCAAATCGCCCGTCTAACCGGGATTGACGAATTTCCCCCTCGCCGAGATAGTTCGCGCTGAGGGAGTCTCGTCCAGCCCTTAGCCGGCACTTCTCACAGAAGACAGAGGCAAGAGAAACCACGAAGGCCCAATGGCCACGAAGGTCAAGAGAAGCGAGAGTTTTGAGGAGTCATGTTTGGTTGACAGTTTCCGATCTGTTCGCCTTTTGCATCCTCTGGCCTTTTCGAACTTCGTGCCCTGAGTGCCTTCGTGGTGAGAAATTCGGCTTAGCCCTTAGCCCATAGCCAGCCCGTGTCCCATCACGCCGACTACGCCCGTCAACTCGCCGACCGTGCCCGGCACGCCGCGCGGCATTTAGCGCTGGCAACCGGCGCGCAGAAACAGCAGTGGCTGCACACGGCGGCCGATCGACTCCGGTCGCGATCGGACGAAGTGCTGGTCCGCAACGAGCAGGACATTGCCTCGGCGCCGCATCACGGCCTGTCTTCCGCGGCCATCGATCGACTGCGGTTGACGCCGGCACGTTTGGAGAGCGTGGCCAATGCGTTGCGCGAGGTGGCGACGCTGCCCGATCCGGTGGGCGAGGTCATCGAAGGCTACGTCCGCCCCAACGGCCTGCGCGTCGAGCGGGTGCGTGTGCCTTTGGGCGTGGTGTTCTTCATCTACGAGTCACGGCCGAATGTCACTGCCGATGCCGCCGCACTGTGCGTCAAGAGCGGCAACGCCGTGATCCTTCGCGGCGGCAAGGAAGCGCTGCACACGAACCTGGTGCTGTATCGCGTTCTGAAAGATGCGCTGGTGGAGTGTGGCCTGCCGGAGCACGCCATCCAGCTCGTGGCGACCCCCGATCGCGAAGTCGTCGGCGAGCTGCTGAAGCTGCGCGGGCTGATCGACGTCACCATTCCGCGCGGCGGCAAGTCGCTCATCGAGCGCGTGTCGGCCGAGGCGACGATGCCCGTCATCAAGCACTACGACGGCGTCTGCCACGTGTATGTGGATCGCGACGCCAATCCGGACATGGCGCTTTCCATTCTGCGAAACGCGAAGTGCCAGCGGCCGGGCGTGTGCAATGCGGCGGAGTGCGTGCTGATTCATTCCGACATTGCGAAAACGTTTCTGCCGCGACTGGCCGCACTGTTCGCCGCCGAAAAGGTCGAGATCCGCGGCTGCCCGCAGACGTGCGCGGCGATTCCGTCCGCCAGGCCGGCCACCGAGGACGACTACCGCACCGAGTATCTGGACCTCATCATCTCGTCGCGCGTGGTGTCGAGCCTCGAGGACGCCGTTGCGCACATTGAGACGTTCGGGTCGCACCACACCGACGCGATTGTCACGGGCAACGTGGCCGCGGCCGATCGGTTCGTGGCGGCGGTGGATTCGGCGGCGGTGATGGTCAATGCCAGCACGCGGTTCAACGACGGTGGCGAACTGGGCCTGGGCGCGGAGATCGGCATCAGCACCGACAAATTCCACGCCCGCGGCCCCTGCGGCCTGCGGGAGCTGACCAGCTACAAGTGGGTCGTTCGCGGAGAAGGACAAATTCGCGAGTGATCGATTCCGCTTGCGGTTAGCGGAACGTGGCAATTCCACCCGCGAACCGCAAGCGAAACGAGGAGCGCCACGGATGGCCGACGTTCTCAGTCAAACGGAAGTGGAATCTCTTTTGGCCGCGCTGGATCCCAGGGCCCATGCTGCGCCCAGCGCGCCGGCGCCGCGGAGCGAGGACGTCCGCTCGCAGATCAGCGTGTACGACTTCAAGCGGCCGGAGCGCGTCAGCAAGGAGCAGATGCGCGCGTTCCAGGCGCTGCACGAGGGCTTCAGCCGCGAGTTCGGCGCGTCGCTGTCGGGCATGCTGCGGGCCATCGTGGAGGTCAAGCTGATCAGCGTCGATCAGCTCACGTACAGCGAGTTCGTGTTCAGCCTCGAGAATCCCACGTGCTTCAACCTGCTGTACTCCGAAGGGCTCGAAGGCCACGTGATCCTCGACCTCAATCCGTCGATCATCTTCCCCATCGTGGACCGTCTGCTCGGGGGCGGGAAGACCACCGGCCACGACCTGCCCAACCGCCCGCTGACCGAGATCGAGCTGAACCTCGTCTCCCGAATCATCGCGTTGGCAACGCAGGGATTGGAAAGTGTCTGGGACAACATCTGTGCGCTCAAGCTGCGCGTGCAGCAGGTGGAAAGCAACCCCCAGCTCGTCCAGATTGTGCCCCCCAACGAGGTGATTGTGCTCATCAGCTTCGAGATCATGATGGGCGAGGTGCGGGGCATCATGAACCTGTGCATCCCCTTCAACACCATCGAGCCGTTGGCCGGGAAGCTGTCGTCAGATTCGTGGTCGGCGTACCAGAAGAAGGGGGCCGACCCGCGGCAGAAGCTGATTCTCGAAACGGGGGTGCAGCGGGCCGCCGTGAAAATGGTGGTGCACCTGGCGCAAGGCCGGCTGACCGCGCGCGAATTGATGCAGTTGGCGGTGGGTGACGTCATCATGACCGAGACCGACTCGCGCCGCGGCGCCGAAGTGCTGGTGGAGGGCTGCCCGTTGTTTCAGGCGCATCCGGGGGTGTTCAAGGGTCACAAGGCCATCCGCATGGGACCGCCGCTCGCCAAGCCCAAAGACGTGCTCGCCCGGCAACTGCAAGCCCTGGGGCTTCCGGCGGACAGCCATCCGGCGGTCCACAAGCGCGCGTAGCGGCGTGCGGCGTGTTCGGCGTGTTGGACGACTGTCAACTTCTTGACGGTTCGAGGGGCGCGGGCTAAGAATAGGGGACTTCTGGGGCGCATCGGTGCTGGGCCGGGCGCGCTCCCGCTTTGGAGATTCGAGACAAGGAGAACGAGGCAATCGAAACCACGCATCGGATCAACGAGCAAATCCGCCTGTCCCCCGTGCGGGTGGTGGACCACGAGGGGAAAATGCTGGGTGTCATTCCGACATCCGACGCGCTGCGGCAAGCGGCCGAAGTGGGCCTCGACCTGGTGGAAGTCGCTCCCAACGAGCGGCCGCCCGTCTGCCGGATCATGGATTACGGCAAATTCAAGTATGAGCAGAAGCGGAAGCATGCCAACTCCGCGAAGCAGCACCAGGTGCAACTCAAGGAAATCCGGCTGCGCCCCAAGACCGGCGAGCACGATATCGAGTTCAAGGTCAAGCAGGCCCGCGATTTTTTGACGCACAAAGACAAGGTGAAGCTGAACATCATCTTTCGCGGCCGGGAAAACGCGCATCACGACCGGGGCCGCGAGATGCTGGCGTCGATCATCGACCAACTGCAAGACGTCTCGAAGATCGAAAAGCCCCCGGGGCTGGAAGGCGGCCGCAACATGACCGCCGTGCTCGCGCCGAAAACTTGAGCTTCGCGGGTTGGATTTTTTCCGCCGGCGACGTGGCATTGCCGGGTCACCCGCCGCTATAATTCGCAGTTCTTCCCGACGAGCCCTGGCGACGGACGATTGAAGGATTCCCGGCGATGCCGAAGTTGAAGACCCATAAGGGGATGAAGAAACGCTTCACGGTGACCGCCTCCGGCAAGGCCAAGCACCGCAGCGCCTACCGCGGCCACATTCTCAGCTCGAAAACGGGCAAGCGAAAGCGGCATCTGCGGCAAGACAATGTGCTGACCGGAGTGAATGCCCGGATGATCCGCGAAGGGTTGGCGCCGAGTTTGTAGGCATTTCGCTGAGCCGCGACCCAACGGGGAGCGCTCTGCATCGCGCTCCCCGTTGGGTCGCGGCGAAACGGTTCGATTGAGAAGAGTGAGCGATCATGAAAATCAGCTACAGCGTGGCCCGTCACAAGGCCCACAAGCGGCTGTTCCGCGAGTCGAAGGGGCGTTGGGGCGCTCGGAAAAACCTGCTCCGCACGGTCAAGGAGCAGGTGGTCCGCGCGCGGTGCTTCGCTTACCGCGACCGCCGCAACCGCAAGCGCGACTTCCGCGCGTTATGGATCACGCGGCTGACCGCCGCGGCCAACAGGTACGGACTTCGCTATTCGCAGTTCATCCACGGGTTGGCATTGGCCAAAATTGCGCTCAACCGCAAGTCGCTCAGCGAGCTGGCCATTCACGAGCCCGCCGTGTTCGCGGAGATCGCGGGCGTCGTCAAGCAGTCGCTCGCCAGCGCGAATTGATCTCGCCGAAGCCCGCGGGCTGCGCCCCGTGGGCTCCCCCCAGCTCCAGCGCGGATCCACTTCAAGTCCCACGGGGCGCAGCCCGTGGGCTTCGCTGTGACTATGGACCCCCTTGTCGCGCTCGCGGAGTTTGAGACCCAAGCCTTGGCCGCGATCGCGGGCGCTGCGAATGCTGCCGCGCTCGAACAGGTCCGCATCGAATATCTGGGCAAAAAACAGGGCAAACTGAAGGATCTCCAGGCGCTGCTGGGCAAGGTGCCGCCCGATCAGCGGCCCGCGATCGGTAAGCGCTTCAACGAAGTCCGCGACGCCGTCACCACCGCATGGGAGCAGCGCCACCAAGCGCTCCAGCAGCCGCAGCGGGCCGCCACCGCGATCGATCTCACACTTCCCGGCACGCCGATGCAGCTTGGGCGCCTGCATCCGCTCACGCAGACCATTCGCGAATTCCGGGAAATCATGGCCCGCTTCGGATTCGAAGTGGTGGACGGGCCCGAGCTCGAAGACGAATGGCACAATTTTGACGCGCTCAACATCCCGCTCGACCATCCGGCCCGCGACCCGCTCGATAATTTCTACCTGTCGGCGGCGTGTACGGCGTCCGGCAAACCGGTGCTGATGCGCAGCCAAACCAGCACGGTGCAGGTGCGCGTCATGGAGCATCGGCGGCCGCCGGTGCGAATCGTGTCCATCGGCCGCGTCTACCGTCCAGACGACATCGACCGCACGCACCACGTGATGTTTCACCAGATGGAAGGGCTGATGGTCGGCCACGACGTCACCATGGCATCGCTCAAGAGCGTGCTCGGCATGTTTGCCGCGGCATACCTGGGGGGCGACACCGAGGTGCGGTTTCGACCGTCGTTCTTCCCGTTCACCGAGCCGTCGGTGGAGGTGGACGTGCGTTGGAAAGACGGCTGGCTCGAGCTGGGCGGCGCGGGGATGGTCGACCCCAACGAGCTCGTCGCCGTCGGTTACGACCCGGAAGAGGTGAGTGGCTTCGCATTCGGCCTGGGCATCGCCCGGTTCTGCATGCTCCGTCACGGCATCGACGACATCCGCCTGCTGTACGAGAACGACGTGCGGTTCCTGCGGCAGTTTTGAAGATGTGCTGTGAGGCGCGAGGTCGCAGGTGTCGGGTGATCGGTGTCCGCGATCAGGAATGGCAAAAAAGACCACGGCAACGTGGCCCGGCCGCTTCTGGATTTCTTCCTACCACCTACCACCTGATCGCAACTCACTGTCCCGCGCCGCCGATTTCGGATTGAACGCGGACCTCGGGTGCGCGGTCCGATTCGACGCTCGACTTGGTGATCCGCTCCATCCGGGTCATGCCGAAGAGCGTCAGGAAGAAAAAGCAGATCACGGCCAGCCCGATCGCCAGGTAGCCGATACTGCGATCAATTCCGCTGGACGGAATCACGTTCTGATCGCGATCGTCATCGAGCGGATCCATAGCCGGTGTCCATAGCAAAGGGCAAGAATCAGGCAAAATACTAACGATGCAGGTTTCGGACCAGTTGCCTCACCGCCGGGAGGGCTATTCTCGTTGCGAGCTGGAACTCGATGGCAGCCATGCAGTTGCGATTCCGATGCACGACCGGTGTCCGGCGAGAATCGTCTGGTCCCGTGTTTCATGCGGTCAACACCGCGCCGAAACACGGCAACATTGCCCTCATGTCGCCGAATCGCTGGGAGGGGTGTGGTGTTTGCTCCCGCGGACGTTTCCTCGTCGCGATACAATCGTAGCACCAGTTTCTGGCGCCGCCGTCACCGCCCGGCCAGGGAGTCGATGATGTCCCGGTCTATTCGATTCGGCACACGCAGCATCATCGGCACGATCGTGATTGCCGGCATTGGGCTCGCCATTGCCGGCGATGCGGCCCCGGTCGATCAGCAAGCCGTCATTGCCCAACTGCAGCCGCAACAGTTTCTCATCGGCAGGTGGCGCGGCGTGGGGCAGGTCCGCCGCGGCTCGTCGCAAGGGGCGTGGCAGGAAAAGGTGGAAGCCATTTGGGAGCTGTCCAAGGACCGAACCGGCATTCGCTGGACTGCCGCCGACGGCAAACTGTGGAAGTCGGCTCTGCTCACCGCGGGAACGGATGCACAGTCCGTCGTTCTGCGGGTATCGCTACCCGACGACACCATTCGCGACTATCGCGGCCGGCGCGACGGCGAGCGGCTGGTTCTCGAATCGGATCCCGACGGGCAGCAGGACGTCCATCGCGTCACGTGGACCCAACTCGGCGACAACCGCCTGACGGTGCTGTTTGAGAGACGCGGAATCAACCAATCGTTCTTCCAGCGAGTGGCCGAGGTCGGCTACCAGCGGGAAGGGACACGGCTTGCTGCCGTGGACGGCAATGGACCGGAGTGCGTCGTCACGGGAGGGTTGGGCACAATTGCGGTTTCCTTTGAAGGTCAGACCTACTACGTCTGCTGCACCGGCTGCCGCGATGCCTTTAACGACGACCCCAAGGGCATCCTCGCCGCCTGGGAGGCACGGCGGCAGAAAAAGGCAAAGTGAGGAAAGGTGTCAGGTGTCCGGTGTGAGGTGTTAGGAAGGAATCTGACACCTCACACCTGACACCTCACACCTTGCACAAACTTCCCGACACCCCCGGTCTCTCACGGGGTTTACTCTTGTTCCGGCCGTCTCCTGTGCCGAAGATGAGGGACAGGCCGTTTGCCAACCTGGCGAAGTGAGTGCGCGACGATGTCGGACGTGCTGATTGTATTGGGTGACCGGAGGCGTGTGACGGCAGCCCAGGCGTCAATCGACAACGCCCAGCGGTGGACCGGCGGATGGACGAGCCCCTGGCCGGAAGGGATGTTGCCGGGCCAGAATCCGCAGGCCGCCGGAGAATGGTTGAAATCCCAATGGTTGGCCGCCGGGCTGACCGCCAGGTCCGTTTGGGTGGTAATGTCGCGCGAGGACATTGTCCTGCGACATCTGGAACTGCCGGCCGCCCCCGATGAAGAGCTGGCCGATCTGGTGCGGTTTCAGGCCGCCGCCCGATCGGCCATTCCCATCGAACAGGCCTGCCTCGATTTTCTGCCGCTGCCGCCGATTGCCTCCCGGCCCGGTCGCGACGTGCTGTCGGCCACCATTGCCAACAGCGCAGTGGAAGGCTACCGGGCCATACTCCACGCGGCCGACCGCGAGTTGGCCGGCGTGACGTTCAGCTCCATTGCCCTGGCGGAATGGACGATCCGCCACAGCCACCGCCGGGAAGCCGAAGCCGGTCGCAGCGAGCTGTCGCGCAGCGGCGCTCATGCGTTGATGGCCACGCTCACGCGGCGCACGTCCGACCCCAATCACGCCGAGTTGACCATTGTGCTCGACGGCCCCAAGGTCGAGCTGGTCGTGATCGCGGACCGGCAGCTCGTGTTCGGCCACCTGGCACGGTCGATGTCGGTGCCGGAAGAAGAACGCCAGGTGCCCATCCAGGCGGAGGTCAGCCGCACGCTGGTGGCGGCGGAACGGATGCGGCCCGACTTGAAGCTGCATCACGTCTGCCTGATCGGCGGAACCGCAGCGCTGGCCAAATCGCTGCAAGAGCAGGTCGGTTGCCCCGTCGAGTGGCTGGAGACGATCCGTCAGACGGAACTCGGCGAATGTCCGGCCGCGCTGCGGAACTCCCCGGCGGATATGGCGACGCTGACGGGCGCCGCCTTGTCGCGGTCAGCGGGAGCGGCGCCGAGCATCGACTTCGTCCATCCGCGCCAACCGCCTCCCAAGCGCGATCCCCGGAAGCAGAAACTCGCAATTGCTGCAGCCGCCGCGCTGCTGGTGGCGTTCAGCGTTCTGGGCAGCGGCCAGATCTGGCTTCGCAGTCTCGACAATCGCATCGCCGCACTGCTGGAAAAACAGACCGAATACGACAACAAGATCCGCGCCGGCCAACGGGAACTGAAGGCCGCGGCCGCCCTCGGCGAGTGGGAAGTCCGCAATCTGTCGCAGTTAACGCAGTTACAGGAGCTGGAAGAGATGCTGCCGGGCGGCTTGCAGCGACCGTATTTCTCGCAGTACCAGTTCACTACGAGCAAAGGCGACGTGTTGGCGTCGATCAAGATCAGCGGCGCAGCGAAGTCGCGGGCCGACATCGATGCCTTCAAGCAGTTGCTCGTCGACCAGCACAAGTATCGCGTGAAGCCCAGCCCGATCACGGGCAGCCGCGACGACGATTATCCCAATGGCTTCCAGATCGAGGCCGACCTCGTGCCGGTGCGAAAGCCCGTCGCACCGCCGGCGAACCCGGCAAAGTAGCCACCACCTGGTCCGCGTGATCCCGAGCAATTCGCTGCAATGCCCGACATCAAACTCACCCGCACGCACGTTCTGCTGATTGCTGCCGTGGCCCTCGTGCTGCTGTGGCAAGGGGGCGGCACGATCTACGAGAACTCGATCGGGCTGATCCAGAGCAAACGCCGCGAACTGGAGGAGTTGACCAATAAGGTCGACAGGAAAGAGCTGCAGGCGAAGGAGGTCGACTTCGCGCGCCAGCGGCTACTGGACTGGAAGTCTCGCAGCCTGCCCCCCGACGATGCCGCCGCCCTCACCGCGAAAAAGCCCGATGCGCTCAAGGCGCATCTCAAATACCAGGAAACCATCACCGATCTCGTCCATCTGTCCGGCTTCGACGGCCCGTCGATCCGCCCGGCGCCGTCGCGCATCTTCGTTAAAGAGAAAGACGGCAGCAACAACATCTACATCTCGATGACGGTCACCGTCGAGGCGGACGTCACCTACGGGCAGTTGTGCACGTTCCTCGACCACTTCTACCGCATGAATCTGCTGCATCGCATCTCGCGGCTGCACGTCGACAGCCGCGAATCGGCCGGCGACCCGCTGATCCGCATTACGCTGGATTGCGAAGCGCTCGCCCTGGCCGAAGTGCCTCCGCGGCGGACGCTGTTCGCCGAAACGACGCTGACGGCGAAGCTCGCCGCCGCCGACACCCAATGCCAGGTGGCTAGCAGCGAGGGTTTCCCCAAAAAGCCGCCGTTCCGCGTGCGGATCGGCACGGAATACCTCACCGTCACGGCGGTCGACGGGCCGCGCTGGACCATCCAGCGCGCCGCCGAACGGACCCACGCCGCCGACCACAACGCCGGCAATGGGGTGCAGTTCATCCCGCTGAACCCGGCATTCCCGTCGAAAGACGCCGACGACTTCCGTGAGCTGCTCGCCGCCAATCCGTTCATCAAGCCGCCTCCGCCCAGGAAATACGAGCCGAAATACGGCCCCACCGGCGAACAGGTGTTCGTGCGCGGCAAGACCTTCGAGTTGACCATTACCGCCAGCAACTACGACCCCACGCTGGGTAAGCCGGAATACTCCATTGCCTCCGGAGCGCCGCCAGGACTGCAATTCGACCGCGGCACCGGCAAAATCACCTGGAAACCCGCCGACGACCAGCTGGCCGGCAAGTACCCCATGATGATCGAGGCGCGGCATCCGTCGTCCCCAGGCGGCAAACAGGAGCTGCCCTTGACCATCGTCTTCCGCGAGCCGAACACCACGCCGCAACTGAAGCCCGGATCGCCGCCGGTGGCGTACATCGGCCGCGAATGGAAGTTCCCCCTGGATGTTACCGATGCCGAAACCTCGCGGGAGAAGCTGTCGATCAAGCTCGGCGACGGTGCGCCGCAGGGATTGACGGTTGCGAACGGTGAATTGCACTGGACGCCGCCGGAGTCGCTGCTGCCGGGCAACTTCAACGTGCAGGTGACGGTCACCGACGACGGCACGCCGCCGCAATCGGCCACGGCGACAGTGCCGCTGAAGCTGGAAGACGACGCCGCCCAGTTCACGAAACTCACCGGCGTGGTGGGGATCAACGACGAGCAGATGGCCCTGTTGTTCAACCAGTTGCGCGACCAAAGCACGCGCGTCCGCATTGGAGACACCGTGCACGTCGCCGACGTCACGGGCATCGTCACCGACATCAAGCCCAAATACCTCCTGCTCAAGCAGGGGGAACAAGTCCTGCGCTGGAACCTCGGTGCGACGCTTCGCGAACTCGAAAAGACCTCCACACCCGAGCCCCGCCCCGAATCCGAAGCCCTTACCACGCCGGAAGCCGAACAATAAGCCCCCCCCAGGGCCGCTTCGAAGCAGCCTCATGTTCCGCACTGGGCTATAATTTGCCCACACGCGAGAGTGGCGGAATTGGCAGACGCGCTGGACTTAGGATCCAGTGCCGCAAGGCGTAGGGGTTCGAGTCCCCTCTCTCGCAGTCGCCCCCAAGAAGCCCTGGGATGGCAATCCCTGGGTCTCCTCTCGACAGAATTCGCCGCGTTTGCGTCACCACCACACTACCGGCAGGCTACGACTGTGTGACGGCATGGAGAAGAACTCGGAGAGGTGCACCGTGAAGCGTTGGTCATGCGTCGCAGCGCGCAGGTCTGTTGGTCTCATTGACAGGCCGCCGGGGGGTGAGCGGCTCCGCCATCGATGAGTTGAAGCAGGCGCTGCCGGGGCTGGAAGTGCAGGGACCGTAAACAACCGCTAAGCCGGATCATTCATGAGAACCACGAAGGCACTCAGGGCACCAAGAAGAATCTGAGTTACGGAGAAGAGTCAAAAAACAGTCTGTCAAAACTGAGTCATGTGATTTTTTTCGTAACCCTCTTCGTGGCAT
>Ga0073934_10005973_pt1 | contig 18217 bp, 12 predicted proteins | sample LarsenN4metaG_FD_76834 | JGI IMG/M metagenome (GOLD analysis project Ga0073934, IMG submission 76834) | Hot spring sediment bacterial and archeal communities from British Columbia, Canada, to study Microbial Dark Matter (Phase II) - Larsen... ... | reverse complement strand
CGGAGCCGCGCGTCATCGTGACGGTCAAAAGCTGATTGAAAACGTTGTAGGTGTAGTGGGTGTCCCACGTGCCGCCGGCCGGATTCGGCTCGGTTACCTTTACCAGGTTGCCGAACGCATCCGTGGTGAATTCCTTCCACTTGCCGGCCGGATCGGTGGCCCGCACGACATTGTTGGTGTACACGTAAGTAGTAAGCCCGGCGCCGTCCGGCAACGACACTTGCGTCGTCCTGCCTCGTGCATCGTAGCTGTACGTTGTCCAAAGCGTGGGCGAGCCGCCCCAGGCATAGGGCTGCGACACACGAGACACCTTGCCGATCGGGGTGCAGGCACACGCTGCGTATTCCGTTTTCACCAGGCGGCCACCCGCGCCACTGGCGTTTTCAATTACGCTAGTGCGGCCTAAACCGTCCATCCACGTGTTGCTCCAGCGTCCGTTGATCGCCGTGGTTTTGCGCTTCTCCGTGAAGGAGTAGCTGTAGGCAGCCGTGGCGCCGTGGGGCGAAGTAGACTGCGACGGGAACGCGTTGACGTCGTAACCAACGGTGGCCGTGGCTCCGTTGGGACCGGATTCCTGGGTCAGGCCGAGAAAGCTGTTGTAGGTCAGCGAAGTCGCCAGGTTCGGATTGTTATTCGGCGTGATAACGCTCGGCGCCATGTAGTTGGTGGCGGTGGTGGTGCTCGCGGCCGACTTGCGCCCCCCGCCGCTGATCGATTCGGTGATCACTCCGGCGATGTTGTAGCTGAAGCAGGCCTTCTTGCCCATGCCTTCGGTTTGCGTGAGGTTTCCGCGGATTGTGAAGCCCGTGCCGTAGTTGGCAGTGTCGTGCTGCCGGATGTCGGCGGCGTTGGAAAGCGATGTCTGCCAGGTCTGGCAGGTGGTCAATCCGTAGCTGTCGTATTGGTTGGTCACCAACGTATAAGTTGGACCACCGCCGCCTGCCAGCGTGCTGGAGACCAGCCGGTTGCGCAGATAGCGGGTCACGTAGGCCGAGTCGGTCTGATAGGCATTGGTGTAGGTACGGGTTGGAGTGGAACTGCCGTAGTCGTACAGTTTCTGTTGGGTGAGGTTGCCGTAGACGTCCAGAGTCTGCTCCGTCTTCGACTGGATTCCTGGGCCAGGAACCGGATCGATGTGGCTTATGACCGTTCCGACATAGGGGCGGCCTGCCGGGTCTGTCGTCCAGGTGTACGACTGGCGCAGCTTGACGATCCAGCCAGGCAGTTGACGCTCGTCGTAGGTCAGGAGCTTGCCGAACCACTGGTCGTTGATATTCGTCTGGAACCACCAGACGCGGTCCCCGTATCCGCCCGCGTCCGTCAGCGTACCAACCTCGTGCACGTAAATATTAACGTCGTTGGCGCTACGCGCGATGCCGTATGTCCAGGGAGTCGATCCCGCCCCGTTAGGCAGTAAAGACCGCGAAAGCACTTCGCGAGTATAGCGGTCGTCCACGAAACGGTACTCGCCGTAGGTATAACGGAACTCCGCTCCATAAGGGAAGATCACTTTGGTGAGTTCGCCCGCGTTGTTCGAGCCGTATTCGAACGCATGGCCGACATTCACCGGATTGCCGCCGACCTGGAGGACCGCCTTGGCCGAATTCAGGAGCGTCGTGGCGCCGAACGAAGCGTACGGCGAGAACGGCGAGTTGAGGGCAACCGAACCGGAGTAGGTGAAGGCGAACTTCTCTCCACTTCCGATCGTGTTATCGATCCCCGTCAGGTGCGGCGTTGTGTCGGTGTTGTAGGTGAACGTATAAGTCACATTCCCCTGGGGGGCACGCGGATCCTCGATATTCAAAAACCGCGCGCTGGTATCGACGGACGGAGCGTTCCTTCCCGCCTGATACCTCAGAATTACCTGGTTGCCGTTTGAGTCCTGCACCAGCGTGGGATAGCGGGTGCCGGCGTCCTCTTCGCTGCCACCGGAAAGACAGTTCATTTGCCAGAATGTGCCGTCGTTGAACCAGAGCCTGTTGGTGTTCTGGTCATAGCTGACGTAGGTGCTTTCTTTTGATGTCCAAACACCGCTACTGTTCTCGGTCAGCCGGTACTCGGCCCCTGTAGCGTCGGTAAAGACATAGTGGTTCAGCGTCCACAGGTTGCTATAGAACGGCGTGATACTGCCCGCCAGAAGTTGCCATCCGAAGCCATATCCAACGTCCTTACCGAATTTCCAAACATTGGCGCCGTCTTTGCGCCAGGATTGCGAGTTGTAGGTCAGCGCCACACGGAAACCGGTCCCGCCACGCCCCTGCACGGCCAGCAGCGGCAACGTGAAGTTCAGATTTCCGGTGAGCATGTCGATCTGCTCGCCCAGTGCGCCCCAATAGGCGCCGTCTGGCCGCACGCCAGAGCGTCGCGGGTCGATGCGGTTAGTTACGGGTGTGCTGACATTTGTGATCAGCCAAACTCCCCATTGCCAGTGGAAGTTCACGGGAATCACTGCATACTGGTAGCTGGTGGTCGCACTCACCGTAGGATCGGAGAACTGCGGCTGTGTCACGCTGCCGATGTAGGAACTGTCGCGGTACACATCGTAACGGTAGAGGCCGCTCTCCCCGTCCGTCGCTCCAGCCCATTGCAGATCGACGCGGTTCGAGAACGCTTTCGCAGTGAGGGTGGTGCCTGGCGGCGAAACCGGAGCGGTGCTATCCAGACGCGCGCGTTGGGTGCGGATGATGCCGAGGCCGGCGACCGTATCCGAGCCAATGCCAACTCCCATCGATCCGCTCGCGGCGCCACCGCCTCCACCGGCGTAATAGGCCACATTATCGACAAAGACGCTGAATGAACCGTCGTTCTGGACAATGGTCCGCATGACCGAGTCCTGCTTACAGCCCACCACCGCTTCCCCAAGTAGCGTGAGCGTACCCGAAGATCTCTGGTAGATACGTAAGGTTCCACTACAAACTGTGCCCGTGAATTGGACGCCACTCAGTTCCGCGGCGTAAAACGTTCCCGTGGAGGCTGATGCGAGTAGCGCGTCCTGCGACGCCTGGGAATACTGTACATAGCGAATCTGGGAACTATTCAAAACGTGCAGAAACGTGCTGATTTCTCCAGCCGAGAAACGTGGTTTATAGATCACCGACCCAGTTCCCGGGAAATACGGATCGCCGTTGCTGTTCGAAGTGACCAACCCTACGGTTAGCTCGGTGGTCACATTTCCGTTTTTCGTCCACGTGTTGACCGTATCGATGCCGTGTTGGGCGAAAATGACGACGTCTTCCCAAAACAGGTCTGCGGAGGCACTGCGTGCCAGCACCAGGAACAGCAGTAACGCTCTTTTCATCGCGTCAGCCCCGCGAACCTCTCTAGCGTGAAGTCGCGCTTGAGCAACTTCAATTCGCGTTCGACGTCGTCCTTCTTGTCCCTTGCGCGGTCGAATACGCGCACTTCCGGCGTGCGGTCACTCAGAATGCTGATGAATGCAGCCCGGCTCTTGGCAGTGATTTCGACTATTGCGAGGCGTCCGTTGTCCGCAAGTACCCAATGAAACCCCGTGAACTGGGTAGTCTGCCCGCGTGAAGGAGTGAACATCGGGCGGCGCGGATTCGCATACGAACCATCGCCGATCAGAGGGCAAACAATAAGCAGGCGTTCCTGTCCATAGCGTGGACTAGTTCCTTTTTGCGCCGAAAGCGGGGAACAAGCAGGAAAAACGAGTACGAAAAGCAGGAAGAGGAGTCGCATTGCTGAGACCGGTTTTCCAAATCAAGGCGATTATGCTCTGAATTCTCCACCGTGTCAAGGATTAGCAGGCCTGATCGTCTTGTTTAACGAGAACTCCAGGTGCTCACGCTTGAAGTGGCGAAGGTTGAAGGTCACGATTATCGGCACTTCACCGTGGACCGCGGCCGCCAGCACATGACGGTCCTTGGGGTCGTTGGCCATCTCGGGAACTTGCGGCTCGTAGCCGCTGATCCACGGCTGGCTGAAGTGGGAACGCAGTTAGCCTGGAAATATGCGGTCAGCGAACTCGGCCCTTCGAGCTGCGATTCCAGCGTACGCGTTGTCTCAAGAATGATCTCCTCCGACCACATCGGCTCATAGAGTCGTGGGGGCTCGGCCAGGCGCAGTAGAGTGTCGCAGAGGGAAAAGTTGGCCAGGACGCACGCGTCCAGAACGACGTGCGGTGTACCTGTCATTTCTGGTCGGGAATCAGCACTCGTTCATACAGGCCGGCTTGATCGACCGCCTGACTCATTCTACGCAGCGCTTCGAGCCGCCGTTGGCCACGCTGACGCTCGTCAAAGAAGTGCCTGACAGCCTTTTCGATCAGTTCATCACCGCTCTGATAGCGGCCGCTGGCGAGTTCTTGCCCGACCTGCTTTCTCAGATCGGCTGGCAGCGTGACCTCCATGGCTTGTCTTCTGATTTCAGTCTACGCGTGCGCGACGTACGCGACCGTTGCGGATCCAGGTTGCACAGCGACAGGCAGCCTGAGGTGAATGAAACGTGTTACACAACTTCTGCGCCGCGTTCAGCCAGGAGTTGGCGTAACACGGAGCGGTGGCAGCGCGCTTCGGTTTCGCAGTAGCAGCCGATGGCGATGTTGGTGTGGTGTGAGAGCGCTGCGAGCAGGTCGAGTTCGCGGCTGCGGTCGGGGTCGTTCATTTCCTGGCGGAACTTGCGGACGAAGGCGTTCCAGCCGCGCTCGTCCGTGCTTTGTTGTGCTTCCTTGACTAATTCGGCGCTGGGCGCGAGGTTGGGGAACCAGATGTCGTAATAGTCGAGCCTGGCGAAATCGGCTTTGGCGACGCCACGTGGAGGGCGGCGCACGGTTCCAATGCGAAGTCCTTCGCCGGGGCGGCGCGGCGTGCCGAGTTGAACGATGTGAATCGGCATGATGGTCTATTCGCCATTGTGGCACCGCGAATCGGTATTATGATGTTTCTTTCGGAAAAGAGGCTTCCTTGTCATCACCTATTCCCGTTGATCAACAACATGCACTAGTGAACAGGCTGAGTCAGGCCTGCGGCGGCGGCTATACGCCCGAACAGCGACGGCAGTATTACATTAGCGGCCCGCAGTGGGCGGCAGCGTACGAGGGCCATGCGCTTTTCCATGCGCCGACACGGCCTCCGGTGGGTTTCGAAGAAGTGATCCGGCGGTACGCCGAAATCGGCATCGGCCACTGGACCACCCATGATTCGGATGTCATCCCCTATAGCGCGCTGCTGAAAGACGAACAGTGGAAGATCGTGGACGCAATCGCTGCGGCGCTGAAGAAATACGGCCTGAAGTGTTCCATGGTGACGACTGAGACGTTCCACCATGCTGTGTGGGCGGGCAGTCCGGCGGCGGAATCGCCCGCAGTCCGGGATTACGCCGTGAAGCGGCTGGCCAACACGGTGGAAATCGGGCATAAGCTGGGGGCTGAGTTTGCAGTTTATTGGCCGGGCTCGCTGGGCTATTTCGTGCAGGGCGCCGTGGAAGAGACCCAGACGCTGAAGTGGTACGCCGAAGGTTTGAACGCGGCGTGCGAAGCCGATATTGCTCTGGCGAAGAAGTACAACCGGCCGACGCTGAAGCACTGCATGGAAGCGAAGCCGTTCGAGCCGCAGGCGGAAATCCTGCTGCCGACTTCCGACGCGATGCTGGCTTTCATCTTTTCCGGATTGCTGACGCATCCCGAGATGGTGGGATTGAATCCTGAATACCTGCATGAGTTGATGTGGGGCGCGGCGCCGCGCGCGGCACTCGCGCGGGCATTAGTGTGCGGCAAGCTCTGGCATTTCGATATCAACGACGGTTACCGGCTGAAGCACGACGTGGATATCGCGGTGGGCCTGGTGAATCCGCTGGACTGGCTGAACGTGCTGGTGCTTTTACGGAGCCATGACTACAAGGGGCCCTTCAATCTCGATTACAAGCCGCCGCGGACCACGTCTTTGAACGGTGTCTTCGAGGTCAGCTTCCCGACCGCGGTCGACCGGTTCATCACGTTGTGGGAGATGGCGGGCGATGTGATTGCCGACCCCGTGATTAAGGAAGCAACGGATGCACTCAAGGCGGGTGGAGCGCCGGGCGACCCGGCTGACGCTGCATCTGTGGCTGAGGCACAGAAGGAGCTTCTGACTTTGCATGAATTGATCGCGCACCGGCTGTTCCAGATTCTGGTGGGCGCGCATCGCGGGCGGGTGTATTCGTTGTAGTCGTAGCGGCCTGGAAGTCCAGCGCAGGGGCGGCTAGAAAGCCGCCCGCAGCCAGGATTGGCTGCCCCACACCGTGGGGACATTGAGGTTGTGAATACTTTAGGGCGATCGCTGATGTTCCTGGGAGGCCTGCTGTTTGCGGCGGGCCTGGTGCTTGTTTTTGCGGACAGGCTTCCGTTTAAGTTGGGCCGGTTGCCTGGAGATATCGTCATCCGGGGCAAGCACTCCGTCTTCTATTTCCCTCTGACAACCCTGATCCTGATTAATCTATTGATCGCGCTTGTGCTGTGGCTGATTCGGAAGCGCTGACCGCGGGCCGTTGGTGTAGTGTTGGAGAATGATTCGCCCACAACGTCGCGATGTGCTGAAAATCGCCGCTTCGGCGGCGGCGGCCCCTGGCGCCATTAGCGCTGCCCAAGTCAAGCCGGCATCATCCCACCAGATGAAGCTGGGAACCCAGAACGGGTCGGATGAGTACCGGCTGGGATTGTGCGCCGCTTTTGGCGTCTCGCACATCTGTGCCGATCTGCCTTCGGCAAAGATGGATGAAAACTGGAGCGTGGATGGACTTTCGCGGCTGAAGGAGCGCGTGGAGAAACATGGCATCACGCTCGCGATGGCGCCTCTGCCGTTGAGCTCGCGGACCTGGGACCGGGTCGAATTTCCGAATCTGCTGGCGGGCAAATCTCCGGAGCGCGAGCGCGAGATGGATCACCTGTGCGAGATGATCCGGAACTGCGCGCGCGTGGGGATCCCGGCGGTGAAGTACAACATGAGCCTGCTGGGAGTGATCCGGACACCCAAGACCCGCGGGCGCGGCGCCTCGCAGTACAGTACGTTCCGGTGGACGGAACTGGAGCCGAAACCGCCGTTCGAGGGCTTGGGCCCGGTGCCGGCGGACCTTTACTGGGAACGGATCACCTGGTTCCTGGAGCGGATTGTTCCGGTGGCCGCGGAGTACAAGGTCCGCATCGCGTGCCATCCGCACGATCCGGGGATTCCCAAAGGGAAGACGTGGCGCGGCGTGGAGACGGTGTTGGGCTCCGTGGACGGGTTGAAGAGATTCATCTCGATCAAAGAGAACCCTTACCACGGGCTGAACTTCTGCCAGGGAACCGTGAGTGAGATGCTGGAGCGCCCGGGTGAGCAGATCTACGAGGTGATCCGCTACTTCGGCTCGCGCAAGAAGATTTTCAACGTGCATTTCCGGAATATTCAAGGCCGGTTTCTGGATTTCCGGGAGACTTTTCCGGACAACGGCGATGTCGATATGCCGCGGGCGTTGCGGGTGTACAAGGAAGTGGGATACGACGGCATGATCATGCCGGACCACGTGCCCGACGTTCCAGGCGATAGCGACCACACGCGCGCGTTCGCATTTGCGTTTGGCTATATCCGGGCGCTGTTGCAGACCGTCTGATGAACAGGTGGTCTGATGTTTTCGCCTGAAAACGCTTTCAGCTTGTGCCCCGATTGGCATATACTTTCTGAATCATGCCAGCTAACCGCATCACACGTCGAGAATCCCTGCGTAGCGTCGCCCGGGCCGGGGGCGCGGTACTGGCGGGGGGAGGCATCGCCGCCGCGCAAGTGGAACCGCTCCAGATCGCCGGCAAGCCTGTCGAGATTGCCTTAACGCAGGTGAGCCCCGGCGTTGTCCGGATCACGGTGCAGCCGCTCGAGAACGGGCGCGCCGTCCCCGTGCCTTCAACCGGTGCGCTAGTGAAAGAAGACTGGGGAAAGCCCGTGGCGCGACTCACCGCTTTCGCCGGGTCGCGTAACGTTCGGTGCGGAGATCTCCGAGTGGCGGTGAACGCCTCGCCATTGACATTCCGCATTACCGGGAAAGACGGCCGCATGGTACAGGAACTCAAGCTGGACGCTGCCAGCGGCACCGTGAGCTTCCAGCCCGGCGATTCTCCCGTATTCGGCCTTGGCCAGGGAGGTCCCCAGTTCGACAAACGCGGGCAGTTGGATCAGATGCGGAGCGGGCAAGGCGGGTACCAGTTGCGCACGCACGGAGCGAAGGTGCCGGTGCAGTTTCTCATCGGCACGGCCGGGTGGGCGATGTTCGTTCATCAACCCTTCGGCTCGTTCGATTTAACCTCAACGCCGGGGGTGTTGAAGCCCGCGGCTACGGAGGGTGGAGTCATTTACGACATTTTCGTGATCGCGGCGAGGGACCCGGCGGCGGTGATGGCGGAGTACGCCAAAATCACCGGGTATCCGGAAATGCCGCCACTGTGGTCGTTCGGTTATCAGCAGTCGCACCGGACGCTCGGTCCGCCCGAAGAGATCATCGAGGAAGCGCGGATTTTCCGCGAGAAGAAACTGCCATGCGACATGATGATCTATCTCGGCACGGATTTCTGCCCGAACGGCTGGAACACGCATAACGGCGAGTTCACCTGGAACGAGAAGGCGTTTCCCGATCCCAAGAAGATGATCGAGCAACTGCATGCGCTGAACTTCAAGGTCGTCCTGCATACGGTGATCGAAGGGCGCAAGATGACCGGAACAGTGAAGGACCCGTGCACGGCGGCGCCTCTGCCTTCGGGGAGAACGCCTGACGGGCGCTGGCCTCCGGAACGGCAGGTGAGCTGCTACTGGCCGGTGCACAAGCAACTGCTGGACGTTGGGGTGGACGGGTGGTGGCCGGATCAGGGCGACGGGTTGGACCATGCCTCGCGGCTGGCGCGAAACCGGATGTACTTCGAAGGGCACCAGATGTACCGGCCGAACGAGCGGGTCTATCACCTGCACCGCAACGGCTACGCCGGCATGGCGCGTTACGCGGCGTTCCTGTGGACGGGCGACACGCAGTCGCTGTGGGAGACGCTGCGGTTGCATGTGCCGATCGGGGTGAATACAGGGCTGAGCGGGATTCCATGGTGGGGGTCCGACATCGCCGGCTTTGTGCCGACACAGGAGTTCACAGGGGAGTACTTCGTGCGCTGGTTCCAGTATGCGGCGTTCAACCCGCTGTTCCGTTCGCACGGGCGCGAGTGGCGTTTGCGCACGCCATGGGGCTGGCGTGTGACGGAGATGAACTGGTTCCGGGAAACGCCGAGCTATAAGCCCGATCCCAAGGAACTCACCAATCCCGCGGTGGAGCCGATTTGCAAGAAGTATCTCGAACTGCGTTACCAGATGATGCCGTACCTATATTCGGCGGTGAAGGAGACCTGCGAGACCGGGCTGCCGGTGATTCGCGGTTTGTGGCTGCACTATCCGGCGGATGCAGCAGCAGTGGCGCGTGGCGATGAGTATCTCTACGGCCGCGACATCCTGGTGGCCCCGGTCGTGGAAAAGGGCGCCACCGCCCGGACACTGTACCTGCCGAAGGGCACGTGGTACGACTTCTGGACGCGCGAGAAGTTGGAGGGCGGACGGGAGATTACCCGCAAGGTCGACCTGGAAACCATCCCGCTGTACGTTCGGGCGGGCGCAATTGTGCCGCTGGGCCCGATCAAGCAATACACGTGGGAAAAGGTAGACGGTCCGCTGACACTGTGGGTTCATCCCGGAGCAGATGGCTCATTCACGTTGTACGAGGACGATGGAACCAGCTTCGACTTCAAGAAGGGCGAGTTCATGAAAGTGAACATCGCGTGGAATGACCGGTCGCGGCAGTTGACGATGCGGCTTGCGAGCGGGTCGAAGATGCTCGCACCGGCCAGCCGGGACATCGTGGTGAAGGTGGTGGGGGAGCAGGCGAGCAAGGACGTCAAGTTCACCGGCAAGCCTTTGAGTGTGAAACTCTGACAGTTCTTACCGAGCGATCGCGGGCGCTTATCGGGCCAGGTACGTGGAGACGCCGAGAACCAGAAAAGCGCCCTGTAGCAGGAAAAGAGCACTGGCCACAACCTCAAACTGGCCGCCACGCAAGGCGGTCGTGTGCGGCATCACCGTCACGATGGCTCGATCACGGTCGCCGGGATCGCGACGGGTGAGCAGCATCCGCAAACGCGGTTCAGAAGCGGATCTGAAGCGATACCTGCATCGTGCGCGCGTCCTGGGTACCCGTGACGCGGCCGAAATTGTTGTTGTTCATGTCGCCGCTGGGCGTGTTCAGATTGGCCCGGTTGAGAGCGTTGAACGCTTCGCCGCGCAGCACTGCGCTGATGCGCTCGGTGATATTGAAACTCTTCAGCATCGCGACGTCGACGCGGGCGAAGCCGGGGCCCTGGAAAGTATTACGCCCGAGGTTGCCGAGGGTTCCGGGCGCCGGGAGCGGGAAATCGGCGACGTTGAAGATGCCGGAAAGGAACTCCTGCTTGGTGAAGCCCTTACGCTTGATGGATTCGGCCGGGGCATTGGGCCGGTCTGAGTTCGTGTTGTCGGCGTTGAAGTCGCCGCGGTTTGTGCCGGTGGCGCGAAAGACGGCTCCTGTGATCACAGAGAACGGGCTGCCCGCTTCGAGAACTCCATAGCCGGTCAACTGCCATCCTCCCGCAATGCGGCAGGCGACGTTGCGGCAGGTCCGCAGGAATGGCAGATCCCAAACGGCCATGAAGCTCAGGCGCTGCGGTACGTTGAAGGACGCCAGCGAGCGGTCGCGTTCGCGATCACTGGCGCTCTGGTAGGCGGTGACGCCCTGTGCCGTTTCCGCGTCTGTGATGATCTTGCCGTAGGTATACGCAGCCTGGAACGTTACACCCTGAGACAGCGGGCGCCGAACGGAGAAAGTTCCTCCATGGAAGATGGAGTTGGAAGTCGACTGGCTCATGCTGATTCCGGCGAAGCTCGGGTTGAGCCCGTCGAAGCGGTTGTCGAGCAGCATGTCGCCGTCGAAGCGGTTGACGTTGGTGACGTTGATCAGGTGGTTGGCCGAGGTACCCATGTAGCTGGCTTCCACGATGAACTTGCCGGGCAGACTGCGCTGAATGGCCAGGAACCAGTCGTGGGCGATCGGGTTGCGGAAACCGGGATCCACACCCACGACGGTCACGCGCGCGCCACGAATGCCGTTCCGTTCGTCCAGGCCGAGCCGCAAGCCGGGGTCCACCGTGTAGCCCAGGTGAGGCTTTGTCAGATCGCCCAAAGTGTAGGTGAAGGCCGTCCCGTAGGGCTGCCCGAGATTGGCGATTGCGCGCAAGGGGGGGTTGTCGCGATAGCTGCCGGGAACCACAGTCGCAAGACGGTCGTAAGCGATGCCGTAGCCGCCGCGGATCGCGGTTGTACCCTTGCCGGCGACATCCCAGGCAAAGCCAAGTCGGGGTGCGAAATTCATTTTGTCCGCCGGCCACATGCTGTCGACAACGTCGACTTTTCCGCTAGCGATGCGTTCCGGGTAACTGGCTCCCTGGCCGAACAGGAAGGTCCGTAGGGCGCCCTTTGCGTCGGTGATCGGCCCGTAGTATTCGTAACGTAAACCGATATTGAAAGTGAGGTTACGCTTCACCTTCCAGTCGTCCTGAATGAAGAGCCCCCACTCGCTGACACGGATGGCGCAGTCGGTGATGGAAGGCTCGCCCGTGCGCGGATCGACCGTGCGCGACATCTCGCGCGGCTCGTCGTCGGCGAAATCGAGCAGACTGGCGAATGTGTACACGGGGATGTAGCTGCGCGTGTTGCGCAGGTTGTTGTGCATGCGCCGGAACTCACCGCCGATTTTGTAGGTGTGCGATCCGCGGATCAACGAGAGCGTGTTCTTGTAGTTGTAGTTGGTCTGGAACCAGCCGCCGGGCTGCAAATTGACACTCTGGAATCCGCTGGAACCTGTGATGACCAATTCGGGCACATCGAGGTGCTGGGCGGGCGCGGGCATTCCGGCCAGGCGCATCACACCGCCGCGGAACTCGTTGATCGTCGTCGGGTTGAAGGTGTGGGTGTAGTTGATGTTGCCGAAGTTGGCGATGTCGGTTTGCGGACGGTTGAATTGCGGCCGGATTCCGGGATTGCTGTTGAAGCTCTTGGTCCGGTACCAGTTGCCATAAAGGCGGTCCGTGCCCGGACGCAGTTCGTAATCCATGCGCACGTTGAACTGGTCGCCGGTGCGTTCGGAGTCGGGGATGAATTGCGCGGTGCCGACATCCATGATGCCGTCAGCGGGCCCGTTCACATTGATACCGCGCGCGGGAGAGCCCAGGTCGCGGAAGTTGGTGGTGGGTTCGGCGGATGGTGCGAACTGGCTGAAGATTTTCGCGGCAATGGAGTTAGGCCGGTTCGCGATCACCCACTGGCGGAATTGCGGCGTTTCCACGGTGGCCGTTGCCACGCGCGCGCCGGACCTGCGGAAGCCTTCGTAGCTGGTAAAGAAGAACAGCCGGTTCTTGATCACCGGGCCGCCGAGCGAATAGCCGAACTGGTTCTGGCGGAACACGGGCAGACTGGTTTCGAAGATGTTCCTTGCCGATAGGGTGTTGTTGGTGAAGTACTCGGAAGCAGTCCCGTGGAAGGAGTTGGTTCCGGACTTAGTGACCACTTGAATATGCGCGCCGCTGTTGCGGCCTTCTTCGGCCGAGAAGCTGTGCGAGATGACGCGCACTTCGGCCACCGAGTCAAGGCTCGGCGTGATGTTGATGGTGCCGCCGCGCGAGACCGAGTTCACGCTGGTGTCATCGATCGTGTAGTAGTTCGCCTCTGAGCGCTGGCCCGCGGCGCGCACTCCTGGGGCAGGCTCACCGTCATACATGTTGTTGCCAAAACTGCGGCCGGTTACGCCGGGCTGTAGCGACAACAGATTGTAGACGTTACGGCCCGGGGCTGGCAGATTGCGCAGGTCAGCGGCTTCCAAACGGCCCGAGATTCGTCCCTGCTCGGTTTCGAGCTGGCTGACCGTAGCGCTGACGTTGACCCGCTCGACGGTGGGTCCTACTTCAAGGCGAAACTCGACACGCCGGATCTCGTCACCGGCTAGTTGCAGGTTCTCCTGAACCGCAGTGGTAAAGCCTTCTTTGGTCACCGTAATTCGGTATGTGCCCGGGGCCAGGCTGAGCACGTTATATGTTCCCGCAGGCGAGGAGATTGCCTCGCGTAGCACTCCGGTGTTGACGTTGAGCACCTGAATCCGTGCGCCGGGAACCAGGGCGGACGTAGCATCGCTGATGGTGCCTTGGATTCCGCTGCTGAACTGGCCAAGAAGGAACTGCGAGAGAGCAAGCGCCACGATGGACGCGCGAACGAGACAACGCATGATGGTACCCCCCTTTTATGTCTCTAAAGCGGGACTGATTCACTCTCGCCGTAGATTGGGAGCTATCATATGGTGCTCGGCTGCCGAATGCAAGCCCTTGCAACAAGGCCGCTGGACAGCTGGCAATTTATAATCTGCGAGCCCTAAAGAAAGTGCGGCAGCCCGGCGTAATGTGCGAGTCGCCCTCGAAGAACGGCGTTGCGTCCCAGGCTCGTACTGCTCCAAAGCCTGAGGCGGCAAGGTGGTCGCGTACTTCGCGGCCGGTCCAGGCCACTTGCTCGATGTACTCAAAGTGGCGCTGCCAGAGTTTGCCATTACGGACAAACCAGTGCACATCGATGAAGCCCTTCCCGGTCTCCTCTTTGAATCCGCCATGCATGATGAGAGCAACGTCCGGCAAGTCAACCATCCAGGTATTGCCCCAGACTTCTGTGAAGGCGCGCGTATGGTTGACATCGAAGTAGAAGTAGCCGCCAGGCTTCAATGACCGCGCCACGCAGCGGGCTACGCTTGCCAAATCCGATGCTTTGTCGAGGTGGTTCAAGGCGTCGTATTCGCAGATCATGAAGTCCACCGGCTCTGGAAGCTTGAAATCGCGCATGTCTGCATGAATGACCTTCAGCGATGCGCCTGCCGCTTTGGCCTTTTCGCGCGCCTGCCTGCACATGATGAGCGAACGGTCGACTCCGTACATTCGAATGCCGCGCAGCGCGAGTTGCACGGCAGCGCGGCCGGGGCCGCAGCACAGGTCGCAGCCGGAAGCCGCGGTGCTCAGGGCTCTGCCGAGGATCTTCCGGCGCGCGTCGTCAAACCAGGCGTGATGGAGGTTGAAGATGTCATCGTAGTACTCGGCCAGCCAGTGGTAAGGACGGTTTCGATGTGGCGAGGTGGCCATGACTATTGCTGTTTGCCAAGCAGTTCGCGTTGAGACTTCTTCGGCAGTTTCGCGAAGACCTGGTCATACGCCTTTCGCAGCAGTTGTTGTAGCTCCTTGCGCGGGAGAGCGTCGTGCGACTCGAGTGCGACCCAATGCGCGCGCGCAAGATAGGGGGCCGGCGCCACGCCGGGGCGCTCGACCAACTCTGTGAACTCCTCCCCGGTGCACTTGAAGGACAAGACCACTTCACCGGGTTCGAGACACACGGCGGCAAACATCTTGCCGGCAATCTTGAAGACCAATTCATTGCCCCATTGCACGTGTTCGGTGACATGCGGGAAGGACATGCAGCAGGCACGGACCCAATCGGCCGTCATGGGCTTCAGGATAGCTGTTTGGAAGGCACGACTTAAGCTACGAACGCGTGACGCCTACCTGACGCAACGCCTTCTGGATCTCCGGATTGCGCATGAACCACTTCCAGACGTTGCCAGTGCGGGCATTCTCGGCGGCAAGCAACGTGACGCCAACGTCGATGCCGATCACATCCGGGTTTGTCCAACCGTTGGTAGGGTGGAAGGCGTCGGCGAATCCGTAACGGCCCCATACCCGGTTGCCGAAACGCTCCTTCTGATGCATTAGCGTTTCAACGCACAGTTTCGGATCGAACATCAGGGAGCCACCCGCCGCGCAGGGAACAACGCTGCCGTCGATGCGCATGTGGCGGGGCGGTCCACCCCAGGCGACATATCCCTTCGCACTGTCCGACGCGGTGATGCCCCACAGTTTTTCGTGATAGCAGCCTGGAAATTCGGTCTTGCCCAAGTCAATACAAAACTGACGGTGGGCACGCGTGGCGTCCACCGAGTTTTGGAACCAGTCCACGCGGTCGCCCGATTGCTCGCGGCGGCCGCGGAAATCAACCCAGGCATGCGAATACTGATGGGTGAACAGCGTTGGCGCTCCGCTGATGTAGGTGTAGCCGGAATAACTGATCTGCGGCCGGCGCCATGCCCTCCAGGATTGCACCGGCAGCGGGGTGGTTGGCGAACCGATCCCCATCAGGTAAAGGATCAGCAGCTCGCAATAATGATCCCAACGCGCTTTCAGGAAGCCTGATTCCGGCTTCCAGCCCATGGTGAGGATGTTCGGATCGCCATCGCACATCCAGCGCCAGTCGATGCGCGAGTAGATCGCACCGGCAAGCGATTTGACTTCCTTGTCGTCAAAATACTGGCGGGCCGTCAACACTCCCGCCAGCAGGAGTGCCGTGTCGATTGAGGAAAGCTCACATCTCCACACACGCTCGCCCGATGCGGCGTCCACGAAGTGATAGAACCAACCACGTTCGTGGACTGATCTTTCGGCGTAGAAACGCAGCGTGTTCACGACGCGCCGGCGGAGAGCTTTCCTGTCCATCCAGCGCCGTTCGGCCGCGATGCATAAACCGGTTAAGCCGAAGCCGGTGGCTGCTGATGAAGCAACGTTGCGCTTGTCGGCTGCTTCACTGTTCAGCGACCGGTCCATTACGAGGCCGGTATCAGGGTTAGCCCGCTCCCAGAAGAAAAGGAACGAACTGCGCGAAAGGTCCTCGAGGAAGCGGTCTTCCGCGTCTGTGAGTTTTGCGGAACGCTGGGCAAGAGCCGTGCGAGCGGCCAGCAGGCTCAGCGCCCCACGCCTGGTGATGTGACTGCACGGCATCATTGTCAGAAGCTGAAGCGCGCCTGTAGTTCGACGATCCTGCCGGAGAAAGCGCCTTGAGCCTGGCCGAACAGCGGGTTGCTGGTTCTGCCATCGGTGCTGATTGTCGTATTGACGTTGGTGAGATTCGTCTTGTTCAAGAGGTTGTAGATGTTTGCCTGAAGGTTCAAGCGGGCCCGCTCGCCGAAGATCTTCGAATTTGGCAGACCGAACGACTTGGCAAGGGTGGTGTCCAGGCCGAAGTAGCGTGGACCACGGAACGAATTCCGTCCGACGCCCGGCGCGGGCGGAATGCCTGTGGCCGGCCAGGTGGGGACGGTGAAGTACGCCAGCGCTCCGTTCGGGAAGTTGCCGTTCGGGCGCTTAAACGTATCGTTGCTGTAGTCGTCGCCCGCGCCGCCCAGGTATGCGGCTGGACGCAGCGTACCGTAGCCGCTGTTGGGATACACCACGTTCGATCCGGTGTTGCTGTAGGTGGGGGTCCAAGGGAAGCCGGAGTGCGTGTTGAGAATGCCGCTGATTGTCCAGCCACCGGCCACTTTTTCCAGCCAGCCTCGCGCGCCTTTGAAGATGGTGGGCGTATACACGCCCCAGACTTTGAAGTCGTGGGTGACATCGAAATCCGCCGGACCCTCCGAGTACTTGATGTCGAACGGATAATGATCCGTGTAGTAATCCTGTGAACCCTGGTCGCGGTTGCTGCTGAAGCGATACTGCACATCAATCGTGAACGTGCGGGAGAACCGGCGCTGCACCTGAGTGAGGAGCGCGTTGTATCCAGCCGACGCGTCGTTGGAGAACCAGAACATGCGGTTCACGCGAGGGTTCAGGTTCGGGTAATAGATGATGCTCAAGTTCCGCTGGCGGCTGTAGTTCCGCGACTGGCTGCCCTGATAGCCGACCGAAGCCACCCATCCGCTGCCGATCTCGTACTGGGCATCGAGCGAATAGCGATAGGTGACTGGCGTGCTCTGCTCCTCGGGATAGCCGTTCAGGTTCACGGCCGCTCCGCCGACCGGGAGCCCGGTGGCGGCATCGAAGGTTTGTTTGGCTGCCGGGTTGGAAGGCCAATTGCCGAATGAGAACGGATCGCTGGGCGTGGCGTACAGGATGTTGGCGCCAGTCAAGGTCAGGCTGGTGATCCACGGCGGATTTGTGCGGCTGTTGGAGAGAGTGGCCAGTTGCTGCACGTTGTAGCCGATGCCGAAGCCCCCGCGCAGAACCAGTTTGCTCTTGAGCATCCCCGGATTCCAGGAGAAACCCAGTTGCGGCCCAAAGTTGGCCCAATTAGTGGTATTCAGCCGGTCGCTGATTCTCAGTTTCAATCCAGTGAGCGCATTCGCGCCTTCGCCCAGAATGGGGTTGCTGATGACATCGCCGTCGGCCATCATCGGCGAGTAGTATTCATAGCGCAATCCGAGGTTCAGTGTCAGGTTGGGCTTGACCTTCCAGTCATCCTGCAGGAACAAGGCCACGATGGTGAAATGAAGGTTTTTCTCGTTGTCGGACGGCTGACCGGTAACGGGGTTGAAGCCTCCGCTTTCCTGGTAGGGTGCGTCGTTGGCGTAGCTCCAAAGGTTGCGGAAGTTGAAGGTGGGACGAGCCGCGCCGGCGCTACGGTCGAGGAAGTGAGCGCGTGAGTAATCCCCGCCCATTTTGAAGAAATGCCGGCCGCGAACCCAGCTCAGGGTATCACGGAAACTCCAGGTACCCTGGTCGAAAACGCCGGGGCCCGCGGCGCCGAACCGCTGTGGAGCGACCGAACCCGCCGCGTCGATATTGCTGATCGGGAGTCCCCAAGGCTGATGGGAATTCGACTCGGTTTCATCGAACTTCCAGCCGCTCAGCCCAAACTTGGCTTCGTTGACGACAGTCGCGGAGAACGTACGTGTCCATATCCCGGTCCAGGACTGGGCCAGACGATCGCTGTTCCATTGATTGATCTGGCGCGCCGGGCCGTTGATGGAATGGCTTATTGTGGGCACCCAATAGATGCTGAAAGCGACGAGGTCTTTTTCTGTAGGGTTGTAGTCGAGGCGGCCGTTGAACTGCTCGTTGACGGAGTCGCTGGGCGTGAGAGTGATCACACGCATCACGTCCGCGACACCGTCGAAACCACTGCCGATCCCGTAGGGGGTGCCGGGCTGGCCGAAGGTGGGGTCGGCTGTACCGAGCGGGGTGGTGAGTGGCGATCCCAGATCGAGTCCGCCGGCGGCGTCCCGGCACTGCGTCGCTGCCAGACCCACTTGGGCGCACGTCAACGGAGAAGCGCCACCGGAGAGGGGCTCCTGTCCGGCGAAGGACAACATACGGCGCGCCAGGCTCCCGGTCCGGCCT
>Ga0073934_10005972_pt1 | contig 18222 bp, 19 predicted proteins | sample LarsenN4metaG_FD_76834 | JGI IMG/M metagenome (GOLD analysis project Ga0073934, IMG submission 76834) | Hot spring sediment bacterial and archeal communities from British Columbia, Canada, to study Microbial Dark Matter (Phase II) - Larsen... ... | reverse complement strand
CCGACTCCGCCCCAATCGGTGGAACGGACACACTCAGTGGAACAGCCACACTCTCTTGGGATCCCAGCGCTGGACCGGACCTGGCTGGATACAAGGTCTATCAGACAACGGCGTCAGGTGTGTATGGTGCACCAATCGCCACCTTGGCTATGGACGTCACGAGCTACACCGTGACTGGCCTCGAAGGCGGTACTACCTATTTCTTTGCAGTCACCGCCTACAATTCGGATGACGTTGAAAGTTCCCTTTCAAACGAAGCAAGCAAAACCATTCTCTAACCAATCCTGCCGAACCTCCAATCCGGACTTTTCCGACATCAATCTCTTGACCCTTCCTCTCTGAGGACTGTATAACCTCTCACTCTGAATCTGATAGTGCTGAGACAAAAGTGCTGAGGCGAGACTCCATCCGTAATCATCGTCGCCACACTCGCCCTTTTATCTCAGAATTCATACCTCGTCGGCAATAGAGATGCGCCCGTAGCTCAATGGATAGAGCACCAGACTACGGATCTGGGGGTTACAGGTTCAAGTCCTGTCGGGCGCACCATAGAAGCTCCTCTTCCTCTCCTCTCGTCTCCTGAGTGGTCACGGTTTCACCTAGACTTCCTCGATTCACGGCATCCCGAAGGTGCTGGTGCAAGGTGGGCATACCGAAGGGTTGTTTGAATATCTCGATGACCAAGGATTTCTTTCACGGAGACAAGATCGACTCCGGCCATCACTCGTAAGCTTGCAGCGGTGTGCCGGAGTGTATGCCAGCAGGCCACGGAGATTCCCGCCTTCCGTAGATCTGGCTCAAACGAATGGCGCAAGAAGGCGCGGCCATCCATTGGTTGAGTCTCATCCCGTAACCCTGGAAAGACCCAGGCCAGCCTGAGAAACGAGTCAAACGACGCAGAATAGCCCTTGCCTCTTCACTCAAGGGCACATGTCTGGTTTTCCCACCCATTGGCCAAAGGAAGGCAGTAGGCAAGACGCTGCGCTTGCCTTGTCTTCCGCAGCGGATGGGATGACGAGACCGTCAATCAGTTTCTCGGTGCTGTCGCCTTGGCAGCCGGAGATGACGAAATCTCGAAGCGCATCTGCGGCCGAAGTGTCGGTTAGCGAGAGTACCTCACAGAGTACCCTAGAGAGGTGAGCTCCTTCTCAATGCGATGTAATCCATCTGCAAGTCGCAACCCCAGATCTTCAAGTTGCCTTGCTAACCCAAGCTGGGAAAGCTCTTGCGTCAGTCGTCTTTCTTCAGATTAGGTAGTCCAGTTGGGAAATCGCTTTGGCCTTATACTTTCTTTCCGCCTCTTCCATGCGGGATAGTACATCGTACTCCTCAACCAAGATATCAAGCAGTAAAGTTCCAGACTTAATCCAGTTCAACAACTTCGCACTTTCCGGGGCTAGGGTCGATATCCGATCGACAACTTCATCGGGAAGATGTTGTGCAGATCCATACCTAGATTTCATAGCTGCAAGTTCACCGTCCACCTCCTCCTTTCTCTGGCGACTAGAATTGATAAAATTTTCTATCCGCGAATATTCCTTAGACACAGACTCTTTTCTAAGCCCGACTGATCGATGATCTTTTAGTCGCCTAAAAACTCACTACTACCACTTTCGGAGCCAGCTCTTTCCGTCGCCGGAATAATACGTTGCCCTCTTGAGTCTGGGGATTGCGCCAATGCCAAATCAAGTGGGGCAATGGACAAAGATAGCAAGACAAGTGACGCCAGACGAAATACACAGGCAGATAACATCATGACGACCTCCTTTTTCCCGACTCGACCGCATTTACAGCAATCACAGAATGAGAGAGAGTACTTTAGGCAGTAGCTTGATAGTATTCAACTGAACCGCTATTTGGACGAGCGATTCCCCGAGTAAGGCAAATGATTGGAATCTCTCACAAGAAGTTGTGGTAATCAGTCGCTCGTGGTAACAATCACTTTTTTGCGCGCGTATTCTGAAGGAGTGTTCATAAGGCGAAAACCCGCGAAACCTTGTCACGGCTCCGCTTTTCTACCTCCATCGGACCCGTCTAGGCATTTGAGCGGCTTCCCCACAAGCGTCCCGTCCTGTTACAAGGCGAGAATCGACACATAGACGCCTAGAGAAGGCGGCACAAAGCTTGCTCGGTCACGAGCTAAACCAACAAGGCGACGGGATACATGCATCCAGAGTCTTAATTCATTCCTATCGCTAGCTCGTTCCAGCGGCTCAGCTGGCGCAGCCGTCTTCCTGCGCCGTTCCCGTTCCTCTTCTCTGCGACCTTCCTCAAGGGGATTTCCTTGTTGTGAGTAACGGAGAAATTATGGATCAATAGGCATCATGAAGGAAAGTAAAAGCCGATCGGTTTGGATGGAGTTGGCAGTGCCGCAGTTACATCCACTCGATCGTTCTTTGGAAACAGATGTCTGCATTGTCGGGGCCGGAATCGCGGGCTTGTCAATTGCCTATTTGTTGTCCTGTGAGGGCAAATCAGTGGTCGTGCTCGATGACGGCCCGATCGGCGGAGGAATGACGGAGCGGACCACGGCGCATCTATCGAACGTGATCGATGACGGGTATGTGACGATCGAGCGGCTTCACGGTGAGCAAGGCGCCCGTCTGGCTTTCGAAAGTCATACTGCGGCAATCGATCGAATTGAAGCCATCGTCGCGACTGAGCGCATTGCCTGCGACTTCCAGCGGGTCGATGGCTTTCTCTTTCAAGCGCCCGGGCAATCGGTGGAGGAGCTCGAAGAGGAACGCTTGGCGGCTCTATGCGCAGGCCTCGTCGGCGTGGAGCGGATTGAACGGCCTTCGGCACCGGTTCTGGAACCTGGCCCTTGCCTCCGGTTTCCGCGCCAGGCTCAATTTCATCCATTGAAGTACATGACCGGCCTGATGCAGGCGATTGAACGACGGGGTGGACGCATCTTCACGGACACCCACGTGGAAACCGTACAGGGCGGAGAACACGCCGTCATCGAAATTCGGCAAGGCCATGTCCTGCTCGCACAGTCGGTTGTCGTCGCTACCAACACGCCTATCAACGATATGGTCGTCGTGCACACCAAGCAGGCCCCCTATACCACCTATGTGATCGGAGCCGGCGTCCCGAAAGATTCGGTGCCCACCGCGTTGTATTGGGACCAAGCAGACCCCTACCACTACGTGAGAATTCAGAAGGACGCGACAACCAATGGCCGTGATGTGCTGATTGTCGGGGGGGAAGACCATAAAACCGGTCAGGCGGACGATGGAAAGGAGCGTCATCTCCGTTTGGAACGTTGGGCCCGCAAACGGTTCCCCATGATGGAACAGATCGAGTATCGATGGTCGGGGCAGGTGATGGAGCCGACGGATGGCCTGGCGTTGATCGGTCGAAACCCCGGGGATGCATCAAATGTGTATATCGCCACCGGCGATTCGGGCATGGGAATGACGCACGGCATGATCGCAGGCATGCTGCTTACGGATCTTATCCAGGAACGCACCAATGCCTGGGCCTCGTTGTACGACCCGTCCCGTAAATCATTGAAATCGATCGGCACATTTGTTCAAGAAAATCTCAATGTGGCGGCTCAGTACACGGAGTGGCTTTCTTCAGGTGACATCGAGTCGGAGGGTCAGATTCCTAAAGAGAGTGGAGCCGTACTTCGGAACGGCATGCAGAAGGTGGCCGTGTATCGTGATGAGGACGGGAAGTTACATCGTCGCTCAGCGGTGTGCCCTCATCTCAAGTGTATTGTTGCATGGGATTCTATTGAACACACTTGGAACTGCCCATGCCATGGCTCTCGCTTCGATGCGTATGGCAAAGTGATTAATGGGCCTGCGAACACCGATCTATCTCCGATTGAGATGCAGCTGTCGTCATAACACCGCACTTTCTTCTGTAAGTCGGCTAGCCCTGAAAGGGTTTTCTTGAAATACGGTGACCGCCTCCGATCCACTGCAATTGTCTCGTAGTGACTGACTAGGGAACACGCTAGTCCCTGCGTGCCATGTCATGCGTTAAGAAAAACATGAAGTGTGCGCGGGAAACAAAGGAGCGCCATCATGTATACATCGACGACGGTCAAGACATTGACAAGCGCGACTGCTCTTATTCTCCTCGCCGTCTTCGCACAGATCGGTGAGGCGCAAGCCGAACATGGAACCGGCTCCGACCATACCAACTGGTTAGGCATACCGCAAGTCGACATCGGCCTTTTCTCCGTGGGTGGTCGCGCCACCTATTTCGACCCTAAAGAGGGAGAGGCCAAATGGTTCGGCGGTGCGCAGCTGCGCATCCATCCGTTGCGTTATCTCGCGATCGAGGGATCCGCCGACTATCGTCGGGAAGATTTTGGCGGCGGAACGAAATCCCATACCTATCCCGTCCAAGGATCCTTGCTGATCTATCCTTTGGGCACAACTCGTTTGGCTCCTTTCATCCTCGGCGGCGGCGGCTGGTATTTCACGACGGTCGATGGCCCCGGCAACTTTTCCGATACGCAACATCGGTTTGGTGGCCATGTGGGAGGAGGATTGCAGTTCTTCATTACCGACCATTTCTCTATTGATAGCACGTATCGCCACATCTGGCTGGAACGTCTGGAGTCCAGAGATCAGAACTTAGAGGATAAGAAATTTAATGACAATGGCCATATGGTCACGATCGGCTTGAACATTCACTTCTAAGGGTTATGCCGTCCTCCGCGGAAACCGGACGCCGACGGATGGCCTGTCTGAGGTCATCCATCGGCTCCAAGTTTCCTGCTACGCAACCTCTACTCCGCCCACTCAGACAATTCCTAGTAGTGCTGGGAATCCCTGCGTTGCTTTCGTGCCTCTCCTTGCTGGGCGCACACACGGCCTGGTCACAAGTCACCACCGATGAATACATTGCAGGTTTTGCCGCGGCGGTCTTACAGCATGAGTTCAAAGTGGTCGACTCCACGCTGCAAGTCCACAATGGCGTGGTCCGCGTCAACGCGCGATCGCTAGGCGGACTCGACCGTGAAAAAGTAAAGCGCGCGCTGGTCGGCATTGCCGGCGTCAAAGAAGTCGTGATCACAGACAGCGAAGAAATCGCCGCCTTTCCATCCTCCAAAGGCGTCGAGGTCGACATCCCAAAGAGAGAATCCAGCTTCCTGTCCCGCGGTCTCCTCTTTCCTCCTCTTCATGCGGATCCTCGCTGGCCCCATTTCTCCGCCGCCTACCGTCAGTACCGCACCAATAATCTCACGGGGACTTTTGGGGGGAATTTCGGCGAAACGTTTTCGATCTATCGCAATCGAGCTCCGTTGAACGGCCAGTGGGAATTCGTGATTCAGGCTGGTCTCTTCAGCTTGTTCGATCTGAGCGCAGCATCACTCGACCTTCTCAATGCCGACTATACCGTGGGAGTGCTGGGGACATATCGCTCCGGTAACTTTTCCAGTATTTTGCGCCTGCACCATCAAAGCTCCCATCTCGGAGATGAATTTCTTCTGAGTAATCCCCAAGTCAAGCGCATCAATCTGAGCTACGAAGAAATAGACATCAAGCTGTCTTATGAATGGCTTAGCTGGCTCCGCACATACGGAGGCGCCGGATACCTGGTTCACCGGTACCCGAGGGACGTTGGACCAGTCGGCACGCAAGGAGGCGTGGAATTGACGAGCCCCGTCTTGTTTTTTCATGATTCCATTCGACCCGTCTTCTACGCGGATTTTCAGATTAATGAACGGTCGAATTGGGCAGTCGCCCAATCGCTTATGGCGGGGCTGCGATTTGAAAATGCACGTATCGGAAATCGCCAATTGCAACTCCTGGCGGAATACTTTGCCGGACCGTCTCCCGATGGCCAGTTCTATACCCACCATGCTCAATGGTTCGGTATCGGTCTTCACTTCTATTTCTGACTCTATTTTCGCCAAGGGAACCTCCGAGTATCGTGCGCAGGTGCGGGACGATAGGGTGTAGGTATGAAGACGGTGACGATATCAGCATCGATATTCATCCTACTACTTCTATTACTGGTCGACCGTATGCCCAGCGGGGCACAGGTCACCTTGTGGGAAACGTATCAGTCGGCCGGACACCAAGCCATTGAAGATCGACGTGTCGACGATGCGGAACGGTTACTACTCGCCGCAGCCAAACACATAGAGACCGTCAGCCCCGATGATCCCCGTCTGGCCAATACATTGAACGACCTGGGTGTATTGTACGGCATGCAAAACCGAGACATTGAAGCGGAGCCTCTCTTTCAGCGGGCATTGGCCATCAATGAAACGGCTTTCGGACGACAACATCCCTCCGTTGTCTTGACACTGCAAAACCTCAGTGTGATCTACGCCTCGCAGAGTAAGTTCTCCGAGGCCCAGAGGGTGGCGCGCGAAAGTTTAGCAATCAGTCTTGAACTATTTGGGATTTTCCACCCACGCAGTGGATCCACCTGTCGCACTCTGGCGACGGTCTATGCCCTAGAGGGCGATTACGGGGAAGCTGAACGCTTTACCGAAAGATCAATCATCATATTTGAACATACGCTGGGAGAACGCCACCCTGAGACCACTCAAAGCCTGGAAATGTTGGTCAGACTTATGCGGACGACCCATCGGGACCGTGAAGCCCAGAAACTTGAGGCACGCCTCAATACTCTTCATCAAGATTCTAACCCCGAGTCAGCATTGGCTGATGAAGTCGATCGCAATAGCGACCAGAACTCGGACCCGGAGTGAGATGGGTTCATGTGAATGCAGCCATCGCTTTATTGTTTCCCATTTCTATGGAGGTGCATCATGCTGAGCTGGGCAATAACGTTTCTCATCGTCGCCATCATTGCCGGCATATTAGGCCTATCGGGAGTTGCGGGTACGGCCACTAACATCGCCTATATCCTTTTTGTCATCTTCCTCATCGTCGCCATCGTAGGCCTGGTGATGGGCCGACGACCGCCGGTCACCTGAATCATTTTGTTGTACTCCTACCCGGGGTGATTGACACCCCGGGTAGTTACATGGATTCCTCAGGCAGCAAGGAGTCCAACACCACCCAGTCACCTTGCCTGTCCGTTCCATCTTGCCACGTGTATTCATCAGCGAACGTGACACCTGCGAGTCGCAGTGCAGAGTCTAGTGCTGAGTTTTCTGGGCAGCTATTGCACGGTTGACGGCGGGACCGGAAGTTCGACTGGAGGAATCTCTATGACCTTAACGGCCTGTCCGTGCTCATTCATCCCGATTGTCACACGTTGCCCGACTGACAACCGCCTGAATAATTCAGGTTGGACCATATCAAAAAATATGGGTTTGCCGAGATCGGTTTTCAGCGATCCCTTACCAGTGTTGAAATCAAGCAGGTCTAAAGTACCAGTGATGACGTGATGGGATGGACGATCTTCGCCGGAAAGCATTTCGGTGGATTGTGCCGCTATGGCATACCCGGGATCACCGGCCTGCCAGAGCAGAACGACAAGACCAAGACGGATCATTTTCTTCGTCACGTTCCGTCCCCTATCGAATGACATAAACATCCTGCTGAGGCTGGGTGGGCGTGCGCTCATTGGGAGAGCCGGAAAAGAGGTAGGCTCTGTTTGACGGTTCGAGATCTGCTTCTTGATGTTCATCATCCCCCTCCTCGTCAATGAGCTGGATCAATTGATCTTGATACCCACTCTAGTAACTTGGTCGCATTCCGATACTAGGAAGGCCTCTAGCAAGACCATCTGACGCCAGCAAATCCGCGTTCCTTACAGGTGCCTCAATCACTAATTGCTTGGGGCTCTGCCTAGTGGCCCTTGCTCATATGATGGGATAGTGAGGTAGGAATTGAAGTCTATCTTTGCACGTGTCAGGTGCTCTTTCTCGCCCTCATCGATCCGATATCACGCACAGAGAGGTTCATTCTTATGGTCGGTACGCCGATGGAAGCCGAGCCGATCTCTCTGGACCAACACGAACGAGTTTACACGCCATGCCTTCTCTGTGGAGGATTTGATTTTGTGCTCATCGCCACTCCAACCGATATCGCAGCCCAGCGGTGCTATGTGGAACAGTTTCACCAACGTCGTCTTGTTGAACGCCTCAGCGCTGAGGCACGCCGAGCGTCCCTGACTGACCGTGTTTCCTTCACGCACAATTATGAGACGTCCATCGTCGCTTGTCGTGCTTGTGGATTGCTCTGTCGCAATCCACATCCTCCGGCGGAGACAGTCACCGAAACCTACGCCGACGACCGCTATGAACCGCGTTACTTGGAGACGGAGTTCGAGTCTCAGCTGAGATGGGCTCGCGCCAAGATCCCCGTCGTTGCCCGACATCTAGCAGTCCATCGGCTTCCGCGAATAATCGAGGTCGGCAGCTTTGTAGGCGGCTTCTTAGAGGCAGCTCGAGAACATGGTTGGGATATCATCGGCGTAGATCCGGGAGACGCCGTTGTCCAATTCTGTCGCCATCGAGGTTTACCGGTCTTCCAGGGCACGCTTGAAGAATCGCCTCAACTGCCAACCGGAGTCGAAGCCGTGGTCATCTGGAATACGTTCGATCAACTCCCCGATCCACGGTCGCTGTTGGCGACGATTGCACGGATGCTCAAGCCGGACGGCTTGCTGGTCATCCGTATTCCACACGGGAACTGTTATCGATCCGCCATGGAGTTTATAAAAGCCCACCGTTGGATGAAGAACCCGGTATATACCGCCCTAGCCTGGAACAATTTACTGAGCTTTCCCTATTTACATGGCTATGGACTCACCACGCTTGATCGCCTGGTCGGTGAATTCGGCCTGATCCGTGAGTCTGTGTACCCCGATACACTGATGACATCGACCGTTGCGGAGATGAAGTGGTGGGTCACACCCGAAGAACGACTCGTGAAGGGGCTTTGTCGATTGACCACCGCACTCGCGCAGTGGATGGGAGATTCGTCCTTGGGCAGCGCCACATGGCTCGACGTGTATTATCGTAAACCGGTGAAACCGTTCACCTCATCAGAGTCCGCCCTAGGGGAGTCTCCAGTGGGCACCCCTTGCGTTTTGAATCACACTACCGCCTAAAGTAGGGCACGAAGCTATGCGTGACACATCCGGACGGGACAATTTATGTTCGTGGTTATTCAAGGCAGGTGTTCTCATCGCCTGGTGTCGTCACCGCCCCACCACGCGGAAGACGGTGATGACGGTGAATGACACCTGGCTACGTGTACTTGGACGTGTTCACGGATAGTTACCGTACTACAGTTGTTTGTCTTGTTCGTGAATGATGAGTTGTCTGCCGTATTCGTGAATGATTCATGTTGCGCCTGGGAGTCGACTCGCTGGAATCTGAAGGCTGTATGGGTTGAATGTTGCTGATCGCTCCACAATTCACACAGCGGAAACCGAAGCATTGCCACGCAAATAAGTCCGTGGCGCCGTAGAAATAATCATGCACTTTCAATCCACCGCATCGTTCACAAGCCATGACGGTTCTCCTTTTGTTGATTGTGGAATGACTCGCCTCGTAATTGAGTCGAGCCTGTACCTGCTGTCATGGTCTAAGCACGAACACTGCCACGCAGATGGATTTAATGAAGCCATTGAAAATTCAGCATGTTTAACGTGCCAGGTAGCTGCTGACCCCCACCGCCCGATCGGACAACTTGTCCGCGTCCATCGACGACGTGTCGCGTGCTGTCCGGATTGGCCGCTCGAAGACGCTACGCCATCCTTCGTCGGGTGTGGCCGAACGATGCACAGGGGTGAGCGACGATCGCAGACAGGGCCGACCATAGCCATAAGGGGCTGATGACATGTACCGACCCACTATCTTGATCGTGGATGATGACGCGGAAACACAAGCGTTACTCCGAGAAATGTTGTCGAAAGATGAGTACGACCTCGAAACCGCATCCGACGGAAAGGCCGCCCTGGATATGGTCACTCAAAAGGCGCCGGACCTCGTGATATCCGACATCAATATGCCGGGACTCGATGGTCTTGCTCTGCTCGACGAATTACGTTCTCGTGGACATGACATGCCCGTCATTCTTATGACGGCATACGGTAGTTTGAAGACCGCGGTGGATGGCATTCGAGGAGGGGCGTTCGACTACCTCAGTAAACCGTTCATCATGGACGATGTGCGGTTAGTCATTCATCGGGCGCTCGAACACACCCAATTATCCAGGCAGAACCAGCAGCTCAAAGAACAGCTTCGCGATCGCTACCGATTTGACAACCTGGTCGGCAGCAGCCCAGCCGTCGTGTCCGTTTATAAATCCATCGCTCGGGTGGCTCAGACAGACAGCACGGTTTTGCTTGAAGGCGAAAGTGGAACCGGTAAAGAGCTCATCGCCCGAGCCATTCACGCCAACAGTGCACGGAGTGCCGGTCCCTTTGTGACAGTCGATGGCGGGGCGTTGACCGAGACTTTGCTTGAATCCGAACTGTTCGGACACGAGCGAGGGGCGTTCACCGGTGCGGTGGGCTCCAAGAAGGGCCTCTTGGAGAAGGCCCATCTCGGCACATGTTTCCTTGACGAGGTGGCGGATCTGTCACCGACGCTACAAGGGAAATTACTTCGCGTCATTCAAGAAAGGGAATTCCGGCGGGTCGGCAGCACCATGACCACGACCGTCGACGTACGCATTATTGCCGCGTCGAAAAAAGATTTGAATTCACTCGTCCAGGCTGGAACGTTTCGCGAGGACCTCTATTACCGGCTGAATGTGGTGACGATACGTATCCCGCCGTTGCGGGAACGCATGGAAGATGTGCCGCTCCTGGCGCAGCATTTTGTGCAGACCTATGGTTCATCCAAACCGAAACCCGTTAGTGGAATTTCGGCTGAGGCCATGGCCGTCCTGACACGATACTGGTGGCCGGGAAACGTACGGGAACTTGAACACGCCATTGAACGAGCGGTCGCCCTTACTCCGCATCCTATTATTTATCCGGAAGATCTCCCACATGCCGTACATACGGCCACGGTACAGGCGGCGGCTCAGGCGCAAGGATGGGTCACGTTGGAGGAATTAGAGCGAGAGCATATCGTCAGGGTCTTGAAGCACCATCATCAGGATCTGGGACGGTCCGCAGCAATACTGGGGATACACAGAAAAACGCTGTTACGAAAGCTGCGTCAATACGGTCTTGCCAGCGGACAGCGGACAGGGTATCTGTCTCCGGACATTTTGTCCGCGCCAGCTCAAAACGAGCCAGTTCCTTCAGCCTCCAATCCGAAGGAATTCGACTCATCGCGTTCCTAGGTCTGTGGACTGTTCTTTGCTAACTTTACTTTTCACCGATATGGCTATCGCCGATAAGGATGATCGTAACCGGAGGTGGTGAATGGAGGGCTATGGCAAACGTGCACTGGTCATAGATGACGATCAGGATATTGCATATCTGACCGGCATCGCTCTGATGAATCGTGGGTATAACGTGTACACGGCGTCCGACGGCTTCGCAGGATCGGAGCAAATGAAAAAACGACGCTATGACGTCGTGTTGGTGGACTACCATATGCCGCGCCTTAACGGCCTGCAATTTATCGAGATGTGCCGCGTGATGTGGCCGGAGACGCCCATCATCCTGATGTCGGGAGACGACTTCGTGATCGATCATGCTGATCTGATCGAAGGGATCGTGGGGTGTATTGCGAAACCATTTGAGCCGCCTCAATTGCTTGAACTCGTCAATCAAGCTTGTCGCAACCTTCCGCGAAGAGACCGATTCAAACGGTCTTGCGACGGCAGGAAAACAGATCCACGATCTTCTCCGCTAAATGGGCGTGATACCAATCTTCAAGCGGCGAGGACTGTGCCCGTGACCAAATAAGCTCGCTCATCCCAGTTTCCGAGTAGTTGGGACGTTCTTCGCTTCCTCATCGGTCGTCCATCGGTACTACCACCATGACAGTGGTGAAGACGCCAGCCGCCGATAGATCGGCTCAATCACCGAATCATAATCCACCTGATCCTCAAGCCCCTGATTTGTCGCAGACGTTGTTTCATGTGATCCAACCGCGCAAGATCGGGCGATACCCCTCGCTCGCTCAGCAGCCGCGCATCGCCGCCTGTCCATACCCCGGCTACAGTCGATAGATCGTGGGTGGTGGTACAAACTACGGATAGCTTGGGATAAGAGGCCAGTGGTTGCTCTTCAAACCATATCACCTTGTACGACAAGACGTGATGGTTGGACAGATGTGTTCGTACGTCCGCCTCGACAGTGTCCAGGCCTTCTCCGATGACAATGCCTCCGGCGTGTTGGCTTTCCAGCGCCACGATTGCCAAGAGGTCGTCAACGGAATAATAGACATACCGCCCTGTCGAGCAGACTGACCCGATGGAATCCACCACTGTCGAAACAAAACCATGATGCGATTGAGTCTGATGCCCTCCGGCATGATCAAACGAGGTGCGAATGGTATGGATAAAGGGTTCGTAAGCCAATGCCCGCAGCCGTTCAGGAACAAACGGCGGCAGCCACCACGTTTGGCCTTCGGCGCTGAAGGCGTTCGGTTACGCACCGATCTTCATATCGAGGGCCAAGGCATCGTGCAAAATCCATGCATCGAAGCCGTCCGGCGTAAACCCTACCGGTAGAGACATCACGGAGCTACAGTGCTCCATTAGTGAAGCATTGCGGCCCGGGACATTCTGCTAACCCATACTGGTTTAACAAGACTTCCCGGCCGCTTCTTCCCCATCCCACGATCTTGCGGATGTGATGAAATATGGCGAATGCAGGTCTCATCCGACACGAGCATAGACCTGTCGCATTACTGGCCCGTCGCGGGAAGAGTGTACCGTTCTTCAATCACGGAACGTACCAATCGCCGGCTGCTCTCGGCGGTGAGGGATGACTGTTGCTCGATACGTCGGACGGCATCGGCCAAATGTGGGTCTTTAATGCCTTCCGACATCCACTTGCTGTAGTCCCCTTGCCGGAGGTGATACATCCACGTGTCGTCATCGACACCTTCAGCCATGTGTATGAAGAGGATTAAGTTATGCGCGCGCAAGTTGAGCGCGTTGTTCGGACCGCGGAAAAAAAAGCTTCGGTCCGTCGGCAATTCTCCTTCCGCATATTTCCGACGATGGCGTCGACGGTCCGCTTCACAGGGCGCAATGCTCAATCGATAGGGTGGCTCTTTGGACCGTCGATCCCAAAAGACCGCTTCACCGTGATTCAACACCGTGGGTTCCAGCAGTGGCACAGGCAAATCCAGCGTCTCACAAAACCGTGCGATCGTGGCAGCCGGATCATCTCCCAAAGACGCCATCGCGTCCACCATATGGAGCACCGGTTTCGCAACTTGGTCCGGATGCACCGTGACATAGACGATGCCGGTCCAATCTTGAGCCAAGACATCCTGTACCGGTTGCCATCCGCGCGGCATGAGATGATGCGTCTCGTCGACGAGAATCCAATGGGGCCGACCGAATTTAGCCCGTCGCTCCTGCAGGGCTGGCAAGAGCGCCAGAAAAAATTCAGGACGATCTTGTAAGGGCAAGCCCACGAGATTGACGATCAAATTCGTGTCTGGACTCTCCAGAGCAGTCAGGATTTCCGACATTCCCGGGCCCCGTTGAGGGGTTCCGAACATGACCGCTCCCGCAAATCCCTCGTAATCGCCTTCAGGATCGATCACACAAAACTGATAACCTTGTTCGATCACCCGTTCAAGAATTCCAGTGGCCAACGTCGATTTGCCGCTTCCCGACGAGCCCGCGAGCAATAAGTTGAACCCTGTTGCGGGTATCGAAACCTCCTCACCGGTTTCTCGCATGCCTATGAGGACATTGCGACGATTGACATTGAATGGAGGCATACGCAGGTCATGCTTCACAAGTTCATCGATAACTTCGGCAACCCCGCCTCCAGCCTCACCCTTGGTGACCCAATCGGCGATTTCTTTGAGCATCGGCACTGCGTTGGCCACGGCCACTGCATACTCACACTGATTGAGCAAGGCATGATCATTTTCCGCATCCCCGATCGCTACGACGTTGCGTGGCGATAAGCCCATCTCTAGCAATGCGGCCACAAGACCACTGGCTTTATTGACCCCCGACGGCACAACCATGACGGCATCCCGATTGAAAATGACTTGCAATTCGAGACCCAGATCTCGAATGACCTCGAGCACCGTCAGTTCATGCGGCCGAACCGTGCCTACGATGGAATCTCCGAAAGAAAGCTCGGGTACCCCTCGACGGCGCAGTGTGTCAATGAACGCCGGAGGAATCGGCGGCGCCAGGACCGTATGCTCACGCGTGCCGGGGCGATAGATCACGGCACCATTATCTGCGACGACTCGCTCGCACAGCCCGATTTCGGGAAAGATATCCAAGATATCCGGCAACAGACGACCTGTCACCAGAACGATTTTTCGACCGGATTGGATCAGGCGTTCGAGCGCGGCGATCGTTTTGCGTTCGACGCGACCCTCGGTAGCCAATGTATTGTCATAGTCTGTTGCCAAGGCGACATATTTCATCGGAATCGCCTGGAGCGCCGAGGATATTGCATCACTGGCAACCTGATGATATTGGCGATCCGGTCTAATCCGATCAAATATACGTTCAATACGGCCATATCGCCTCAGCTATTTACTAGGATCGCTTCTCTCCACACGAGTCCCCTGGCCGAAGATATAAGGCCGGTGCCCGTAGTAGCCGTACCCATAATAATTGTGAAAGCCGGCAAGCGGATAGTTCGATCTAGCGTGTTCGTCCCAGACAGTCAGGTCACGAATCGCAACGACCGGATAGTCATAGACCGATTTCTCGAGCGTTTCAGTCCGAAGTCCAAGAATTTCGCCAATGACCGTAACCCTCGATCCTTCTTTGAAGATAGCAGGGTCTATTATTTCACCACGACTGTCTATCGCTAGAAACCTCCCCCGCGATGACGCTCGGTTATCCAGCGGAATATGGTCCTTGTTTAATGGTATCTCAAGCACTTCAACTGTCGTTTTCTCAGGATCCCGCACGGCGCTGAGCACTTCGCCTCCCCACACCACTATCTGGCCACGAGTGACGGAAGGCGACGCTTTCACTTGTTCATACGTCAATTGTTTGTTGACCTGAGCCACCAAGTGATCTGGAATAACCTGATATCGATCACAGCCGCTCATGAAGACGAAGAGGAGCATGCAGACAACAGAGCACTGATTGTTGAGTCTCATAAACATCCCCTCGCCGACCGTTCTCCTAACGGGCTGCGTGACTACCGTTTGCTGCTGGGATGGTCACCTTCGTGGCCCGGAGCGCCACCTGGCGGCAGCGCGGGCGTGCCGCTCGGACCTTCACCTCCCACCGAGGCCTCTCCCATCGTTCCTGCAGATGCAGGTCGGTCGGTGCCGCCTGCGGCCGGATCTCCGCTCTTTGGCTTTGGCTGGCTGCGAACCTTATTGATTTCATCCATGTAATGAGAGACATCGGGAGACATATCTTTCGAGTACAAAGAACTGGTTATGGGATACAAATCCTTCTTTGATGCATTCAACGTCAGATGGCCCTTTTCCTGTTTGAACTGGCTCCATTGCAGGGGCAGCTGATATTTGGTTTCTTCCAACTCAAGGACTGCATACTCGATCTTGCCCGTCTTGGTATCTTTGAGTAACTTCTCGATGGTCCCGAGTGTCTCTCCGTTCTTGTTTTTAACGACTTGATCCAACGCCCCCCCTTCTCGTCGACCAATTCGCCTCGGCGCACCGGTACAACGTCATATTTTCCGACAACACCTTGCTCACCACCGGTCATATCGATAGCTTGGTGTTCAAGGGACGATTTCGGCTGGTTCATCTTTTGACCGGAACCAGCATCGCCGGGTCGCCCGCTACTACCGTCAGCGAAGACCCAATTCGGCATCAACAGCAACGCAACAATAATCATTACGTGACTTGTTCTACTAAGCCTGTTCATGCGAACCTCCTGTCGTACACACGTTCAATTGGTGAGTGTTTTGCCGGTTGCAACGCTTACCTAGACAATATCGAGCATATCGACGCGGCTTCATCTGTGGAACTCTGCTTCGGGATACTGCATAGAAAAGGACCTCGCGACGGAAACATTCAAATCAGGCCTGCTGTCGTTCTTCATCACATGTGCAGGTGGTGAGGCTGTCGATCGATTGTTTCGGGGAGGAATGGCCGAGGAACGATCATAAAAACGATAGGCCACAAATCCTGGGACGTTTTTAAGCGGTTCCTCCTTCACGTTCAGCACGAAGTATTCCTTGTTATCGCTCAACGTTAACGCTCCCCACGGCACTGCAACGTATTCGTCTCCTAGACCCAGAAACCCGCCAAAGGACAGGACGGCATATTGGCTGTAACCGTCGCTCCCCCAATTGATCACCAGATCTTTGATTATTCCGATGTTCTTTCCATCGAGGTTTTTCACCGGCTTGCCGATCATCTCCGGGGCATTCGGCATCCCGGGTGGCTGGTCAGCGTGAGCAAGGGGTCCCACCCAGACCAACACCGAAAGCGCCAATATGGCGATTCCTGATCCCAATATAGGCATCTGTATCTCTCGGAGAGAGATTGGATGGACACAATTCTCTCTCATTCTCCCTCATTCTCCCACGCTCCGATGACCTACATTTGCAAAACATAGGCCGCTTCTTGGCTTTTCATTTTCTCCCTTCTTCTTCCACATGCGAAGTCGCGCCTTTCGATTGGATACTTCGCTAACAGCTACGAGAGGAAAAAAGCGCGAGACAAGAATAAATACAAATCAGCCCGATAGCATTGCTAGGACAAGATGTCCGTGCTGGGACAAGTCTTCCAGATACGCAGGGTTTAGTGGTGCAGTTTAGCAAGCCTTATCGAGAAGACCGCCACTCACATGTTAGGCATCTGCAAGGCACTTCGTTTGCAGGGTTTTAATATACAGGTATACGGCGGTTCCAAATATGGAAAGTATCGGACGCAAGCGATGGGCCATTGCAGAGGGCTACATTCCGGCGAGCAGCCACGGCCCATCGCCACAAATGACCAGCCATGAAACAGTGTGTCTATTGAACACATCCGATCGAGATGCCCGTGTCCGCATCACGGTCTTTTATAGTGATCGTGAACCGGTCGGGCCGTACCAACTTGTGGTGCCCGGGCGACGAACGAGGCATATCCGCTTCAACGATCTCCATGATCCGGAGCCAATCCCCCACGATACCGATTTTGCCAGTCTCATTGAATCCGATGTCCCGATCGTCGTACAGCACACCCGCCTGGACTCGCGACAGGCGGAAAACGCCCTGCTCAGCACCATCGCATTCGCGGGTGACACCTGATTCGAGGAATAGTCTATCTCTTCGCTAATCGCACAGTGAACGATGGCACAGCTTTCTCCACTTGAGGCAACCATGGGCATCTCTCAATATAGACACAGTCCACATTCTCTCTTTCTTGCTTTTCATCGTAGCCTTGATGGCTCCGTCCTCAGTCATTCGCGGTGGGACGAGGCCATACGATCCTGCCCACAACCGCCCTCAGGTACGCAGTGATTCGATGAGTTCACTTCGACCTGCGCCGAGAGACGTGCCGACGCCACCTCCCTCACCACCACGGGAAACCATGCAGGGCAAGCCGGGAGTCGACCGACACCTCTGGGAAATCCGCCCCATTCGTGACCTGTTCATCTTTGGCGTCATCGTCGCGCTGCTCTGGTCCCTTTACGCACTGCATACGGTTTTTCTGCCTGTGTTTATCGCTCTTCTATTCGCCTATCTGGTTCATCCGTTCATCGACTACGCGTTCACACATTGGGCGGCACCTCGCCCTCTGACCGTCGGAATACTCATGTTCCTGTTAGCCATCGCCCTCATCGGCATCGGGCTGTGGCTCGTGCCTCTGGTGATCGAACAAACTCAGGCGTTGATACAGAAAATTCCGGTGTACGCCCGAAGTCTCTCGCAACGCTATGAAGCCTGGCTCAGCGGTTCATCCTTCAACCTCCGCGATCTCCTGGGTCGACTGTACGACGACCCATTGACGACGCTTCAGCCGCTCCTTCTGGGGACCGGACATGCCTTCGGCCTTCTGGGACAGCTGCTGGGAATCACGGTCAATGCCGCCCTCTATACGATCTTGATCCCGATCTACTTTTTCTTCTTCGCCTGGCATTTTGAAAGCATGAGTCAGACCGTCGTTCGCCTGATTCCTATCACGCATCGACCGCACATCCTGCACGTCTTGCGTCGAATGGATGCAGCCGTGCGTGGCTTCTTTTTCGAACGTCTTCTCATCGCCGTGATCACCGCGGTGTTGTACGCAAT
>Ga0073934_10005971_pt1 | contig 18222 bp, 17 predicted proteins | sample LarsenN4metaG_FD_76834 | JGI IMG/M metagenome (GOLD analysis project Ga0073934, IMG submission 76834) | Hot spring sediment bacterial and archeal communities from British Columbia, Canada, to study Microbial Dark Matter (Phase II) - Larsen... ... | reverse complement strand
TTCTTCAGCGAAATCAAATGGCAGTACCTGCGCACCCGCAAGCAGCAGCTCATTCGGCGTTTTCCGGCGAATTGGCAAATTCTTTTTCTCGAGCCTTACGCCGCCGGCCGGGCCAACAGCTTTCGTTTGCAATGGGATAATAACGTTTGTTTCGTGACGCTGCCGTACTTCAAAAATTTTCCGCAGCGATGGCTACAACGTTTGGTTTCGCTCCTAATCGTACGGGCAGGAATTATTGGCATGGCTGCGGTGTGGGCTTGGGTTCTGATGTGGCGCAGCGGTTTCCGGCGACATGATCTCGTGATGGTTTCCAACATTTACGCCGCGCCACTCGTGCGCTGGCTCAAAAGCCCTTTCGGGCTTGCCAAAGGCAAGCCGGTCATTTACGATTGCAACGATCATCATTTGTCATTTGCCTTGACGCCGCCCTGGGCCGAGCGCTATTTCGTGAGCACGTGCAGGCGGGCGGATCGCATTGTTTGCGTCTCCGCGTCGTTGGCTGAAACCATCCCACCTGCAAGCCGCGGCAAAGTTCTCGTCATTGGCAACGGCGTCGAATACGCCCGCTTCGCCGGCAACGCCGCGCCGGCAGAGGCGCTTCTACAGTTTCGCCCACGGCCAATTTTGCTTTTCGTCGGCGCGATCTACGAGTGGATTGATTTCGATTTGCTCGCGCAGGTTGCCGTCTCCCATCCGGACAAAATACTCGTCCTCATTGGGCCAGTGGCGCGTTTTCTGCTAACCGAGATGGAGAAATTGCTGCACGTGCCCAACGTCAAATACCTTGGCGAAATTCCTTACGATCATTTACCGGCTTACCTGGCGGCGGCGGATGTCGGTCTGATGCCTTTCATCAAAACTCAGCACACGCAAGTGGTGAATCCCGGCAAGCTTTATCTCTATCTTGCCGCCGGCAAGCCGGTGGTCAGCACCGCCGTTTCACCGGAGTTGATGGCCCTGGCGAACGAGATTTTTTTGGCGGAAGATGCAACGACCTTCGTTGCACAAATTGATCGGGCTTTGGCAGCAGCAACAACAGGCGTTGAAGCGCGTCGCCAAGTGGCAGCCGCCAATGATTGGCAGGAAAAGACCAGACAAATGGTGGATTTGCTTGAAAGATTGTGTGCGAAATGAAACCCCAGTGCAACATTTGTGGCCATCAGGGAGAGTTTCTGAACCCCGTGCCGGGAAGCGAAGGATGGCACTGTTCCAACTGTTCATCGTCGAGCCGCCATCGCATGTTGATGTTTGTGCTGGGAAGCCTTCTCGGCCTCAACGACCTGCCGCTTTATCTCTGGCCGCAAAATAAAAATCAGAAGATTTTGGAGCCGTGCGCACGCGGACCACAAGCTCTTTTTCTCAAAGAGAAATTTGACTTTTATGCGCCGGAATTCGATCTCGAGAAAATCAAAACCGGCGCGGATCCTCGAAAGTATGCCGACCTTCAAGCGCTCGCATTTGAAGATGAAACTTTTGATATTATCATTGCCTCCGAGGTTTTTGAACACGTGCGGGAGGATGTAAAAGGCTTTCGCGAGGTTTATCGAACATTGAAGACGGGAGGGACTTTTCTTTTGACCGTACCCTATGATCACCAACGGGAAAAGACGAATGTTTTTGTCAAGGTTGACGGCGACCAGGATATTTATCTCGTTCCGCCCCGCTACCATGGCGGCGGAGGGAGCACGCTGGCGTATCGCGAATACGGGCGCGACCTTCTTGGCCTGTTGAATTCTTTAGGATTTGCCGTGGGATACATCGAGCCCGCGCTCCCGTGCTTCCAAATCTATAAAAGCAAAATAATGATCTGCCAAAAATCATCGTATCTTGATTTGGGGAACATATATTCGAGCGAGAATGCAAGTGGAAGTGTGTTTAGGCCCTTGGGCCCTCTCTGGTTATTTCGATTGTTTGTTTTATTCAAATATAATCTCAAAAGTCTTTTTCATTTTTTCCGTGAAGTCAAACGAAAAATCACTTGTTTTTGTCCATGATAATCAGTAGTATTTCACTTTGTTGTCAAATTGTTTTAAAACTTTTGGACCTGAACGTTGCAAAATAAAAACTTGTTGAAGTCGTCGATTTGAAAAAAGGAACTTCACCTCACATGGCAAAAAAGACCCGTTCGGCGCGACCGATGGCGGCGCCGAAAAAGCAAGTATCCGACCGGCCGAATTGGTTCGCCCAGCATCCCGCCCTCACGGCGCTGGGAATTTATTTTCTGCTGGCGATGATTTTTTTCTTTCATGTCATTTTCGGCGGACGCACCTACGTCTCGCCGGATGCGCAGGCAGCCGCCGCCATGACCGCGCCGCTGGACAAAGCGTTTTGGGAAACTTGGACGCTGCCGCAGTGGTCGCCGTACATTTTTGGCGGCATGCCGAGCTTTGCCAGCTTGATGTACGCGCCTTTTGTTTACATGCCCGGCACGGTTTTGCTCCCGCTCTCGCGCTGGCTTTCTTTTCCGGCCATGTTCACGCCGGCGCTGCATTACGTTTTTGCCGCGATGGGCGTTTTCGTTTTCCTGCGCCGAAAGGGCGCGAGTTTCTGGCCGGCGCTGTTGGGCGGCCTGGCTTTCATGTTCACGCCCTGGTTGATGACCATGCAAATTTTCGGTCACGGCTCGCAGATGATGACCTCGGCTTATATTCCCTGGGCGCTGTGGGCGGTCGACCGGCTGATGGAAAAGTTTTCCTGGCGAAATCTCGGACTAGCCGGGCTCATTTTAGGCTTTCAGTTTCAGCGCGGCCACGTGCAGATTTCTTATTACATTTTGTTGTTTGTCGGTCTTTATGTTTTGTGTCATCTTGTTTCCGCCCTCATGCAAAAAGATTTTAAGCGCTTGTTATCAAGGCTGGGCGGTTTCGCCGGCGCCATGGTCTTAGCCGCCGCCCTCGCCGCGATTTTATATTTGCCGCTGCAGGAATACACGCCTTATTCGATTCGCGGCACGCCATCGGTTCTGCAAGCTGCGCCCGTCGGGGCACAGACCGGCACAACCGATACCGGCGTCGGTTTCGAGTATGCAACGCAATGGTCGTTCTCGCCCGGCGAGATGATGACCTTCGTTATCCCTTCGTTTTACGGTTTCGGCGGCCAGCCTTTTTATTGGGGCAATATGCCATTCACCGATTATCCCAATTACATGGGTATTCTGGTTCTGGGGTTGGCGCTTGTCGCCTTCGTTCTCAATTCTTCGCGCGGCGGGCCGAATCGCTTGCTGGCGATTTTTTCCGGCCTGGTTATTCTCTTGTCGTTGCTGCTGTCATTTGGCTATCACTTTCCGGCATTCTATAAATTGTTTTACAACCATTTTCCCTACTTCAACAAATTTCGCGTGCCGGTGATGATTCTAATTCTGGTTCAATGCGCCGTGGCGATTCTCGCCGGTCTCGGATTGGAAGGCATTTTGTCGCGTTTGCGCTCGGCGAGCACGAAAGACGCCTTGACCAAACAGTCGAAAATGGCGCAACGCCTGTGGATCGCCCTGGCCGCGGTGGTTGTGGTGGTTTTGGTGCTGACGATTTTCCGCGACAATTTTTTCAATTTCATGCGCGGGCTTTATCCGGACCAATATCCGGCGAATTACCAAGATGAATTAGACAAGGCACGCTTCGCCATGTTATTCAAAGACGTTTGGTTTGTTGCGATCTTCGTCGCCGGCGGTTTGAGCGCGCTGGCGCTGGCGTTGACGAAAAAAATATCGGGCGGCGCGGCGGCGGCGCTGATTTGCCTGATCACTTTGGTTGATCTGTGGGTGGTCGATAAAAAGATCGGCCAAACTTATCCGCAGCAAGAGACGCCTGAATATTTGCAACCCGATGGCATCGGCGAGTTTTTCAAATCTGACACGTCGTTGTTTCGGTTTTATCCGGCCGGCCAAATGTTCGGCGAGCTGCGGTGGTCGGCGCAAGGCTTCCAAAGCGTCGGCGGTTATCATGCCGCCAAGCCGCGTTTTTATCAGGATTTCATCGAAGCGACGGGATTGCAGCGCGCCACCGACGGCGATTTTCCCGCCCGCCACGTTCTCGATATGCTCAACGCCAAGTATGCCATAACCTTTGCGAGTTTGCCGGATAGCGAATGGGTGGTGCGCCGGCAATTTCAAGTCCAGACCGGCGGCGCGCCGCAGGTGTTGAGCATTTATGATAATCCCAGCGTGCTGCCGCGAGCCTATCTTGTTGGCGAATACGAAGTGCAAACCGATCCGATTGCGGCACTGACCCGATTGCGCACCGGTCCGCAGGCAAACGGTCAGGGCTTTGATCCGCACCGTCGCGTCATGCTCACCGAAACGCCGGAAATAACGCCGCAGCCCGATTCCGCAGCGCAAGCTCAAATCAACACATACAATTTTCATCACATCGCGATTGAAACGAAAAGCCAATCTCCGCAACTGCTCGTTTTGAGCGATAATTTTTATCCCGAACCTGCCGGCTGGCAAGCTTACGTTGACAACCAACCGGTGAAAACCTACCGCGCCAACTATGCCTTTCGCGCGGTTTGTGTGCCTGCCGGCAGCCATCAAGTCGAATTTCGTTTTCATTCGCGCGCGCTTGCCCAGGGATTGTGGACCAGTCTCGTCGCGCTGGCGGTTGGGCTGGCGCTGCTCTTCGTCGGGCGAAAAAAACGCCAGTATCGCCGTGAAAATTTTCTCGTTAAAAACTATTTGCAATTGTGCTGGCGCTGTCCTAAATTGTTATCTTTAGCTGAAATCAACGGGGTTTAATCGCAGGTTGGTGATACCTTACAGGCGTAGCCTTGCAAAAAAGTTCACGGATGATGCTGGCGCAGCGCCGGACTGCGTGGTGACGGAGTTTTTGACGATGAAATTGAAAGATCTGCTTACTGAAAATTTGATCAAGATTCACCTGTCGAGCCAGGAGAAACGTCTGGTCATTGAAGAGATGGTGGATTTGCTGGTGAAGACCGGATGCATCAAAGATCGCGGCGAGGTTTTGAAGGCCGTGCTCGACCGCGAAGCGGTGATGAGCACCGGAGTCGGCGACGAAGTGGCGATTCCGCATGGCAAGAGCGAGGCCGCGCCGGCCATCGTCGTGGCGCTGGGTATTGCCCAAAAGCCGATTGACTTCCAAGCGATGGACGATCGGCCGGTGCGCATTATTTGGTTGTTGGTCGGCCCGCCGGACCAAACCGGACCGCATTTGAAGGCGCTCAGCCGCATTTCCCGCCTGATGCACAAACCGGAATTTCGGGAGCAATTGTTGGCGGCGCAAAATTCCAAAGACGCCCTCACGACCATCATTCGTGAAGAAGAAAAATATTTGGAAAATTAAAGAACATAGAGCATGGCGCATGGCGCATGTAAAAGTTCAGCAAACCGTGCTCGGAGTGCGACGCTTTAGCGTTGCGTGGAAATGCTGGCAAAACTAAAGTTTTGCACGCCGAAGCTAAACATACGTGATTCACTGAACATTTACTGGCGCATAACGTGTTGACTGTGCGCTATGCGCCACGCATAATTCGTTCAATTCGTGGAGTTAACCGATACGACCAATGCGATTTCAACGTATCAAAGGCACGCGCGATATCTTGCCGGACGAAATCCGCCGCTGGCAGGCCGCGGAGTCGCTGATTCATCAAGTCATGGCGCGTTTCGGCTTCAGCGAAATTCGCACGCCGGTTTTTGAAGAGACCGAGCTTTTTGCCCGCGGCATCGGGCAATTGACCGATATCGTTTCGAAGGAGATGTACACGTTCGCCGACCGCGGCGAGAAAAGTTTGACGCTGCGGCCCGAGCTGACCGCCGGCGTCGTACGCGCTTTTATTGAAAACAATCTCGGCAAAAAACAGCCGGTCAATAAACTTTATTACCTCGGTCCTGTTTTCCGACAGGAGAATCCGCAGGCTGGGCGCTTTCGACAGTTTTATCAATTCGGCGCGGAAATTATCGGCGCCGCCGAGCCGGCCGCAGACGTCGAAACCATTGCGCTGGCAATCGCGGTTTACCGCGCGTTTCAGCTCGACCGTTTTGTGGTTAAATTGAACAGCGTCGGCGACGCCGCCTGCCGCGAGCCTTACAAACAAAAATTGCGCGATTATCTGCAGCCGCGCTTCGACCGCCTGTGCAAAACCTGCCAGCAGCGCTTCGAGAAAAATCCGCTGCGAATTCTCGACTGCAAAGAAGCCGGCTGTCGCGCGGAGACGGCGGCTGCGCCCAGGCTGTTCGATGAACTCTGCGAAAATTGTGCCCGTCATTTTGCGAGCGTTCAGCAATTGCTGAATGCCGCCGGTATGCAATATGAACTGGATTTCCGCCTGGTGCGAGGGCTGGATTATTACACGCGCACGGCCTACGAAATCATTAGCGACCAGCTCGGCGCGCAGGATGCGCTGTGCGGCGGCGGCCGTTATGATTTGCTGGTGGAAGAATTGGGCGGTGAAGCCACGCCCGCCGTGGGTTTCGCGGCCGGTGTTGAGCGCCTCATGATGGTCTTGGAAAAAATTGATTGGCAGCCGGCTCTCGAGAAACCGCCGTTGATTTTTCTCGCGCCGCTCGGCGAGGCCGCGGTGTTGTGGGCCGTGCAAACCGCGCAGCAATTGCGGCAACGCGGCATGACGGTGGAAATGGATTTGCTGAATCGCGGCTTGAAAGCGCAACTGCGCGAAGCCAACCGCCAACAGGCGCGTTTCGCGGTGATCGTCGGCGACAACGAGCTGCAAGCCCGGCGCGCGACGGTGCGCGATTTAAACAGCAGCCAGCAGAACGAAGTTGCGTTCGCCGATTTAATTTCGTACCTCGAGAAAAGCACCGCGAGGTGATTCGTCTTTCACAAGTTTAATGTGCGCAAACTAAGCAAGGATTTTTAACGGTATCCGGATGCTTCGGAAAATCCGGCTGCCAACGCTTCTCTCAATTTGGCTCCGACTCGTCGGAGTTGGGATATGTTAAGCAAAAATGATTTGAAAATGATTGCCCGGTTGACGCAAAAAAAATATCGGTTGGAGTTGAACCGGTTTCTTGCCGAGGGCGGGCGGCTGTGTGAGGAAGCGATTAAATCCGACTGGAAGGTTGAGCGCGTCATTTATTGCCCGTCTTTTCTGCAATCCATGCGGGCGCGCCAGGCCTTGCAACTGGCGAGTGAACGCAACGTTGCCATCGACGAAGTGCCGAGCGACGTGTTTGTCAGCCTCTCCGACACCATGCATTCCCAGGGCCTTCTCGCGGTTGTGGAGAAGCGTCCGCCGGCCGGCGATCCGGTTGAACGCATGCGCGGGGTGCCGCGCTGCATGTGGGTGGGCATCGAGAAACTGCACGATCCCGGCAATATGGGCACGATTTTGCGCACCGCGGACTGGCTCGGCGTCGACGGCGTCGTGATCGGCAAAGAATGCGTCGAAATTTACAATCCCAAAGTTGTGCGCGCCAGTATGGGGTCGGTTTTCCATCTGCCGATTTTCGAAGCCGACGATTTCGCCGGCGTCATGCGCCGATTCCAAACCTTCAGCGCCGTGCTGTACGGCGCGGACCAATCCGGCGATTTTTCCTATTCCATGTTGCGCTACGCTCCAAAAAAAGTTCTGCTTCTTGGCGACGAAGTCGACGGCCTTTCCATTGAGACCGGCGCGATCATCCAACATCGTGTTTCAATTCCTCGCCGCGGCGGCGGTGAATCTCTGAATGTGGCCATTGCGGCGGCAATTATGTTAGCGGAGATGAGCCGGTAGACTGGTTGCTGGTTACTGGTTGCTTGTTTTCGCTTCCATAACCAGCAACGAGCAACCAGCAACCAGAATCCAACCATGCCCGAATCACTTGCACAAAACTATCCCTCGCGTTTAACCGTCGTCATCGTTCTTTTCCTGATTACCGCGCCGCTGTACGGCCTCGTGGGCTTTCTCGGAACCGCGACGACGAGCAAATGGCCGATTCTTCTTGGCGAATTGCTTCTGCCGTTGCCGGCCTATCTTTATTTACGATTCCACCGCTACGACATTCGCCAGATCTTCCGGCTCAATCCGGTCGGTTGGCGTCTCATGATTTTAAGCGCCGGCTTGGCGGTCGCTTTTTATCTCGTCGTTTATGAAATTGACCGCCTGCTCAATGCGATATGGATTTGGATTTGGCGATTCTTGCCGCCGGAACTCGATGCCTTTTCGCCGGATCATTTGCAAGCTCAACTCAACCGCTTCCTGTTGGCGTCGAGCTGGTGGGATTGGGTGATGATCATCCTCGCCATGGTGATCGTCGCCGGCCTCTTCGAGGAAATGCTTTTTCGCGGTTTTGTGCAAAACGCCTTCGAGCAGCATCACAAAATGCTGGCGGCTGTTCTCATCACCGCCGCCATCTTTGCCGCGAATCACGCGATACCCTGGTGGTTCTTGCAAATTTTTATTCTCGGCAGTTGTCTGGGCTGGATGGCCTGGCGCTGCGATTCGATCATTCCCAGCGCCATCGTGCACGGCGTCAACAACCTTTTCGCCGTTTTTTTTGTCAATTTGAAAAGCGCGCCGTCATGGTTGTTTTGGCAAAGCGCGAGCTCATCTTGGGGAAATGGACATATCCATCCGATCATCTTGATTATTGCCGGCGGCGCCATCTATTTCGGCTTTCTGTGGTTCAATCGCTTTTGTGAAGAAGAAAGCGAAATTCCCACCTTTCTGAACACGCCGGCTTGATCGAGTCGCCGGCTGATTTTTACTTTCCGCATTGCCCAATCTTTGACACTACATTAAGAAGTGTCGTTTATTACCTCATTGTAAACACCTTAGCAGTTGGCCGCTCGGGAGGCCTGTAAGCTACGTCCGGCAGGAGGGGAACTGCTGTTTTGCCACCTCAACGTATGCCAACTGCAGAGAGATGAATTCGGCGTGCAAACTTACGATTTTGTAAGATCAAGGCCCGCCGCCGGTTCAAATCACTGCGTGGTAACAATTGTTTTAATACTTAGCCGCCGAGAACGCTGAACAAATTTGCGCCAGGGACAAACGGTGCAACAATATCGCCCTCGTCCATTTGGAGGGCGAGCCAATGGTTCAGAATTTTCCTCGTCTGCGGTAATCCACATTTCGTCCAATCCGTCGCCGAAAAAGGATTTTCATGATCGATTGGTTCGTCGAAGGGAGAACTTGGGCTGCAACTATGAACCGAATCATCATGCTCAACGAGGATCTTGAGTCCCAGATGCGCATGTATCTGGCGCTGTGTCCTCGTTACCGCATCGAAATCGCGGAAAACGAGCTGACGTTGATGCGTTTGTTGCGCCGGAAAAAACCCAATTTGCTTTTGCTCGATGCGCATTACAACCGGTTTGCGCACAACAGCAAATCGGTCGGCAAGTTGGTCGAAAAAATCAAACGCAAGTACAACCATCTTCCCGTGTTGACCATTATCAGCGGCGAAGATGAAGAGGTCGGGGAAGTCCTGGCGCAGCGCGGCGCCGATGGCTGGGTCAACCGCCGCGTCGAAATTGACGACTTGCTGCAACGCGTCGACAATCTGCTCCAACCGCGTCGATCATTCGTCGAAAACACCTACCGACAACCTCAAGAAGCAATGGCGTAGCGGCAAGGCGAGCTTGATTTCGCTGGGGCTGGGCTGGCCGTACGCCGGAAAAATTCAATTTTAAAAGCCGGTTTTTCGCACAAGACGAAAACCGGCTTTTTGTTTTTGGCCTTGCTTTTTCCCCGCTTTTTTTCTAATTTGATCTAAAACACGGTTTGTTCATCCGAATAGAAACTGCTGCAGGTTTTGCAATGCCCACGATTTTCATTGAAGGTTACAAGTTTCGGTTTTATTCGTCCGATATAAATGAACCACCACATGTCCATGTGATACGTGGCGAAAAAGAAGCTAAAATATGGCTGCTTCCGGTGGTAGTAGAATATAATCGAGGCTACAATCAAGCAGAGCGCAATCGCATTTTAAAAATGACACGTCAAAATCAAAACGAATTATTGGAGAAGTGGAATGATTACTTTAGCCAATAAAATAGCAGAGCAAGTTGGCGCAACCGACGTTCGTTTTATTGGTAATGTACTTTTGGTTTCTCTAAGTGATGGTCGCGAAATCAGCGTGCCGATGGAACGAGTCGAATGGTTGAACTGGTTGGTCAAGGCTACTCCTGCGCAGCGCGCCAAATGGTCGATTGAACCCAATGGTTTTGCCATTTACTGGGAGGAGCTGGATGATGGTATTGAAATCACTCATCTGCTGGAAATGCAACCATTAGCCTGATGCGTCGCATCAATACAGTTGTGTCTATTAGCAAAGAAATGTAATCACGGAGAAACTATGCGTTCTTGTTTTTCTGTCCTGCTGCTTATTTTAGTTGTTGTCATGGCGGGCTGTGGCCAGAAAGCCCCTCAGCCATTGACCGCCGAAGAAATCAAGAGTCTGCTCGAAAAAGTCAACGCCGCGCCCTTGGTGGATGTCGCCGAGGACGAAGTCGCCGTCATCGCAACCGATTTGGGGCGCATCGTGCTGGAGTTGTATCCGAAAGTCGCGTCGAATCATTGCCGCAACTTTAAACGGTTGGCGAACAACGGTTTTTACGACGGCACCAAATTCCATCGCGTCGTTCCCGGTTTCGTCATTCAAGGCGGGGATATTTTATCGCGCGATGCCAATCCCGCCAACGACGGCACCGGCGATCCGGGTTACACACTGCCGGCTGAGTTTAGCAAAATCCCGCACGAGCGCGGCATCCTTTCGATGGCGCGCAAAGGTTACAGCGTGGACACCGCCGGCAGCCAATTCTTCATTTGCGTCGGCCCGGCGCCTCAGTTGGACGGCCAGTACACCGTCTTTGGCCGCGTGATCGAGGGGATGGAGGTTGTCGATAAAATCGTCGCCGCCGCTTCGCCGCATCAAACCGAAATGCCTGTGAATCCCATTGTCATGAACAAAGTGAAAGTGATGAAACGCCATGAGCTCTAAACGACTTCTGCTGCTGATTGCCGGATTTTTTTTCATAATACCGATTATCTCTGAAAACGCCGCTGCTGCGGAGCGGCAAAAATATTGGATTTTTTTTCGTGACAAGGGGCCATTGAGTTTGAGCAAACGCAGCGCACTGATAGATGAAGCCAAACAACGCCTGTCGCCGAAAGCCCTTGAACGCCGCGCCAAAATGCTGCCGGAGAACGCGCTGGTTGACGAGTCGGATATTGATCTTTACAAGCCTTATTTGAATGAATTGACCAGCCGCGGTTTTGAACCGGTGGTGACGTCGCGTTGGTTGAACGCCGCCAGCATTTTCGCCACGCCGGAAGAAATCGCGGTCTTCCAAGATTTGCCCTTTGTTAAAAACGTCCAGCGCGTCGCGCATTTGGCAATTCCGCCGGCGCCGGAAACTGCCCCCGAACCGCCGGCGCTCTTCAAAGCCCTAGCGCATCGTTTCGAATACGGCAATTCTCTCGCGCAAATGGAACAGATCAAAGCGACGATTTTGCACGACGCCGGCATTAACGGCACGAACGTCATCGTCGGCATGATGGACTCCGGCTTTCGCTGGCAGGATCACGAGGCGTTCAGCCATCTCAAAAACAAGATCATTGGCGAGCGGGATTTTATACAAAATGACAATGTCACGCGCAACCAGACGGGTGATGCCTCCGGCCAGGATAGTCACGGTACGCAAACCCTTTCGACTCTTGGCGGCTTCAAGGCCGGGCAACTCATTGGTCCAGGTTTTGGCGCGCGATTTATTTTGGCCAAAACCGAGCATGTGCCGACGGAAACTCACGCCGAGGAGGACTATTGGGCGGCGGCGGTGGAATGGATGGAAAGTCTTGGCGTCGATGTCACTTCGACTTCATTGGGTTACAGTGAATTCGACGCCGGGCAAACGAGCTACACGCAGGCCAACATGGACGGCAAAACCACGATTATCACCAAAGCCGCAGAAATGGCCGCGAGCAAAGGCGTGATCGTGGTTAACAGCGCCGGCAATGAGGGAAACAACAGTTGGGGTATTATTGTTGCGCCGGCTGACGGGCCAAACGTGATCGCCGTTGGCGCCGTCTTTTCCAACGGTGGTATCGTTGGTTTTTCAAGTCGCGGCCCAACCGCCGATGGCCGCATCAAGCCGGATGTGATGGCGATGGGCTCGGGAGTGCGAGTGGTTTCCCCGGCCAGCACGAATCAATACACCTTCGTCAGCGGCACTTCTTTTTCCTGCCCGTTGATTGGCGGCGTGGTGGCGCAAATTCTTTCGGCGCATCCGGAAACGACGCCGATACAAATGATGAATGCGTTGCGTTCGACCGCGAGCATGGCGAACTCACCCAACAATGATTTTGGTTATGGCATTGTCAACACGAAAGCCGCCGTCACTTCACTCGGCCCGGCGTTCAGCAACGAACCGGAAGTGAGCGCGGCGCAAAGCGGCGTTTTCACCGTGACCATGCGGATTTTGTCGCGGGATGGCATTGTACCCGGCAGCGTGCGGGTCTTTTATGCCAATCGCGGCAGCAGCACCTTCAATTCCGTTGTGATGGCCCCGATTGATTCAACCGGTTATGTGACGCAAATTTCTCGTCCGGCGCAACCCGCGGATACCCTGCGGGTTTATTTCTCCGCCAACGATTTGGGATTCGGCGCTGTGAATTATCCCAAGCGCGCGCCGCAAAAAACGATTCTTATTCGTGGGGATGGCATCGTTTTGGATGTGAATGAACCACCACCGCCGCTGCCAACGAAATTCGTGCTCAAGCAGAATCTGCCCAACCCGTTTGGCGGCAGCGCCGCGCCCAGGACCCGCATCGCTTTCGAGCTGCCCAACTCCTCACCGGTGCGCATTCGCGTCTTCAACATTTTGGGCCAGCGCGTGCGCACGCTTTTTGACGGCGATTTGCCCGCCGGCCAATACGGCAATTTTTTCTGGGACGGCACGGATGATTTGCGACAACCTGTAGCCGGCGGCGTTTATTTCTACGAAGTTTCGACTGCGCTCGGCACTGGCCGAAACAAAATGTTGCTGCTGCGGTAAAATTGTGAAATGCCGCTTCCGACAGTTCAAAAAATAAGTTGATTGAATTGAATTTTTGCCGTGTCCAAAAAAATAAAAGTTGGATTAGCCCTCGGCGGCGGCGGCGCGCGGGGATTGGCGCACATCGGCGTGCTCAAAGCGCTTGAGGCGAACGGGATTCCGATTGACATCATCGCCGGCACAAGCATCGGCGCCATCGCCGGGGCGATTTATTCCGTGCATCTGAATGCCAGCGTTGTCGAAGAGCGCGCGTTGGCATTTTTGCAAGCGCCGGTGTTTCATCAAAGCGGCATCGAGCTCTTTCAAAAGAAAAAAGCCGGCGAAAATTTTTTTGGCCAGGTGGCGAAATACGTCAAAGAACGTATCGTCATTAACCTGGCGCACAGCCGGCCTTCGCTGGTCGGCGGCTGGCGAGTCACCCGCGCGGTGAATTTCATGATCGACGACAAAACCTTTGAGAGCTGCCGCATTCCTTTTGGCTGCGTCGCCACCGACCTGATCACCGGCGAAGAGGTGATTTTTCGCCGCGGCAGTTTGCGCAAGGCCGTTGCCGCCAGCATGTCGATTCCAGGATTTCTCCCGCCGGTCCAATACGATGGCCGGTTCTTGGTGGACGGCGCCGTGGTGGCGCCGGTGCCGATTAACGCCTGCAAACTGCTGGGCGCCGACGTCGTCATCGCCGTCGATGTCAGCCAACCTATAAACGAAGTCAAGACGTTTGAGAACGTCGTTGACATTATTTTTCGCTCCAACAGCATTCTGTCCCATCAATACAAGCAAATGCTGCTCGATTATGCCGATGTCGTCATCCAGCCGAATGTCGGAGAGGTGCATTGGTCGGAATTTCGGAACGTCAAGCCGATGGTGGCCGAAGGTGAGCGCGCCACCGAGCACATGCTGCCGAAAATTCGCCAGATGCTCGAACACAAACGCTCGATCTGGCGCCGTCTATTCGGGAGTTGAAATCATCTTTTTACTGATTACTAAAAACTGCGTACCGCTTACTGCTGTGATCACCTCCGCATTCGGGACAAAAAGCTCGTAACTATTTTGTGAAAATAAAATTTTTCAGGGATTGACAATTTCGCCCCATCTGCTTATATTATGATGGCTCTGTAATATTCGTGGAGATTACTCTCAGGAATGATTGGTGGTAGCCGGGAGCGCGACAATCGGACGTTTGTAAATGAGAATGGAATCTGGCATTATCGCGAAATCCGGGAGGTATTTCCATGCAGCTTTCTGATTTTCTTTCGGAGAAGCTCATCGTTCTCGAGCTTGACGCGCGGGACAAGCTCGAAGCGTTTCGCATCATGGTGGCGCGAATGGCGCGGCACAACGCCATTACCCGCCCCGAAGTTTTCCTCGACGAAATCATTGCGCGAGAAGACATCGAATCAACTTGTATCGGCCGGGGCGTGGCTTTTCCGCATACGCGCACGACGTGTGTGAATCGTCCGGTGATTGCTTTTGGCCGCGCCCGGCAAAGCATTCCGTTTACGGCCAAAGAAGTCGATCAGGTGCGATTGATCTTTGTCATGGGCACGCCGAAAGACGATTCGAATACCTATCTGCAAATTCTGGCGCGGCTATGCCGCATGTTGCGGCAATCGCGTTTCCGCGAACGCCTGCTCGCCGCCACCACGCCCAAAGAGGTGCTCAACTTGTTTGACGAATATGACACCCCGGCGAGTGAGCAACCTCAAAGGGCTTTTGAGCCGGCCTTATCAACCGCTTAACCCGCCGTCTTTATCCTTCGGCAAAAATCTCCTTTATTCTCTGCTATGACTGAATCGCCCCTTCGCCTCGCCATCATTACTTTGAGCGACCGCGCCGCCGCCGGCGAAAGGAACGACGAAAGCGGTTCGATCATTCGCCAGATGGCGGCCTCCCTCAACCCTCTCATTATTTTCCAAAAAGTTTTGCCCGACGACCGCGAACAACTTACCGTCACGTTGAAACATTTGGCCGATCACGAAAATGCCGACGTTATTTTGACCACCGGCGGCACCGGCCTTTCTGCGCGTGACGTGACGCCGGAAGCCACGCTCGCGGTGATTCAGCGCCGCGTACCCGGCATCGAAGAAGCCATGCGCGCCGCCGGCCTCGCGCAAACGCCTTATGCCATGTTGTCTCGCGCCGTTGCCGGTGTGCGCGGACACACCTTAATCATCAACCTCCCGGGCAGTCCAAAAGGCGTGCGTGAAAACCTTGCCGTCATTTTGCCGGTTTTGCCCCATGCGGTGAAGTTGCTCCGCGCCGACAAAATCCCCGACGGCGAGCATCAGTTTAAAATTTCCGCATGAACAGAGGGAACTCTTGCCATTTAAATTTTTTCTTGTTATTTTTAATTGGTTGTTAAATTGTGACAGCACTGTGGTTAAGCTGAATTTTGGAGATCACGACGATGCGCTATATAAGTTTGATCTTTTTTGCCGCCGCGATTTTATTTTGTTTCGAAACGGCGCACGCGCAAAATGACGAAGACGAAGTTAAAATCACCGCCAAAGCCGTTAAAGACAGCGTCCGCGCCGGGCGCGAAATCAAGCTGGTGTTTCACATGCAGCCGCAAGAAGGCTTTCACCTCAACGTCGAGCCGGCCATCAAACTGGCTCTGCTCGACGCCAAAAGTTTCACTTTGGCGGCGGAAAAATTTGCGCCGGATGCAAACACCAAAACCCTGACTACCGAAGACGGCTTTAAAATTTTTGACCCCACACACTCGCAGCCGGTGACTTTTGCGGTTAAAGTCGCCAAAAGCGCCAAGCCCGGCAAGTATCCGCTGAAAGCCAAATTAAGCTACTTCTTTTGCTCGGATAAAGACGGTTACTGCAGTTTTAAAAATCAGGAATTCGTTTTTAATGTGGTTGTTGTAAAATAGCTTGCCGTAAATTCTCTTACTCCTACTCTTACTCGCCTTTGATTACTTTAAAGCGTGAGTAAGAGTAAGAGATGAGCAGGACTTTATAGAGAAAACCATGCGCTGGAAAGAGCTTCGCTATCACCTGCAGCATCCGGATCATAAATGGAAAATTTATGTTTTGCTCGGCGTTGTGGCGTATTTTATCGCCGTCAACCAGTTTCTCAAAGTTCGTCCGGATCATATTTTTCTGGCGCTGGTTATTTTCTCGTTTGTGCTGGGCAAACAGCGGGCGAAACGCTTTTTGATTGACTGGCTGCCGTTTGTCTTGTTCTGGATCGGCTACGACATGATGCGCGGCATTGCCGATTCCGTGCGCGGGACGATTCACGTCGCGCCGCCTTATCGCTGGGAGTTGGCGCTGTTCGGGAATCTTTTCAGCGACATTCCGCCGTTCCTCATGCAAACCGTGCGCGAAGCGGTGGAATGGGGATGGCTGCGCAAGCTGATGGACGTGCTGGCCGCCAATTTTTATACGGCGCATTTCGCGCTGCCCTTGCTGCTCGGCTGGGTTTTTTGGCACACCACCAACGACCGGCCGATGTTCTATAAATTCGTTTACACGCTTTTGGTGTTGGATGTTCTGGCTTTGGCGACGTTCATGATTTATCCCGCCGCGCCGCCGTGGTATGTTTACAATTACGGCTTTGCGCCGCCGGAAGCCAACGCCAACTTCTGGTCGATCAGCGCCGGCAATCTGGTCGACGTCGATCACTTGCTCGGCGTCAAATTTTTCACGACGTTGTGGGATTCGTTCAATGCCAATCACTTTGCGGCGATTCCCTCGCTGCACGGCGCGTATCCGATTGCGCTGTCGTGGTTCGCTTTCAAAAAGTTTCGCTGGAATCCCTGGCTGTTGAGTTTGTATCCGGCCGCGGTTTGGTTCTCGGCGGTTTATCTTAATCATCACTACGTCATTGATCTCATCATCGGCGGTTTGTACGTCATCGCCGCTTATTTAATCACCGTCGAATTTTTATATCCGCGTTTGTTCGCGCGGTTTATCGAGCCCCAAAAAGTAAAGTCCGACTTGCGCAGCGAGATAGTGCTAAATTAGAAAATCCTCGAGCGCAAGTCGGACTTTACACAACACAGAAGAGGAGAAATATGAAACGCGCGCGTATTATCAGCACCGGACGTTATGTTCCCGAAAAACTTGTCACCAACGAAGAAATGACCACGCTCGTGCCCACCAGCGACGAGTGGATTCGCGAACGCACCGGCATTCAGCAGCGGCATTTTGTTGATCGCGAAATCGGCGCTTCCGATCTCGGTTACGAAGCCGCGCAAATTGCCCTCCAGCGCGCCGGACTCAAGGCTGCCGACATTGATTTCATCATCTTTGCGACGTTGAGTCCGGATTACATGTTTCCCGGCTCCGGCTGTGTCATGCAACAACGCCTGGGCGTCCCCGGCATCGGCGCGTTGGACGTGCGCACGCAATGCACCGGCTTCGTTTACGGCCTCGCGGTGGCCAATGCGTTCATTCAAACCGGCCAATACAAACGCATTCTTCTCGTCGGCGCCGAAGTGCATTCCACCGGTTTGGAATTCAACGAGCGCGGCCGTCACATTGCCGTCTTGTTCGGCGACGGCGCCGGCGCCGTCATTCTCGAAGCCAGCGAAAACGGCCGCGGCGTGCTCTCAACTCACCTGCACGCCGATGGCCGCTACGTGAAAGACCTATGGGCCGAAAATCCCGGCAGCCGGCGCATCCCGCGCATGTATCCCGGCATACTCGAAGACGGCACCTGCTTTCCGCAAATGAACGGCCGCGAGGTGTTCAAACACGCGGTCACCAAATTTCCCGAAGTCATCATGGAAGCGCTGCAAACCAACAACCTGACGCTCGATGACGTCAAGCTTGTTATTCCGCATCAAGCGAATTTGCGCATCAGCGAGGCCGTGGCCCATCGCCTGAGCTTGCCGCCGGAAAAAATGTTCAACAACATCCAGCGTTACGGCAACACCACCGCCGCATCGATTCCCCTCGCGCTCGACGAAGCGCTCGAGCAGGGAAAGATTCATGAAGGCGACATCGTCGTTCTCGCTTCGTTCGGCAGCGGCTTCACCTGGGCCAGCGCGGCGATTCGGTGGTAGTTTCGTAGTAGTGCCTTCAGGCACTAAGGTTAAGAATCAAGCAATTTATTTTTCGGCTCTCAAGCCGCATATTCCTGCTAGTGCCTGCGACTCGTTTTTCCATCTTGATTTTTTGAAGAAATCGCTTTATCTTAATCTGTAATTCTTACCGTGCTACTTTGTTTTTGGAGTGTATCTCATGAGCACTGCAACCGTTTTCGTTCCTGAAATTGAAGAAAGCGACATCCTCACCGAGCAAGAATGGCCGCC
>Ga0073934_10005970_pt1 | contig 18223 bp, 15 predicted proteins | sample LarsenN4metaG_FD_76834 | JGI IMG/M metagenome (GOLD analysis project Ga0073934, IMG submission 76834) | Hot spring sediment bacterial and archeal communities from British Columbia, Canada, to study Microbial Dark Matter (Phase II) - Larsen... ... | reverse complement strand
TCAGGGTCACCGTGATGCCGATTCCGCTGTTCGGGCTGAAGGTAAGGGTCAGCACATTGCCGAAGCAGTTGGAGCCACCACAGGAGGCTCCCGTCCCACTGAGCGTAATTGAGTCGGCACTAGCAGGCGCACTCAGAACAACAAGAGCTGCTGCCGCAACAAGCGCCTTGAGCATGATCCTGACCATCGCGGTCCCCCTTGTGTCACCACAGAACCCCGGACAGACCACGGGTTCACCCTTTAGGGAGCAATCGGCATACCATCCATGGTCTTCAGATAAGTAGTTGATAAAGAAAGGTTTGAGGCCTTATGCTGTTTTTCTATACTCCCCTGGGAACTAGCCACACATGCACGCCGATTCAACTTAGTGCGCAGCAACTTCCCATTGGTTGCCACTTCAGAAGCCGGCGCGTGCTGTTCCACTACGCGCAGATTCTTGGGAACTTTGCGGCAGGGTGCTGTGTTTTGATGGTGGGCGATCCACCCTGCAAGCGAAAAAACGCCGGGGGCACGGTGTCTCGTGCCCCCGGCATCTTCAGGCTAAGTTTGAATTAAGGCCGCGCGCGGTATTTCTCGTAGAGCTGTTTGTGTTTGTTGTCGTTGGAGGTGAGCTGCCCGCGGATGAATAGGAAGCGCACTTCGGTGCGGATTTCGAGCGGGTCACCGTTGGTGACGATCAGATTGGCGATCTTACCCGACTCGATGGTGCCCAGCTCCTTGTCGAGGCCGAGCATTTGCGCCGGGTAGAGCGTCACCGCCTTCAGCGCCTCGTCATGGGGCAGGCCGTAGCCCACGGCGTGGCCGGCTTCGTAGGGCAACGTGCGCGCGAACTCGGTGTCGAAGGTGGCAAACGCGATTTTCACGCCCGCGGCGGCCAATTCGCCCGGCGCCGAGTACGGCTTGTCGTACGGCTCATCTTCGCCCGCCGGCAGCGACTGCGTCTTGCGCAGGATCACCGGGATGTCTTTTTGCTTGAGCAGATCCTTGACTTTCCAGGCATCGCGGCCGCCGGCGATGATGATCTTGAGCTTCTGCTTTTCGGCGAACTCGACGGCGTTCTTGATGTCGCGGTCACCGTTGGTCATGAGCAGCACGGGCATCTCGCCCTTGACCACCGGGACCATGGCTTCCAGCTTCAGATCGCGCGTGAAGTTGTCCCTAGCGCCCTCCTCCATGGCCTGCGCGTAGTGCCGCGCGCGCTCCAGCCAGTCGGTGAGTTCTGTGACGCGGCGCTCGTACTCCTGCTTGACCTCGGTGAACGGACGCCGGCGCACCTGAAAAGTGGCGAAGTCAAAGCTCGGGCCGGAGGCCAGCGAGGGCCAGTTCAGCACCATCGCGGCATTCTTGCGGATGGCCAGTTCGTCAATCACCCAGCCGGCCAGATGGATTGCCGAGGCCTGTCCGCTGACCACGCCGCCGCCCGGTGCGGCCAACGCGTGGGTGATGCCGTTGGCGCGCACCACTGGCAGGTGCTCGCTGGCCGGGTGAACAGCCGTGGCAGCCACGACCTGCGGGTTGTAGTCGCCCAGCTCGTTCAGATCCACAGTGCCCGGCGCACCCTGGCCCACTTCAACCAGGCCGAGCTGCGTCACCGCGTCGAACATGCCGGGATAAACTTCCAGCCCGTTGGCTCTGATCACCTGCGCGCCCGAGGGAATGCTTACCTTGGCGCCGACGCCGGCGATCTTGCCGTCCCGTATGACCACCGTGCCGTTCGCAATCGGCGGTCCGGCCAGCGTGAAGATCTTGGCCCCGGTGATGGCGTAGGTCTTGCCACCCTGCGCCTGCGCTAAAGGGGCCAGCAAAAGCGCCGCAACAAAGAGCAAGCCGCAAACTCGCATCATCGTCTTCATCACCGCACCTCCCCGGTCGGCCGGACTTCACTTTGCTCTGCTTGGGGTGGCCGTCTGCGTTCGCGCGCCGGACCCTGTTCTGGAGCTCCCGGAGGACGTCCCGGCGGACCAGTCCGCGCCGGTTCGGCCTTCTTTTCTTTCTCGCGGAGCGCCTTTTTTTCTTTTTCGATTTCGGCGCGGCGGGCGATGTCCTTCTGCCGGTCGAAATAGACGGTGCCGTCAATGATGGACTTCTGCGCCACGGCATAGACGCTGAGCGGGTGCTTGTCCCAGATCACCAGGTCGGCGTCCTTGCCTGCTTCGATGGAGCCCACGCGCTTGTCAATGCCGAGCTGGATGGCCGGGTTGAGGGTGACCAGTTTCAGCGCCTCGGTCTCGTTCAGCCCGCCGTACTTCATGGTCTTGGCCGCTTCCTGGTTCAGGTGGCGGGCTTCCTCGGCGCTGTCCGAGTTGATGGAGACGACCACGCCGTACTGCGTCATGATCGCCGCGTTGTAGGGGATGGCGTCGTAGGCTTCGATCTTGTACGCCCACCAGTCGGAAAATGTCGAGCCGCCCACGCCGTGCTGGGCCATCTCCTTGGCGATCTTGTAGCCCTCCAGCACGTGCTGGAAGGTGCGGATCTTGAAGCCGAACTCCTCGGCCACTAGCAGCAGTTGTCGCAGTTCATCGGCCCGGTAGCCGTGCGAGTGGACGTAGCGCTTGCCCTCGAGAATCTCCACCAGCGGTTCGAGTTTGAGGTCCTTGCGCGGCGGGATGAGGTTCTTCTCGCCGGCGGCCGCGCGCTTCTTGTAGGCGTCCCATTCCTTCTTGTACTCGCGCGCGTCGGTGAACGCCTGGCGGATCACATCTATCACGCCCATGCGCGTGTTGGGATAGCGGCGGGGTGTGCCCGGAGGCGGAGTGAAGTTAGAACGCTTGGTGTTTTCGCCCAGGGCGAACTTGATGCCTGGAGGCGCGCCTTCGAAGAGCAGGCCCTTGGCGTCCTTGCCCCAGCGGTGCTTGATCACCGCGTTCAACCCGCCGATGGGGTTGGCGCTGCCATGCAGCACGTTGGAGGTGGTGGTGCCGCCGGCCAGTTCGCGGTAGATGTTGATGTCGTCGGGTTCGAGCACGTCCTCAATGGCCACCATCGAGCTCACGGCAACGCTTCCCTCGTTGATGTTCCCTTCGGCGGCGATGTGCGAGTGGCAGTCAATCAGTCCCGGCGTGACGTACATCCCTGTGGCGTCAATGACCGTCGCCCCCGCCGGCACCTTGATGTTCGTGCCCACTTCGGCGATTTTGCGGTCGCGGATCAGGATGGAACCCTTCTGAATGGTGCCCTTGGTCACCGTCAGGATGGTGCCGTTCTGGATCACGGTCACGCTTGCGCCCTGCGCGACGACCGGTGGGGGCAGCAGCGAGAGCACCAGCGCCAGGGCCATCATGCTGCGGAAGACCGTTTCAAGTTTCGTTTCTCCGTGCCTCGGTGTCTCTGTGGCGCCTTGGAATTTCATCGCCGCACCTCCTCACCCGCGTTAGCACAGCCACTCATGGCTGTGCCTTCCAGGCACTGGTGGCGTACAGGCAAGAGCGCCTGCGCCACCTCACTGCCGGGCTTTGTGCCCGTGAAATCGTAGCTCTGGTCCATTACGGAGACGGCGCCTTGCATCTGGTTTCCTTCCACCGTGCCGCTCATGGTGAGTTCCATGGGGCCTTGGCCGAAGTCCAGCGTGAAGGTGAGCTTGAAGCGGTTGCCGGTCACCGAGCCTGTGTTCACCTTGGAGACTCCGAACACCGTCGTGATGCTGCCACTGAGGGAGCCGTCGGCGGCCTGCGTCAGGTCGGCAGTGGCAGGCTGCGTGCCGTCCGGCGCGTTGACGCTGAGCGTCCATTTACCGGTCAGGCTCGCGGGAGGCCCCGCGGCGCCTGGCGGGCCGCTCGGCGGCGGAGGCGGTTCTTTCACTTCGAACTTTCGCCCGTCCACGAAGACGTATTTCACTTGTGTGCGGTCGGTGAAGATGTCGCCGGTGGTGACGACGAGGTTGGCGATCTTGCCGGTCTCAATCGAGCCGAGCCGGTCGGCCACGCCCAGGATTTCCGCCGCGCCCAGGGTGAATGCCCGCAAAGCGGCATCGGCCTTCAGCCCCGCGTCAATAGCCTTCTTTACGTTCTTCAGCATGTCCTTGGGACTGGTGATCCCGTCGGAGTAGAAGGCGAACTTCACGCCAGCCTTGTCGAGCGCCGCGGGCGTGGCAGGCGCCTTGTCGCGGAAGCGCAATGTGCGCAGCGATTCTTCCGCATCGGGGTCGGCGTCTCTTTCTTTCTCCGGATATTTCAGGCTGACCAGCACCGGCACCTTCTTCGCGGCGATGGCCGTTGCGGCCGCGCCTTCGTAGCCTTGCAGCACGCCGTAGAGCACCATGTTGGTCTTGAGCTGCGCGTTCAGCTCCAGCACGCGGATGATCTGCGCCGGAGTGGTCGCGGGGAAAAGCACCGGCCGGTTGGCGCGCAGCGCTGCGTTCAACACGCGGGTGGCGCGGTCGTAGGCTGGCCGTTCGAGGCCCTTCGGGTTGGCGTTGTAGATTTCTTCCGCCTGGCGCGCCTGCTCGGCGTCCAGGAAAATCTGTTTGATGTAACTGATTACGCCGAAGAGCGAGCCGGGGAAGCCGGTGAAGCCGCCGGGCTGCTGGAGGGTGACGACCAGCGCCACGGGCGTGCGCACGACCATCTCGCCCGGCCGCTCGCCGGCCAAGTTCACTACGGCGGTCTGCCCGGGAAAGATGCCCGTCCTCGGAGAGGCCATCACGGTGGTGAAGCCGGCGTTGCGCCACTGCTCGATGCGCCGGTCGGTGAGCTGCAAATCGTCGGCGGCGCTGCGCCACGGCGTTGTAGCGGGGCGATCCTCCGGCCCCATCGCTGGCCGCTGCTGTTGTGCTGGCGGTTGCGCCGGCGGCCCGGCGGCCGGGGCTGCGCCCGGCGCGGCAGTCGGTGCGGTGCCCAGGCCGACGTCGGTCATGGCGTCAATCAGGCCGGGATAGACGGTCAGACCTTTGCCGTCAATCACGGCGGCTTCCGGCGGGACCGCGGCATTCGCGCCGACGGCGGCAATCAGTCCGTTGGCCACGACCACGGTGCCGTTTTCGATCACACTGCCGGAGACGGTCACAATCCGCGCGCCTTTGATGGCGAAGTAAGGCGGCTCGGCGCCCTTCGATTGCGCCCGCGCCGTCGGGACGCTCATCGGCCCCGGCACGAGCAGCGCGGCCGTGAGAGCCGCCATGGTTCCACACAAACATCTGTGCACGCGTCGATGCTGCATCCTTCACCTCTTCGGCATCTTGTTCTTTGGTTTTCCCGAATACCTAGCCCCTAGCCCCTGACCCATCGTCCCTGCGTTTCTCAGCAGACGCGGGACTCTAGCGGCAGGTTTCCACAGTGTCAAGGTTATTGGCCGGGCTGAAGCCCGCCCCTACATGTGCTGTGGGGTACACAGCGCCGAGTATATGTAGCGGCGCGCCTCAGCGGACCACTCCTAGATGTGTAGCTCACGTCCTGTCCCGACGAGTGCAATCGGGACTGACGTGAGGATTTTTAGGCGCAGAAACCCTCAGGTCAGGCCGAGCCCGCTTCGCAGACTCGGCCGGGACCTGAGCTATAAACTAGAAACTGAAGCCCGCCCCTACATGTGCTGTGGGATACACGGCGCCGAGTATATGTAGCGGCGCGCCTCAGCGGGCCACTCCTGGATGTGTAGCTCACGTCCTGTCCCGACGAGTGCAGTCGGGACTGACGTGAGGATTTTTAGGCGCAGAAACCCTCAGGTCAGGCCGAGCCCGCTTCGTAGACTCGGCCGGGACCTGAGCTACAAACTAGAAACTAATTGCGCAGAGGCTTGCCGGTTTTCAGGGTGTGGGAGATGCGTTCGATGGTTTTGCGTTCGCCGCAAAGGGAGACGAACGCTTCGCGCTCCAGGTCCAAAACATACTGTTCGCTGACGGTTTGCGGCGCGGAAAGGGCCCCGCCGGCGAGCACCCAGGCCAGCTTGCGCGCGACGTGCGCATCGTATTCGCTGGCGTATTCGCCGCGCACCATCATGTGGATGGCGAGTTTCGCCGCGGCGAGGAAACTCTCGCCCAGCACGCGCACTTCCGGCGGCGTCGGCGGGCGATAGCCCGCGCGAACCAGCCCCAGCGCCGTCTGTTTCGCGTCGCCGATGAGCCGTTCACGGTTCATGGCGATGGGATCCGTCGGGCGCAGGTAGCCCAGCCCGCGGGCCTCTTCTGCGCTCATGGACACCTTCGCCGTGGCGATGTTTTCGAAGACGGGCTTGAGCGCGTGGAGCAAATCCAGATCGAGTTCAGCCAAACCGGCCGCGGGCGAGCTGCCGCTCGCCCCTACACGCGCGTGTTCGTTGGCGCGCACGAGCATTTCTTTGGTGCCGCCGCCGGCGGGGATCAGCCCTACACCGGCTTCGACCAGGCCCATGTAGAGTTCGGCGGCAGCGTGCACGCGCGCGGTGTGGATGGAAATCTCGCATCCGCCGCCGAGGGCCATGCCCTGCGGCGCGGCCACCACCGGCTTGGGCGCGTACTTCAGCGCCATGTTCGCGTTCTGGAACGCGCGGACCATCATGTGGATGTCGTCCCACTCCTGTTCCTGCACGGCCATCATCAGCAGCATGAGGTTGGCGCCTACGGAAAAATTCGCCGCTTCGTTGGCGATGACCATGGCGTCGAAGTCCGTGCGCAGCCGCTGGAGCCCCTTCTGCAACATCTGGATGGTGTCCGCGCCGATGGCGTTCATCTTGGAAGTGAACTCGCAACACACCACGCCGTCGCCCAGGTCAATCAGGCACGCACCGGGATTCTGCTCCACCACCTTGTTGCGCTCTTTTTCCGTCTTCAGGATGATGACGCCCTGCGGTTCCTCCAGCGGCAGGTACACCGAGGAAGGAAAATCAAAATAGACGCGCGTGCATTCCGGGGTGCCCACGTTCAGCGTGCCGTAGAAGGACTTCTTGCCCGGCTTGAGCGCCTCGGTGACCAGCGGGGGCAGCGCCCGGCCTTCCGCTTCGAGCCTCCTGGCCATCGTCTCCACGCCCACCGCGTCCCAAATCTCAAACGGCCCCAGCTCCCACGCGAAGCCCCACTTCATGGCGTGGTCCACTTCGACAATGCGGTCGGCAATTTCCGGGATGCGCCACGCCGCGTAGAGGCACATCTCCGAAATCGAGCCCCACAGGAACTGCGCGGCCTTGTCCTTGCCCGCCAGCAGCGTCTTCAGCCGCTCGCGCGTATCTTCGATCTGCTTGCCTGCCTCGATGGAGCCGAACTTGGCCTTCTGCCGCGGGCGGTACTCCATCGTCTTCCAATCGAGCGCAAGGATTTCCTTTTCGCCTTCGCCTCTTACCTTCTTGTAGAAGCCGCCGCCGGTTTTCTCTCCCAGCCAGCCGCGCTTCAGCATCTCTTCGATGAGCGGGGGGACGCGGTAGCGGTCGCGCATCTCGTCGTCAATGGCGTTTTCGTAGATGTTGTTTACCACGTGCACGAGCACGTCCAGGCCCACTAGGTCTGCCGTGCGGAAGGTGGCCGACTTCGGCCAGCCCACGGCCGGGCCGGTACAGGCGTCAATCTCCTCGATGGTCATGTCCAGCTCGGCCATCAGCCGCAGCACGTTGAGCATGGAGAACGTGCCGATGCGGTTGGCGATGAAGTTCGGCGTGTCCTTGGCGATGACCACGCCCTTGCCCAGGCGGCGGTCGCAGAACTCGCCGAGCGTAGCGATCACTTCGGAGCTTGTCTTCGGCCCCGGGATCAGCTCCACCAGTTTCATGTAGCGCGGCGGGTTGAAGAAGTGCGTGCCGGCCCAGTGCTGCTGGAAGTCTTCGCTGCGTCCCTGGGCGATCATGCTGATGGGCAGGCCGCTGGTGTTGGTGGTGACGATGGTGCCCGGCTTGCGGAATTTCTCCACGCGCTCGAAGAGCGAGCGCTTGATGTCCAGCCGCTCGGCCACGGCTTCGATGATCCAATCCACTTCGCCGCACCACGCCAGGTTGTCCTCGAAGTTGCCCGCGGTGATCAGCTTCGCTCCGTCGGGGTGGAAGAAGGCTGCTGGGCGCGACTTCTTCGCCGCCTCGAGCCCTGCGTTAACGATGCGGTTGCGCACGGCGGGGTGCAAAAGAGAGAGACCCTTGGCCTGCTCTTCAGGCGTCAACTGGTTCGGCACGATATCCAGCAGGTAGCAGGGAACGCCGGCGTTGGCCAGATGCGCGGCAATGCGCGCACCCATCGTCCCTGCACCCAGAACGGCAACTTTTTCGATTCGTCGCATGAGGGCTATCCTGTAGAGAGCAAAATGTCTCGGGAATCTTGTAGAGGCCGCCCAGCAGAGCGGGGCGGGCATTTTGCCGTCTGCCGGCTCCGCCCCGAAACGTCGGGCCGGGGCCGCCGCTACACGTCAGGCTGCGGCGGACGCGAGAGCAGGTTACAGAACCGCGGCAACCCGGGTCAATCGAAAACGCGTAGGACAGACTTTCCAACCTTGCCACTCATGTGGGACCAAAGACTGTGCCGGACAGGCCTACAGGCCTGCCCTACGCCACCAAGCTGTTGACCAACAGGCCATCTCCGCTTAACACCGCACCACGTGCATCCTTCCGGGGCGTTACAGTGTCCTATAGATAGGCCCAGCGGAAAGTGAGAGGCGTGATGAAATCCCTGAGACACTGGCTCGTAGCTGTCCGGGAGGGGCTGCGAGCATTTGCCCGCGGGGGTCGCCGCATGGAAGCAGAGCGGCGTCCGCGCGTGGGCCTGGCGCTGGGTGGAGGCTTCGCCCGCGGCGTCGCCCACATCGGCGTGCTGCGTGCCCTGGAGGAGGCGAAAATCCCCGTGGACTGCATTGCCGGCACCAGCGTCGGCGCGCTGATTGCCGCCGCCTACGCCACGGGAGTGCCGCTGGAAAAGATGCAGCGCCGCGCGGCAGCCACGCGTTTCGCCGATTTCGGCAAGTGGCGCCTCTCCTGGATGGGCTTTGCCTCGAACGAACGCCTGGAACGCTACCTCTACCAGGTCTCCAACTTTACACGCTTCGAGCAGACGCGCATCCCGCTGTCCATCGCGGCCACCGACCTGGGCACCGGCGAAGCCGTCTATTTCACCGAAGGAGAAATCGGCCCGGCGCTGCGCGCTTCGTGCGCTTATCCGGGGCTGTTCCTGCCAGTGGAATATCAAGGCCGCATCTTGGTGGACGGCTTCCTGGCCGCGCCAGTGCCGGTGGATGCGGTGAAGCGACTGGGCGCGGATGTCGTGATCGCGGTGTTCCTTGAATCTGCGCCGAAGGATGAACAGCCGAAGAGCGTGGTGGAAGTCATCAGCCGGTCGTTCTCCATCATGCAGCGCCACGCCAATGACGGTTGGAAGCGCAAGGCCGACGTGGTTATCCAGCCGGACGTGATCCATTTTGCCTGGGACGACTTCGGGCAAACACCGCAGCTCATTGCCGCCGGCGAAGCCGCCACGCGCGCGGTGGTGCCGCAAATCCGCGCCGCGCTGGCGCCCGCCGTGCACGTCCCCGCCGCCCGCACGGCGTATCAATGAATGTGGCGGCCGACTTTCCAGCTCGCCCGCATTCACCACGGATGAGCGGGCCGGCCTGAAGACCGGCCCGCTACATCTCCCCAATCACAACTACCACCGCCTGGCCATTCCCTTTGCCGCGCTTGGTCAGCCATTCACCCAGCGCCACCCCAAGGCGCTGCGGGTCCACGCGGAAACTGGCTTCGAGCGCGCCTTCGCCTGTAGGCAGCGTGTCGTCGAACTCGGGCGCGCCGGTGAAGTTGCGCATACAGAAGCTGTCCAGCCACTCCAGCGGGCAAGGTTTTCGTTGGCCCGCGATGAGCACTTCGACGCGAAGTTTCCGCGCATACATGGGCGCTATTGTAGCGTGACCTGGGTGCTGTTTCGCTGATTGCTAACGGGATGCTGAAAAGGTCGGGAACGTGTCACTCCGACGTGTCTGCCGGAGGCTGTATTCTGTTGGGCTTTGCATCAAATGCAGATCCCTCGCCGCCTGCGGCGGTTAGGGATGACATCAAACAAACCCACACTCTCAGCATGCTGCTCAGTCCTGAATCCCGAATCCTCATTCCTTTTAGCAGTTTTCTTGCTTTTGGCCCATGTGTGTCCTAGAATTTTTTGCGCTGCCGCGCAGGCCCTACGTATGGGGGCCAACCCGCGCCGGCGGCCCCGCGCCGCCTATGAACTCGCGGCCTTCCCCGGTCCAGCCCCGCGACCGGGCCAACAGCCCCGGGCTCTACAACTGGAGGAACCGTGTCCACTCCCCTCGAACAATGGGTTGAACAGATGGCCGCATTGACGCGGCCCAAGAATGTTGTCTGGTGCGATGGCTCCGAGGCCGAGATCGCGCGCTTGAACGAGCAGATGGTCAGCGCGGGCACATTCATTCCGCTGAACGAGAAGACCTATCCCAATTGCTATCTTCACCGGAGCAATCCGAACGATGTGGCGCGGACCGAGCACGTCACCTTTATCTGCAGCCGCGAGAAGGAAGACGCCGGCCCGACGAACAACTGGATGGCGCCTGCCGAAGCGAAGGAAAAAGTCGGCGCGCTCTTCAAGGGTTCCATGCAGGGCCGCACGATGTACGTGGTGCCGTACATCATGGGTCCAGTCAGCTCGCCGATCAGCAAGGTGGGCGTGCAGCTTACCGACAGCCCCTACGTTGTGGCCAACATGCGCATCATGACGCGCATGGGCCGGGTGGCTACGGAGCGGCTGGGCAGCTCGCCGGATTTCGTCCCCGGCCTGCACGGCCTCGGCGATGTGAATCCAGACCGCCGCTTCATCCTCCACTTCCCCGAAGAGAAACTCATCTGGAGCTTCGGTTCCGGTTACGGCGGCAACGCGCTGCTGGGGAAAAAGTGCTTTTCGTTGCGCATCGCCAGCGCCATGGCCCGCGAACAGGGCTGGATGGCGGAGCACATGCTCATCCTCGGGCTGGAAGCGCCATCGGGCAAGGTGACGTACATGGCCGCGGCGTTCCCCAGCGCCTGCGGGAAGACAAACCTGGCCATGCTGGTGTCCCCGCTGGAAAGCGCAGGTTACAAAGTGTGGACCGTGGGCGACGACATTGCTTGGATGCGGATCGGCCCGGACGGCTACCTGCACGCCATCAATCCTGAGGCCGGCTTCTTCGGTGTGGCGCCGGGCACCAGCGACAAGACCAACCCCAATGTCATGGTCGGCCTGCGCAAGAACTCCCTCTTCACCAATGTTGGCCTGACCCGGAACAACGAGCCCTGGTGGGAAGGCATTGAACTACCGTCCGGCGACGGCATGCTCGATTGGCAGGGCCAGCCCTACGACCCCAAGGTGCGCACCGCTGCGCATCCCAATTCGCGTTACACCACTCCGGCCAGACAGTGCCCATGCATCTCGCCGCGGTGGGAAGACCCGGCCGGCGTGCCGATTTCCGCGTTTATCTTCGGCGGGCGGCGCACGAAGACGGCCCCGCTGGTCTTCGAAGCATTTGACTGGCAGCACGGCGTCTTCGTCGGCGCCACGATGGGTTCGGAGACCACGGCAGCCGCCACCGGCGCCGTGGGCGTGCTGCGGCGGGACCCGATGGCCATGTTGCCGTTCTGCGGCTACAACATGGGCGATTACTTCGGCCACTGGCTGCGCATGGGCCAGCGCATCCCGCACCCGCCGAAGATCTTCCACGTCAACTGGTTCCGCAGGGGCGCCGACGGGAAATTCCTCTGGCCGGGCTTCGGCGAAAACGTGCGCGTGTTGAAGTGGATGATCGAACGCGTGGAAGGGAAGGGTAAGGCCGTGGAGACGCCGATCGGCTTCGTGCCCGCCGCCGACGCGCTCACACTCGAAGGCCTGAACATCTCGCGCAGCACGATGGAGGCCGTGCTGCGCGTGGATGCGGCCGACTACGCCGCCGAACTCGACGACACGAAAGCCTTCTTCGATAAGTTCGGCGCGCGCCTGCCCGCGGAGATGCGCCAGGAACAGGCCAAGCTCAGGGAGCGCTTGCAACGGGTCATGGTCACGGCGAAATAGGTAGCCGCACGCGGACATCTGACCGTCTCTCGATCCGCTGTTGCCTTTGCTCCGCATGGGCTTGCTTGTTTCCAATGCCTTGCTCTTCCTGCTCTCACCACTGACCGTTTGTCCGGCGGCGGAAGCGCCAAAGGTAGATGCTCAGGATCGCCGTGCACACGACCACGCCGCCCCACGTCAGCCACTCGACCGGCACATCGGGATAAACGAGCAGTTCCACGTAGTGCTCTAGAAAGGTCTTCTCATAGGGCGTGTGCCCTGCGCGCGCCTGAAAGGATTGCTCGGCCAGCGTCAGCGGGCAGGGATAGTGCGCAAGCGTAATCCCGATGCCGTACACTACGCAGGCGATGTGCACCCAGCGCAGGAGTGTCCGCCGCCGCGTGAACATCCAGCCCAGAAGCACCCACAGCAGCCAGAATAGGTGTAGCAGCAGCATCAGAAACGCGAGAATACGGTACACGTCCATCTTGTCGGCCTGTGCCAGCACAATTCGAGTGCGATTCCGAAGGAGCGGCCGCGTGGGCTGCTCCAGAACGCGCGCCCACCGCTAGAGGATTTCTGCGATCTCCGCCTCTATGGAAACGTGCGTGTACGGGAATCCATTAATCTGGTAGGCCTGCAACCCAGGGGCGGCCGCGGGGCCCTGCTGGCCGGTCGGCGCGGAGCGCAGGTCGCTGAGGCGGAGATAGCGGCTGATGTGGTAGTCCTCGTCCAGCACGCTGAAGCGCCGCTCGGTTTCTTCGCGGCTCCAGCCGAACGCGGCCAGCGGCACGGCCTGGCCGTAGCCGCCGGCCATGGCCAGATATTTCTGAACTGTTTCGCGCAAATTCAAGGGCTTTATGGCTCACGTCCCGTTCCGCCCGGAATTTTCTGGGCGGGACCGACGCGAGGGTTCGTCTGCCAAGAGAATTCCTCAGGTCAGTCGCGGCTCCGCCGCGACGAGACCTGAGCTACATCAGATCCAAACGTACACGCCGGAGTCGCCGTACGGCACGTTTACATAGAACAGATTTACTTCCGGGATCTGCTGCAAGCTGTGGCATAGGGCCGCCGCGCCGTGCTGCGCGCACAATTGCCGCCCCGGAGCGGCGGCGATGCTTGCGACGTCGTCCAGGCTACTAACTTCCGCGCGGGCCAGCCAGAGCCATCTCGCCCGCCGCGAACAGTCCTTGTGCTCGCAGTCTCCTGCCATCCCGGCGAGACGCTGTTCGATCGCTCCCGCCACCTCCGGCTGCAATCCTGCGCCAGCGAAATCCGGCGCGGCGATGAAGAAAAATTGGGAGAAGCACTCTCTGTCCGGCTCGAACGCCACGACGCGGCCCATGTAGGCAGCCAGCTCCGGCTCAAGCAGCCCCAGCAGACACGCGCGACACAGCGACACCTCGGGGCGCGCCGGGTCCGCGCGCCGCTTCCCCTTGCCGCGCAGATAGACGGTGTCCGGAGCGTAGGTGGCCATCCAGTCAGAGTCGGTTTCGAGATGGACGCACTCCGCCGGGACGCGCGTCAGCCGCGCCCACCAGTTCCGCGTGCGCGGGCGGAAGGCAATGCCGGGATAGGCGTGTTCCGGTGCAAGCTGCGACACACCGCGATTCTACTGCAATCTTGTGCCGGGCTGGGGTGCAACGGGACGGAATCATTTTGGCGAGGCGTGCGGCGGCGGCGTTCTGCCGCAGAGTCCGGGCACGATTGCCACGCAGCGAGCTTCCAGCTAGAATAGGCTTTCCGCATTACGAAGCCGTTCGTTAGCGTTCCTCAGGAGAAATATGGCCGCACCAACCGTCTGGTATTTTGCCTACGGCAGCAACATGAGCCGCGCGCAGATGCAGCAGCGCGTGGGACACGTGCTTGACGCGCAGCCCGCGCGGCTGGAGAACTACGAAATGGTGTTCAACAAAAAAGTCCGCGGCGGCTCGGGCGAGGCCAACATCCAGCGGGCCAAGGGAAAAACCGTCCACGGCGTGCTCTACAGGGTCACCGGCGCGGCGCTGCGCACGCTGGACCGCGCCACCGGCGTGCCCGAGCACTACCGCCGCATCGAAGTCAAGGTCACGGACATGAACGGAAGAGGCGTTGCGGCGCAAGTCTATATCGCCGCCAAAGTAGAGAAAGGCTTGCGTCCTGCGCCCCATTACCTGCAAACTCTGTTGGATGGCGCCGGGGAGCAGGGTCTGCCCGCCGACTACATTGCCGGAATCAAGACTGCGGCTGGACAGACCTCTTGATGACAGGTATCGGCAATGTTGACCCCCGGCCGCTCGGACCGACAGCCGCGTAGCCCCGACTGCACAAGCGAGGTACACATGGCCACTACCGCAATTCCCCAAACGCTCACCAAGGGCGGCAGCTTCCTGCTCGAAGCATGTCGCCCCGAGGATATCTTCACCCCCGCCGACCTGAGCGACGATCAGAAGCTGATCGGCCAGACGGCCGAAGAATTTGTCGCCAACGAAGTCCTGCCGCACGCCCACGAACTGGAGGAAAAGAAGGAAGGCCTGATGGCCTCGCTGCTGAAAAAGGCCGGTGAAATCGGGCTGCTTGGCCCCGTCGTGCCGGAGCAGTATGGCGGCGCGGGCCTGGACCGCGTGGCGACGACGGTGCTGGCAGAGAAGCTTTCCGCCTACGCCTCGTTCGCCACGTCGCACGGGGGTCACGCGGGCATCGGCACAGTGCCCATCGTCTATTTCGGCACCGAGGAGCAGAAGAGAAAGTATCTGCCCAAGATCGCCTCGGGTGAGACGCTTTCCTGCTACTGCCTGTCCGAACCGCAGGCGGGCTCCGACGCGCAGAACCTGCTCACCACCGCCGTGCTTTCCCCCGACGGCAAGCACTGGGTCCTGAACGGTCAGAAGATGTGGATCACCAACGGCGGATTCGCCGAGGTCTTCATCGTGTTTGCCAAGGTGAACGGCGAGAAGCTTTCCTGCTTTATCGTCGAGCGCGGCTACCCGGGCTTCCAGGTCGGCGGCGAGGAAAAGAAGATGGGCATCAAGGGCAGCTCGACGGTGCCGATATTCTTTGACAACTGCCTGGTGCCGAAAGAAAACCTGCTCTCTGAAATCGGGGCGGGGTTCAAGGTGGCCATGAACACCCTGAACTCCGGCCGCTTCAACCTGGGCGCGTATTGCCTGGGCGGGGCCAAGCTGGTGCTCGGCGTGTCCTCGAAGTACGCGAAAGAGCGCAAGGCCTTCGGCCAGATGATTGCCGACTTCGGTCTGATCCAGACCAAGCTGGCCGAAATGGCCATCCGCATCTACGCGGTGGAGTCCATGATCTACCGCTCCGCGGGGATGATTGAATCGGCGATGGGCGCGGCCACCGGCGCGGACAAGAGCGAGCAGGCGCGTAAAGTTCTCGAGGAGTATGCCGTGGAAAGCTCCATCAGCAAAGTGTACGGCAGCGAGATGCTCGATTACGTGGTGGACGAAGCCGTGCAGGTTTACGGGGGCTACGGCTTCCACGAGGAGTATCCCGTGGCCCGGGCCTATCGCGACTCCCGCATCAACCGCATCTTCGAGGGCACCAACGAAATCAACCGGCTGGTCATCATTGACATGCTGATGAAGCGCGCCATCAAGGGCCTCCTGCCGCTGATCCCGGCGGCGATGAAAGTGGCCGGCGACCTGATGGCTCCCCCCTCCTTCGAGGAGCCTTCCTCTGCTCCGTTTGCCGAGGAAGAGCGCGCCGTCGAGAACGCGAAGAAGGCTTTCCTGCTGGCCGCAGGCTCCGCGGTGCAGAAGCACCAGCAGAAACTCGCCGAGCACCAGGAAGTGATCGGCGCGCTATCCAACGTGGTGATGGAAACCTACGCCATGGAAAGCTCGCTGCGGCGCGCGCAGAAGGCGGTCGCCGCCCGCGGCGAGGAAGCCTCGAGCGCCATGGTGGATGCCGCCCGCGCCTTCATCTATGACGCCATGGACCGTGTCGAGAAGGAAGCCCGCACCGCCGTCGCCGCCGTAGCCGAAGGCGACATGCTGCGCATCCAGCTCGGCGCGCTCAAGCGCTTTACCAAGCGCGAGGCGGTGGACACCATCACGTTGCGCCGCCGCGTAGCCGCTGCCGTACTCGCCGGCGATCGCTACCCGTTCGAGGGCCGTTGAGCGGCGGCTCCACGCGTCCCGGTGCGCGGCGAGCATCTCGAAAAGACTACCGCGCTGCTTGAACAGGCGAGCGAAGCCGTGCGCGCGTTTGGACGAAGCTCGAGACCTACTACAAGTACCGTCACAACGGGCAACTCGAGGGGTTGCAGGCGTTCCTTGACAAATACGAGAAGCAATAAGCAGTCAGTGGCTGAAGTGCCGCGGATCGAATGGATTCGCGCGCTTGCTTCGCCGTATCTGCGCGGCTACCGCGCGCGGGCCGCGAGCCACGGCAACCTCCACGGCTGGTGGCTGGAGGCGCCGCGGTCGAGCAGGCAGGCACGATGGGGTTTCTTCCTGGGCTATCTCGTCGCGGAGGAGGAGTTCGCATATCTCGCGCCCCAGCCGCCGGAATGCCTGGTCTTTGCGTACGTCGCGCCGGTTGGCCAGCCGCTGCACTGCCGCCTGGTGAAAACGCCGGGGAGCCTGCTGCGCAAAACCTTCGAGTACATCCGCTGGCTCACGCACCGCCCGCCACGCTTTGTCTTCCACGACGATCAACTTGCTGTGATGACGCGGCATCTTTCCATGCGTGAGTGGCCCCGCGAAAAATACGAACACCTTTCCCGCAACTTCTTCATCGAGACATGTTGTTGGCTGGTGCGCAGTGGTCTGGTGCGCCGGTTGCTGGAGGAAAGCGCGTCTGCCGGAGAGTCCCGCCCGTCCTCGCGCGCTTCGGGCAAGAGCGTCGCGCGCCGCGTTAAGTCCTTTCACGCCGCTGCTAATCGGTAGGACAGGCGTCCAGGCCTGTCCAGTGAAGCACGTTAACAGTTCGTAGCAGAGGCCCCGGCAAATCCTCGAAGAGCGGCTCCGGCCATACTATGATGAAAAGATGGAGGCCGCGTGAAAACCAACAAGCTTTTTGTGCCATTCCTGCTCCTGACCATCATGGGCCTTCTTGGGCTGTGTTTTTACCAGCAGCGCATCATCGCCCAGCAGAGCTTTGAGATTCGCTGGCTGCTCTCCAACGGCCGCCACTAGTCCGCAAATCCTTTCGCATTCTGTGCGACTCGATTCCACGGCACCCGGTTCCTGTTTACTCCTCTTTCCAACAGATGGCGCCGGAGAGACTTAGCGCCACCTTGAGCGCTGCTCCTATGGCCCGCCAGGTGCATCCAATTTAGTGTGAGGAAGTTTGGGACGATGAACGAAGATCGTTTGCGAAGGTGGGTGTTGCTGGCGCTCGGCGCGGCTTTTGCCCTGCACATTTATTTTGTCCAAGAGCTCCTCGCCGCGCTGCTTCTGCTGGGCGCGGCGTTTCTGGCGATCGCACTTTTGACGGTTGTAATCTGGCTGATGCAGGGAGGCGGGCAGCGCGCGGTGGCCTGGGTGGAGGTGCGCGTGCGCTCCAGCTACACCGTCCTCCGCCGCGGGTTCGCGCTGGCGGCGGAACTCAGCAGAAAGATATTCCACCGTCCACATTCACGGCCTGCCCCGTAATCCCGCTCGACTCGTGGGACACCAAGAACAGCACGGCCGCGGCGATCTCGTCCGCAGTCTGCGCGCGGCCCTGCAGGATGCCCTCCGCGAACATGGCTCGTTGTTTCTCCTCGCCCACTCCGAGCCTCTTGGCGATGGCGTGGCCCAGTTCCTGCGACATCTTTGTTTCAAACACCGGCCCAGGGCAAACGGCGTTGACGCGCACGCCTTGGCGCGCCGCTTCCGCCGCCACAGTTCGCGTCAGAGCCAGCACCGCCGCCTTGGATGCCGCGTATGCGCCGCCCCACGGATAAGCCGTCTTGGCCGAAACGCTGGAGATGTTCAGGATCGCGCCCGATCTGCGCGCATACATCTCCGGAAGCACGAGCCGCGTCAGCAGGAACACGCTGCGCAGGTTCATGGCCATCGCCTCGTCCCATTCGGCAGGGGTCACCTCCTCGAGCGGCTTCACCGGGCCGTAGATGCCCGCGTTGTTCACCAGGATATCCACGCGCCCGAAGTGCTGATGCGCGGCCTTTACCATCCCCGCGCAGTCGTCTTCGCGCGAGACGTCGCCGGCGCACGCCGCCGCTCGCCCCCCGGCGCGCTGAATCTCCGCGGCAACGGCTTCCACTTCAGCGGCTGTGCGCGCCGCCACCAGCACTGCTGCGCCTTCCGCTGCAAAGCGTCGTGCAATGGCGCGCCCGATTCCGCGCCCTCCGCCGGTCACGATGGCCACCTG
>Ga0073934_10005969_pt1 | contig 18225 bp, 12 predicted proteins | sample LarsenN4metaG_FD_76834 | JGI IMG/M metagenome (GOLD analysis project Ga0073934, IMG submission 76834) | Hot spring sediment bacterial and archeal communities from British Columbia, Canada, to study Microbial Dark Matter (Phase II) - Larsen... ... | reverse complement strand
TGCCGACCGTGGCCTACAGCGGCGAGATCGACAAGCAGAAGCAGGCCGCTGACATCATGGAGGCCGCGCTCAAGCAAGAAGGCCTGCCGCTGCTGCACATCATCGGCCCGATGACGGCCCACAAGATCCATCCCGATTCCAAGGTCGAGATCGAAAAGTATCTCAGCCGGTGGGAGCGCCTCGGCCCGCCGCATCTCACCGAACCGCCGTTGCCGAAGGATGGCGACTGGGAGACCGTCGACCAGTTCGTGACGTACACGCTGCGGTACAACCAGTCGCGGTACATCACCATCGACGCGCTGGAAGAACATTGGGAACCGGCGCGGGTCGTGATGCAGAGGAAGGGAAGCGGCCTCGAAACGAGCTATCGCCTGCTGACAAAAAACGTCGCGGCATTTAGTGTCAACGTGCCGGGAGAGAGCCAGTTACTGCTGTCGCAATTCATGGTTGATGGGCAGATACCTGAGAAGGATGCCCGTTTAGTAAGCCCTCCCAGAGCGAGGTTCTCGTACGGAAAGCTGGACGGCCAATGGCGTCAACTTCGGCGATCTCCTGAGGATGATGAGCTCACGCTGACTAAGCGTCACGGCCTGCAGGGCCCCATCGACGACGCCTTCATGGACTCCTTCCTGTTCGTCAAGCCGACCAGCAAGGGAATCTCCGAAGCCGTCGACCGGTGGGTGCAGGCGGAGTTCGAGCACGCCGTCACGCACTGGCGGCAGCACTTCCGGGGCGATGCGCGGGTGAAACTCGACACGGAGGTGAACGCGGCCGACATGCAGTCGGCGAACGTCGTCCTGTGGGGCGACCCGAAATCCAACGACGCGCTGGTGCAGCTCTACAAGTCGCTGCCAATCTCGTGGGATCTGGCCGCGGGACAATTGAAGGCGGGCGCTCAGACCTGGGATGCGACGACACATTTGCCGCTGATGATCTACCCAAACCCGCTGGCTCCCCACCGGTATGTGGTGCTCAACAGTAGCTTCACGTTCCGCGAGTACGATTACCTGAACAACGCCCGGCAGACGCCCAAGTTGCCGGATTGGGCCGTCGTCGACGTCCGCACGCCGCCGAACAGCCGGTTCCCCGGCCAGGTGGTCGCCGCGGACTTTTTCGATGAGGAATGGAAGCTGAAGCCGGCGCGGAAATGATCTCTTCGTCTTAGCCCCCGGTCAGTGACCGGGGGCCGATTGGTCATCAACGTGATTCGGAGCGCCCGGCCCCCCGTCAGTGACGGGGGGCTAAGACTGGATGGGATTCGCAGCCGTGACCTCGCCCCGTTCCGTGGCTGCGAGCGACAATCGAACCGACTGGCGGCCGTTCGCCGCCGTCGCCTGGCTGGTGTTGTTTCTCGCGGTCTACTTCTCGCAGCCGCTGCCGAACAACGGGAACATCATCCGGTGGGACTTGTGGCCGGCGCTGCCGTTCGCGGTGCTGGACGCCATTGACCCACCGCAGGAACCGGGCAGCCCGCCGCGCGGGTGGGCGTACTTCGGACAGCGCTGGCCGCTGATCGAGACGGCAGGGCTGATTGCGGTTGGTGCGTTCGGCGTCGGGATGGCACTGCTTCGTAGGGTGCGCCTCGAAGACTCGGCACACCCTACAAGTTCGGCACACCCTACGAGCCTGTTGCCCTGCGAATGGTGGTTCTTCGCAGGGTTGATCGGTTTCGGTTACGTCTCGCTGGCGATGCTGGGGTTGGGGCTGTGTGGGGTGATGTCCCGCTGGGGCCTGATCGCGGCATGCGTGGCGCCGGTTGTCGTCCTCGTTGGAATCCAGTCCTTAGGCTGTGCCTTTCGTTGGGAGAAGGCGAAGCGCAGCCTGAAGGCTGGACTCCAACTTTGGCTGTTCGTCGCCGCGGCCCCATTCCTCCTCGGCATGCTGTTCGGCGCCCTGTCGCCGTCCACCGATTTCGACGTCAACGAGTACCACCTTGGCGGGCCGAAGGAATGGTTTCTCGCAGGGCGGATCACGTTCCTCGAGCACAACGTCTACACCAGCTTCCCGTTCCTGACCGAGATGCTGCTGCTCGGCGGGATGGTGATCCACGGCGACTGGTTCGACGGAGCGCTCGCCGGGCAACTGGTGTTGATGCTGTTCGCACCGCTCACGGCGCTCGGCGTGTACTGTATCGGCCGGCGATGGTTCTCGCCGCTGGCGGGGGCGATCGGAGCGCTCATCTATCTGACCACGCCGTGGGTGTTCCGGATGTCGATCATCGCCTATGCGGAGGGAGGCCTGACGGCATACACCGGCGGGGCGATCGTGGCGGGGCTGCTGGCGATCGAGCGGATTCGCGAGCGGTCCGATCAACCAACGTCGGCGGACTTCCTGCCGCGCGAGGCCTGGCCCATGATCCTGCTGACCGGTCTGTGCGCCGGCGGGGCGATGGCGTGCAAGTACACGGGCCTGGTGATGGCCGTCGCCCCGTGGGCCGGGGTGCTGACATTGCTGGCGTTCCTCCGCGGGCAACGGATCGCGGCCCGCGTCGAGGCGAAGTCGCTCCCCGCGGCGTCGCGGCTCAAGCCGGTGCTGTTCACACTGGTCGTGTACTTCACGGGCGTCCTCGCATTGGTCGGGCCGTGGCTGGTGAAGAACCTCGTCGAGACCGGCAACCCGGTGTATCCGCTGGGCTACAGCGTGTTCGCCGGCCGCGATCTGGACGATGCGCTCGCGGAGAAATGGCGGCGGGGCCATGCCCGGCCGAGTGCGGGGTCAGCGATCGGCGAGGTTCGCGATCTGTTCGTCAAGATTTTCGACGTCGCCACGGTCAACGACTGGACTAGCCCGCTAGTGTTCGCCTTCGCGCCGCTGGCGCTGCTGTGGCCGGGGGAGCGCCGTCGGGTCTACACGCTGTGGGGGCTGGTCGCGTGGCTGTTCCTGTGCTGGTGGCTGTTCACGCATCATCTCGACCGCTTCTGGCTGCCGCTGTTGCCGGCGGCGTGCGCGCTGGCGGGCATCGGTGCCGCGGCGGTGTGCCACGGCCGTCTCGGCCGTGCGGAATCGGACGCGGTTCGGAGCGCGCGCACGGCTGACACAGCCGTGGCACCCGGGTCGGTGGGTTGTAATGCCGTCGTCGCCGCGCTCGCGGTCGGCTGGGTGTACGACCTCGGCTTTTGCTCCACGGGGCTGGTTGGATACAACGCCGGCCTGACCGATTTGAAGTTCGCCCGCGAGTTCGCCGCCCGCATCACGGGGCCGGAGATCGCGTGGATCAACGCCGCGATCGAGGACGGCACGCTGCCGGCCGACACGAAGCTGCTCTGCGTCGGCGAGGCGGAGCTGTTCCACGCGCGATTCCCGTACGTCTACAACACCGTGTTCGACCACTCGATCTTCGAGGAGTGGTGCGGAGAGCCGGGCGATGTCCCTGGCGGCGAACGGCGACTGCGGCCTGTCGAGGAGATCCAGCAGACGTTCGCGGCGCACGGCATCACGCACGTGCTCGTCAACTGGGCCGAGATCGTCCGCTATCGGCAGAGCTACGGTTACACGGACTTCGTGCATCCGTCCCGCTTCGCCACTCTGCGGGGGTTGGGCGTGCTCGGCGAACCGTTGCGGTTGCCGGTGGGCCTGGGCCTGCGCGACTTCGACAACCTGCCGTCGGGCGAGCAGCAACTCATCCAGAAGTGGGCGCCGGAGCTAATTGTCCCCTGCGGCGACGGGCGGTGCGTGGTCACGGGGCAGGTTTGGCCGATCGTGCGATGAGGTCACGATTCCCGCACGATTCGGGGATCCGACATCAGCCAGAAATAGCAGCCCATGTAACAGCACGTCGCTGCGATGATCAGCAACGATCCGTACGGAACGGCGGGGATGATCCCTTTGGCATAGAGTATCGATCCGCCAATCAGAATCATCGCGGCAGGATACATGACATGTCTGGTCGTGGCCAGATGGTCAACCAGCGTATTGCGGATAGCGTACCCCAGCACCAAGCCCATCGGGATCATGGTTAGGTAGGGGAGCCGCTCCGCCCAACCCGGCAGATTGGCCAATCCCAAGGCAAGCAGAGCCGCCACGGCGATGGTCTGAATAACACCGGTCATTCCGGCATTGCGAGCAAAGTGGATTCCTCTTTGCAAACGGACCCCCTTCCCAAGCGAAAGAAGTAACAAGAAAAAGGCGCAGCGGTCACGTCCATTCGCCCAGCGTTGGCTGTTGCAGCCATTCGCGGTGGGGCGGGTCGCACCGGGGGCAGACCGGGGGCTCGAGTGGTTGCGACAGGTCGGCGACATCGGCTTCCAGGCCGGTCATCGGCAGCGTCCAATGGCGCTCCAATTCCTCCTGTTCGACCAGTTCCAGATTCAGCGTGGGTTCATCGAAGAGATCGGGGGTACGCATGATGTGGCCTCCCTGTGACGGCCCCGGAAGCTGGATCGACGCAGTCCGGCGGGCGTCAGCGCGCCAGCCAGTATAGCGCGCCCCAAGGGAAGTCCAAGAAAAATCGGGGCTGGAAAGCAGCGAATCGCGAGGCGCGCGTCACGAAGCGCCAGAGAGTCGAAACGCTGTCTGGCTTGTCTCTATTTCCTACTCGCTATCCCCTGCTCCATCACCACGGCGTTTCCAGCATGTTCACAATTTGCCGGGCCAGCCGCTCGGTGGCGTCCTGCGTGGCGGTGGCCAGGCTTTGGCCCACCTCCGGGGCGAACTCGGCCTGGCCGACGAGGGGAATCGCCTGCGGCTGGATCGGCACCTCCTGCGAGGCCAGAAGCTGACCGGTGCGGAGGTCCTCCCACGTCACATGGATGAACAGCGACAACTGCAGCTCGCGCGGGTCGTCGAACTGCGTCTCGCCCAGGACGTCCTTGCGGATGTCCACGATCCGACCCGTCAGCCGGGTGTCGGCCCCCGGACCTTTCGCCAGCCGGTACGGCGTGCGGGTCTGGATTTCCTTCTGGACCGCTTCGGTGAGCTGATACTCAATGCCCCGGCGGAAGCTGTCGTTCTGAAAGACGGGGACCTCGATCGTGCGGACTTCGGGTCCGTATGCATTGCCGACCATGTAGCCACAGCCGGACAAGGCGCCGAGGAGCGCGAATGAGGTGAGGAAGGCCGACCATCTCCGTTTGAGCCCCCGGTCAATGACCGGGGGTCGAAAGCGGCGTTGGATGGCCGTGGACGTTCGGCCCCCCGTCGTTGACGGGGGGCTAAGACGAACTGCGTTCATGCTGCGCCCCCTTCGCAGGACTCCCTCACAATTCGGCCTGACCCGCTGACTCGTTCGACGCGGGTTCGTCGTCGATCTCCGGCGCGGCCGGCTTGGCGTCGCTGTTGGGCCTCAACAGCCGCGGCGGGCTGAAGCGGAACATTCGGGACCAGCCGCCCGGCTGAGTTTCCGCGGGCGGTTCGTCGCCCGACGAGGCGGTCTCCAATGGCGGTTCGGCCGGATACGGCGGGGCCGCCTTCGGCTCCGGTTCGCTGCGTCGGAACCGGTCCCGGCGCGGTTCGGCTGGTTCTGGCCGCTCGATCGGCTTGGCATCCGCATCGTCCGGCGTGGGTTGGGGTTCGCCGGCCGGTGTCGACCTCCCGAACCACCGCGAGTCGGGCACGTTTTCCGGACGGCTTGGCGGAGGGGGCTTGGATGGCCGGCGGCCGAACGTCGAACGATACGGTGGCGGGTCCGGGCGGGCCTCGAGCAGTTTCCCCCCGGAGGCAAATTCCGGTCCAAGCTGCTTCAGCCGCTCGTCTGCCAGCTTTGCAAAGCGGCTGTCCGGGTAGCGCTGCAGGATCAGGTGGCAGTACACGGCCTGAGCGCGGGGATTGTTCTTCCGTTCGTAGAAGACCACCAGTTCCCATTCGCGGGCGGCCTTGGCCTCTTCGATCCGCGACAGCTCGCGCTCGATCCGCTCCTTCTCATCGAGGTCGGGATACAGCCGGAGGATGCTTTGCTTGAGCTGCTCGGCATCCTGGAGCGTCTTGCCGTCGTAGTTCGGTCCCTGGTAACTCATCAACTTGACGTGCGAGCCCAGCACGAACGCCTGCTGCACGTGTGGGCTGTTGGGGTACTCCTCGCGCAGCAGCGTGTAGTGCCGGTCGGCCTCGATGAAATCCCCCTTGCGGGCGTAATGACTGGCGGCGAGCATCAGCGCGTCGTCGGCGAGCGGGCCCGTGGGGTCGTTGAGCCAGATCAGCCGGAGCGCCGCGACGCCGTTGCCCTCCGGATCGAACAGCGGCCGGGCTTCGTCGGTGAAGTTGGGCCAGAACACGGGCGTGCGGGATTTTTTCTCGGCCGGCTGCTCGGCGGGCAGCTTGCGGCGGAAGTCGTCGTAGTTGACTTGCTGCACTTCGCCCAGCTCGGCGGCTTCAGGGAAGTCGAGCCAGGCCCGGGCGATCTCGAACAGCCGCTTGGAGACGTCGTCCAGATGCCGCGTGGACGGGTAAAACTTCAGCAATTCGGAGTACTTGAGCTCCGCGTCGGCGTAGTGCCCCTGGTTGAAGGCGGACTCGGCCTGCATGAAGATCGCGTCTTCGCGGATTTCGCTCTTTTTGAACTTGGAGGCCACCTTTTTGAAGGCTTTTTCGGCGGCGACGTAGTCCCCGTCCTCGTACAGCTCTTCGGCGGCGAGATAGGCGTCGGTTCCGGGGATGGGTTTCAGCGAGCCGTCGACCGCCAGGTCTTCTTCGCGTTCCTTTCGCCACAGCCAGTCGCGCAGCCGGCGTTCGGTGGGACCCTGGACGTTGTCGATGGTCGTGTCGCGGCCGCCGAGGAGCGCCTTGCGTTCCATCGGCAGGGCGCAGCCGGAGATGAACGCAACGGCAGCCAGAATGATGATGGCCAACCGTCTTAGCCCTCCGTCAATGACGGGGGCCCGACCGTGAGAGGCCGTCCAGAGAAGCGCTCGACCCCCGGTCGCTGACCGGGGGCTTAGGCGCGGGGTGTGAATGCAGTCGGAAGTCATCCGTAACTTTCAGGCCGCCGGGGGAGGGCGGGGGGAAACAGGGGTCGGCTCAATGGACGGTCACGGCAGGTGATTGAGCAGTTTCGGACGGCGTCCCAGCACGTGCGAAATCGCCGAAGTCGTGACCCGCTTCAACTCCTTGTCTTGCTGCGGCGACAGTTGCAGGCGTCGCCACGCCTGATCCCCCTCACCGGCCAGCACCCGCAAAGCCGCCGCGGTGCCGGCGTGAATCGTGATCTGACTGAACTCCTCGCGCTGGCAATCCGGGCAGATCAATCCCCCCTGCGAAACCCAGAATCCGAACGTCCTGCCTTCCGTCAATGGTGCGCCACAGGCGACGCAGGCCTCGAAGTCGGGCAACTGCCCCAGCTCCCGCAACAGCACCAGCTCAAACCGCGCCACGCCCCGCCGCAGATCCTCGCGCCGCCCGAACGCCTCCAGGGCTTCGAGCGCGGCTTGAAACAACTGCGGATGCGGGTCGTATTCCTCCGTCAAACTGAGCAACAACTCGGCCACGTAGTAGCCGGCGTACAGACAACTCAAGTCCTTCTCCTGCGGGCGAAAGCGGCCCAGGAGCTGCGCCTCCGTCAGCAGGTCCAAGCCTGATGAGGATTTGCGGAGAAAAACTACGCGACAGTGCGCAAGCAGGTCAAGAGCAGACTCGAACGGCCCCTTGAGCCGGCGGCCCCCTTTCGCGAGGGCCGAAATCTTCCCGAAATCGCGCGTGAACACCACCACCACCCGGCTGGTTTCGCTGAAGTCGGTGACGCGCAGAATCAGTCCGTCCGTTTTCTCGGCTGCCATGCCGGACATGATAGCAAAATGAACGAAGCCCACGGGTTGCAACCCGCGGGCTTCTTCATGGTGCAGCGACAACCGGGACTATTCGACCGGCAGGGGCACGATCTCCTGCGGGGCGATTTCCTTCCCGCTGTCGTCGGGCTTCGCCGACAGTTTCACCCCCCGCTTTTCCAGAATCGTCTGGGCCGCGGTTCGCAGTTCCTCTTCGCTCATTCGGCGAACATTGCCGAGCTCCAGCAGCGGTTCGAGCATCCGGACCGCCTTGGAGACCGAGGGCTCCATCATTCCCAGCTCGATCAGGCTCCGCCGCATTTCCCCCAAGAGCTGGATCTGCGTCGTGAACTCTTCCTGAAATGCAGTCAGGACTTCCAGCGATTGAATGGCCATCGCGACGTGCGTCGTCTGGGCCTGGAGCGTGGATTCCATCTTCAGCAGGGAATCGAGGTTCCCCTCAGCGACCGCGATGTCGGTCGCCTCGGTCTGCAACCGCCGATTCAACCCCGTAAGGCTGGTCACCTGCGCGTGGGCCATCTCGACGGAGCTGGCCTGCTCGGCCAACCGGCTTTGCAGATCGAGCAACTGCCCGCCCACGGCCTGGGCGATCTCCACCAGATGGGCCCCGTCGATCAGCGACAACTTCAACTCCGATAGTCCCTTCAGCCCGGACCACGCCTGATCCATCCCGGCGGATTCGGCCCGCAGTTGTCCGAGGAGCTGTTGCACCCCGGCGATCGCGTCGCGGGCTGCGGGGAGGTCATTCCCCTGCTCCAGCACGGTTTCCTTGATCGCGACCAGCCCGTTCAACGAGTCCATCGCCGCGGACTGCGTGGGCTGCTGCTCGATCAACTGTTTGCCCAGCGACGACATTTGCGCGACGGTTTTGGCGGCCGTCGTGGCGGTCGCCTGTTGGGCGGCGATCTGCTTGTGCAGCTCGGCGATTTCCGTGAGCGTGGCACGGGCTGCCGCCATCTGCCGGGACTCGTCCAGCACTTCGGTGCGCAGCTGCCGGATGGCTTGCAGCGCGGCCTGGGCTTCATCGAGCTGACTCTGCTGGGCCTTGAGGCTCGACAGCAGGCTGTTGGTTTCCCAAACTTGTTCGCCAGCGGCCGTGAGTTGCTGCAGGCGGCTTTCGACGGTGGTCAGTTCGGATTTCATCCGCTCCAACTCGCGGGTCAGCGGGCGGGCGACGACGAAGTGCATGCCCACGAATCCGACCGCGATTCCCAGGACCAACAGGCCCCAGGTCAGTTTTTGCTGCTCTGCGAGTTGAGATTCGATGGCTCGCAATTTGATGCCTTCCGAGGTGTACACGGTGGTTACTCCGACATCGGGCCACAGGCTGAACAACGGCCCCGGACGGCCTCATCCGGGGAAGTGATGCAGGCGGTGGAGTCCGACTCCACGACGCAGGATATCCAGATCACCTTACCCCTCCATTTTTCGTCGATGAGGCGGAGCCGGTTTGATGCGGACTGGGAAGAATTCACAATTTGGGATGTCTTTGGCCGTGTCTGACAACCGCCGCGAATTCGTTCAAGTTCCCTGTCTTCACGGGCATCCCTGACTGAGGTGTGAGCGATGACGTTGGAATCCCCTGTGCTGATCCGCCAGGCGACGGCCGCTGATCGCGATGCGATCGCCGAACTCAACACCCGCCTGGCCTGGGAAACGGAACAGTTGCGGCTGGATCCGGCCCGTATCGGCGCGGGGGTGGCCGCCGTGCTCGACGGTCGGGCGGAAGCGTTCTACTTCGTCGCCGAGGAGGGCGGCGCGGTGGTCGGTCAACTGATGCTGACCCGCGAATGGAGCGACTGGCGCAACGGCTGGTTCTATTGGATTCAGAGCGTCTACGTCCGTGAAACGCATCGCCAACGGGGGGTGTTCCGGCGTCTGTTTCACGCGGCCACGGACTGGGTCCGCAGTCAGGATGACGCCGTGGGCGTCCGGCTGTACGTCGAAGAACACAACACGCCGGCGATGGAGACGTACGCCCGTCTCGGCCTGGAGCGTACCGGTTACCGCGTGATGGAGGCGGCGTTTCGCCATCAACTTGTGCCGGAGTCGTGAGCACAGGCTCCCAGATGCGATCCCCGGGCATTGCCGGCCGTTGTGCCGATCCGCGGCATTTGCTCTTCCCGGAACCGGGGGCAGCGGCTATCGTCCCGCCCTCTCCCAAGTTCTGTCCGTAACACGTCTTGGCTTTGTTGCCTGTGCCCCAGGTCTGGCGAGCGTTGGACGCGCTGTCCGGCGCGCTGCGGTGGCAGCGTTTGCCCGTTTCGCGTCTTGCCGTTGTGACGCTCGCTTTGGGCTGTCATGGTCTCGATACGGCGAAACTGACCGAGACGCCGACGGTCGTCCCGTCCGAAACCGCAGCTCGGGACGAGACCGTCGCGGAAACGGCAGCCACGGTGGATCCCACGTTGGTGGAGGACTTCCGCCGCTGGCTGGATCAGGATGCCTGGCAGGTGGATGTGGCCTGGAGCGTAACGGAGCCGCGCGGTCCCTGCCCGACTCGACCCTGGCGGTGGGTGTTCCTGCCGCAAGACAACGAACCGACGCCGACCGCGAAGGCCCCACTGACGCCGGCGACTCCGCAGCCGACGGCAGAGCAGCGCTGGCTGTGGGTTTGGCGCGGCAACTCGACCGATGCGAACCAGCAGGATCAGGCCGCTGCAGTGGCCGCACTCGAGGCGTGCTGCCAGTTGGAGGACCGCGTGGGGCGAAATGCCGCGATTCTGCTGGCCCGTCTGCAGCCAGACTGCGATTCCCTCGCCAGGAACAGGATCCGGACGACGAGCGAAACCGCGGGGATGCCTCCCCAGGTGATCCGGGCAGGGGAACAGATCGACACGGCTCCAACTCCGAAGGGGGCGCCCCGCGTGCCGATCAACACCCGCTGTGCCGCGGCCGAAACGTGGTGCGGGCTTCTCGCGAGAGACGGCGAACCGTATGAAACGTCGTTGCTGCCCGCGGGTCGGCTGCTCGAGACACCGGGACTGCCCGACGAACTGCAGGGAACGTTGTGGCGGTGCCTGGCGCGGTGGCTGCCTCCCGATCGATTGCCGCTACTGGCCGAGGCCTGCGCGGGACTGGATCGCCCGGCTGCGCGCGGATCCGTTCTGCATCGAGCTGCGCTCGAGGCCTGCGTCATTGCTGCCGCCAACCGACGGTCAGCACACGGAGCGGCGTTTGCCGAGGAACTGTGGCCGCGCGAGATCGCGCGGGCGCGGCGCCATGGCGATCCGCTGGTTCGGAAACTCTACGGTCGGTGGCTGGCTCTGAGCGCTCATCCCGAGGCGCTCACCGTGTTGAGTGCACAGCGGCGCGACACCGATCCGCTGGTGCGCGAGGCCGCGCTGTTCAGCTTGAGCCTGCTGGACCAGCCGCCGGCGAGGACGCAACTGGAGGAGGCCGCCCGGCGTGATGGGGAACGGGACCGTGTGGTGGCGGTCGAGGCGCTCTCCCGGTGGGGAGCGGATGCCGTGGCACCATTTCTCAATGATGACTCCCCCGCCGTCCGCTGCGCAATCGCCCGGGGATTGGCGGAGCCATCCGACCCCGCCGCGGTCCGCCTGCTGGGACGGCTGGCGGCGGATCCGCACCCCGACGTGCAGGCGGCCGCCGTGACGACTGCCCAAAGCTGGCCCAGGGAGCTCGGTATTCCCCCGCTGCTTGAGGCGCTTCGACTGGGAACGCTGGCGACACGGCAAGCGGCGGTGGTGGCCCTTAGGGATCTCACCGGAGAAGACCCGCCGGTTTCCATTGATGCTCCCCTGGAAACCCGCACGCTGTCCATCCAGGCCTGGGCTGAAGCACACGGATGGCCGCGGAGGCCTGCCGGCTCAGCCCCCCTGGCCACCGTTGTAGACGATGGCGCCGACCGCGGTCAGGCCCTTGCGGCTTTGGAAGCCGTGCTCCGCGGAGACCCGGCGGTTCCGGCCGGAGACGATTGGGACCGCCTGCAAGCGTTGCTTCGTCCCGCGGATGTTCCGGCCATCGAGCAGATGCTGCGTGATCGCCCGTCTGCAACCAGCGCGGCAATTCGCCGGGAGCTGTTGCCCCGCATCCACGAGGGTTACGCCGCGCTGCGGGGGCTGGAGGACGCGGACGTGCATCGCCGCCGAGAAGCCGCGACAAGCTTGTTCAACTTCTCGCAGGCACAGGCGTTGTCTCCGGCGTTGTTGCACGGATTGCTCGACATTCTCAGGCACGAACAGGATCAGTTCGTCTGGCAGAGGTGCCTAGAGGCGATCCGCGCGGAAGGGGACGATGCGGCGGCCCAGGTCGCATTGCTGGCGGTGCATCATGCCTGGCCCGACGTCCGCCGACTGGGCGTCGCCTATTTCGCTGCCCATCCCTCCCCCGAAGCGGCCGGGTGGTTGTTGCCGCTGTTCCGCGACGGCAATCGCAACGTGCAATTGGCGGCCATCGAGGCGGCTGCACGGTGCGGGAACCCGGTTGTCGTGGACGGCTATCCGGGCGGGGCGGCGGGCGACGTCACGGGCTTGCGGCCGCTCCTTACGGCGGCTGATCACGAGCTCCGCTGGGCGGCACTTGTCGCAATGGCGACGCTGCGGGACGACCAGGCCGCGGCCGAACTGCTCCGCCAGAGCTACGACCCGCACCCCAAAGTGCGGGAACTGACAGCCCGTGCACTGGGAGAAACGGGGGATCCAAGATTCCTTGAACCGTTGATCCGGTGGAGCTGGACGGAACCGGCGGATCCTGTGAAACAAGCCATTTTGGCGAGCCTCGATCAATTGACGCCCGTCGAGGACCGCCCGGAATTGCCGGCCGGGCTTGCCGCGCCGCGCACCATCGACGATAAGATCAAGCAGTGGGCGGCGTGGTGGGAGCGGCATCCGCGTCGTCCCGGGGCTGCGTTGCCCGGCACGACGGCTGCTTCCGAAAGTTCACCGACGTCATGAGCACTGATCCGTCCCGTCCGTCGAGCGACGACTTCCAGTTGGAGTGGCACGGCGACACCATGGTCATCACTCCGGCCGCCAATGTGGAGGCCATGAGCTGGGACCTCATCGAGCAGGCGGCGGACATTGTGATGGCCCCGCTGAAATCGCATGCCTCGCCGATGGTAGTCATCGACCTCAGCCAGGTCAGCTATTTCGGCTCGGTGTTTCTGGCGCTGTTGCTGCGGTGCCATACCGCGGTGAAAAGCCGCGGCGGTGAGATGGTGCTGTGCGGAGCCAGCAAGATGGCCCGCGAGCTGCTGAAGATTACCGCTCTGGACACGCTGTGGGCGATCTACGAAACCAAGGACGAAGCGCTGGAGGCGGTGGATCACTGACGGCCACGCGTCCGGCGAAACGGCCCGACCGGCCTGCCACCGAATGAGCGGTGCCATGTCGACGATGTTTGGTGCCAATCTGCGGCCCGAAGATGATGACCCGGCGGCGTCCCGGCCACCGTCGGGCAAGCTTCTGGATCACGATGCCGCCCAGCGGGCTGCGCTGCTGGCCGATTTGCGGCTGACGGTGGACAAGCTGGAACGCGATGAGGCCTCGCGCGGCGACCTGAAGATCCTCTCGCGGGCCCTCAAGGAACTGCGGTACGCCTTCAAGGTGTTCACGCCGTACCGGCACACCCGCAAGATTACCGTGTTTGGTTCCGCCCGCACGCCGCCCGACCATCCCGATTACCGGCTGGCGATCGAATTCGGCCGGCGTATGGCTCAGGCCGGCTGGATGGTGGTCACCGGCGCCGGCGGGGGAATCATGGAGGGCGCCCACGTCGGCGCGGGCCAGGCGATGTCGATGGGGGTCAACATCCTGCTCCCCTTCGAACAGGAGGCCAACTACGTCATCAATAAGGACCAGAAACTCGTCACGTTTCGCTATTTCTTCACCCGGAAGCTGATGTTCGTCAAGGAAGTGCACGCCGTGGCCTTGTTTCCCGGAGGTTTCGGCACGCTCGACGAACTGTTCGAGGTGCTCACGCTGGTGCAGACCGGCAAGCGCGACCTGTTGCCCATTGTGTGCGTCGACCAGCCGGGAGGCACGTACTGGTCAACGCTCAATGCGTTTCTGGAACGGGAGCTGCACGACCGCCGACTGGTGTCGCCGCACGACCGCGCGCTGTTCAAGGTGACCGACAACCTGGACGAGGCCGTCGCCGAGGTCGTGCGGTTCTACAGCGTCTTTCACAGCCAGCGATACGTGCGCGACCGACTGGTGCTGCGCCTCAACCGGCCTCCGTCCGATGAACTGCTGGAACGGTTGAACGAACGGTATGCGTCGATTCTGACGTCCGGCCGGATTGAACGGGCCGACATTCATCCGCACGAGCAGGACGAAGCGCACACGCACCATCTGTCGCGGATTTCGCTGGCGTTCAACCGCCGCGACGCCGGCACGCTGCGGATGCTGATCGACGACCTGAATGCGGCGGAGGGGGACGGAGAATAGCCGGCGCAGGAAGGATCCGGGGAAAGCCGGGGCACCGAATGGGGCCCGATGTGCCGGTTTTATTCCCGTTTCCCCGACTCTCTTTCTTGTCAGCCGATGCTCCCCGGTCCAACGCATCTGGCCGGACAGTCGTACAATGGGAAGCCGCCCCGCTCTGTCCGAACCAGCGGGGCCAACGGTCCAGACCCGCCCGGGGGGCTGTCCGCTCCCTGACTGACTGACTGACTGACTGCCGAATGCAAGAAGGAGCCTCTCATGCCTCTGACCCGCCCGTTACGCCAGTATGGAATTGGGATGCTTGTGGGAGCCCTGCTGGTGGCGGCGATCGCCACCTGGGGACCGCGTCAGGAAGCGGCCGCGTTACCCTCCGACCGCGAATCCAAGCCGGCGCAGGACGTCTCGCTCGCGTTCCGCCAGGTGGCCGCCGAGGTGATGCCGAGCATCGTCTCCATCACCACCACCACCAAGCCGCGCGAGATTCCGGGCCGTGGCCGAAGCCCGTTCGATGACGAGGCCTTTCCGTTCCGGGAGTTCTTCCGCGACGATCCCCGCTTCGAGGAATTCTTCCGCCAGCAGCAGCGGCCGCGGATGACGCCGCGCCGCATGGGCGCCGGCAGCGGGTTCATCATCGACTCGTCCGGCGTGATCATGACCAACAACCACGTTGTTCGTGAGGCCGACGAGGTGCGGGTGCGCCTGTACGACGGCCGAGAGTTTGTCGCCACCGACATCAAAACCGATCCCCGCACCGACGTCGCCATCGTCCGCATCGAGGGGGCCGGCAAACTGCAGGCCGTCAAGATCGGCGACAGCCGCGCGATGGAAGTCGGGGACTGGGTGCTGGCGTTCGGCAGCCCGTTCGGCCTGGACATGACCGTCACACAGGGAATCATCAGCGGCAAAGGCCGGGCCCGCAATCTGGCCGACCGTGAGGACTTTCTGCAGACCGATGCCGCCATCAATCCCGGCAACAGCGGCGGTCCGCTGGTGAACATTCATGGCGAGGTGATCGGGATCAACACGGCCATTGCTTCGGCGAGCGGCGGGTACGACGGCATTGGGTTCGCCATTCCCACGCACATCGCCCAATGGGTCGGCGAGCAATTGACGAAGAACGGCGAAGTGAAGCGCGGTTACCTGGGAACCAGCATTGCCAGCGTGGACGCCGAAACCGCCAAGCAGTTTGGCGTGAACGTTCGCGAGGGGGTGATCGTCAAGTCGGTGCTGCCCGATTCACCCGCCGAGAAGGGAGGCCTGGAACCCGGCGACGTGATCCTCAAGCTCAACGGCAAACCGGTGGCCGATGCGCCGACGCTGCAGGGAATGGTGGAACAGTTGGGGATTGGCAAGTCGTATCCGCTGGAGGTCGTGCGGGACGGCAAGAATCAGGTCCTGAACGTCACCATCGAGGCCATGCCCGCCAACTTCACGATGCGCGGTGAGCCCTCGCGGGAATCGACGCCCCCTTCGTTCAATGAACTGGGCCTGCAGCTCAGCCCGCTCACGAAGGACCTGGCGAAGCAATTGGATCTGCCGGAGGACGCAGCCGGCGTCGTGGTCACCGGCATTCAGGATGGCAGCCTCGCCGAGCTCGCCGGCATCGAGAGCGGCGACGTCATCGAACGCGTCGGCAGCACCCCGGTGAAGACCGTCGAGGAGTTCACCAAGGCCGTCAAGACGCTCTCGCTGAAGGAGGGCATTGTGCTGCACCTCCGCAACGCGGACGGCAAGCGGTACGTGGTGATCAAGGGGGCGCCGGAGTGACGGAGTCATGCCGGCGGGGAATCCGCAAGCCCAGGGAGCGCGCTCCCTGGGCTTCTTTGCTGCTGAACGCCCGATGTCAACCCACGTCCTGCGTCTCCAGCCAGTTGTCTCCCGCGGAGACGTCCACGACCAGCGGCACGTTGAGCGGCAGCGCGTGCTCCATTTCCTCGCGAACAATCTGCACCAGCTGCGGCACAGCCGCGGAGGGCGCTTCGAACACGAGCTCGTCGTGGATCTGCAGCAACATCCGCGCGGGATGCCGGTCCTGCCGTAACCGCCCGTGCAGTTTCACCATCGCCTGCTTGATGAGGTCCGCAGCGGACCCCTGGATGACCGTGTTGATCGCCGTCCGCTCGGGCATGTTGCGGCTGCGGTTACGGTCGGGACGGATGCCGTCGATCTTCCGGCGGCGGCCCAGGATGGTGCGGGCATAGCCGGTTCGTTCGCACTCGGCGAGGATCTCTTCCAGGAACCGGTCCACCCCGGCGTACCTGGTGAAGTACTCGTCGATGAATTTCGCGGCGTCCTCCTGCGGTATGCCCAGCGCCGCGGCGAGGCCGAACGGGCTTTGGCCGTAGATCACGCCGAAGTTCACCGCCTTGGCGACGCGGCGCTGGTCGGAATTGACGGCGGCCAGGTCCACGCCGAACACCTGTGCCGCCACCGCCGCATGAATGTCGATCCCCTCCGCAAACGCGCGGCGCAATTCTTCGTCGCCGCTGAAGTGAGCCAGCATGCGCAGTTCAATCTGCGAATAGTCCGCGCAGACCAGCTTCCAGCCCGGTTCGCCCGGCACAAAGGCCCGGCGGATGCGGCGGCCCGCTTCGGTGCGGATCGGAATGTTCTGCAGGTTGGGGTCGCTGGAACTCAGCCGGCCCGTGGCAGCCACCACCTGGTTGAACGAGCAGTGAATCCGCCTGGTTTCAGGATGGATCAGTTCCGGCAGGGCGTCGAGATATGTCCCCTTGAGTTTGCCGAGATGCCGGTGCTCGATGATCTTTGCCGGCAAGGGATGCAGGGCCGCAAGCTCTTCGAGGACTTCCTGGTCGGTGCTGGGCCCGGTCTTCGTCTTCCGCTTCACCGGCAGGCCCAGCTTGTCGAACAGGATTCTTCGCAACTGGATCGGCGAGTCGATGTTGAACTCCTCGCCGGCCAGGTCGTGAATCTCCGTCATCAGCCGCTGCAGGTGCACGGTCAGGTCCGCGCTTTGGCGACGCAGTTCGTCGGCGTCCACGCGAATGCCGTTGTATTCCAGCTCCGCCAGCACCGGGATCAGCGGGCGCTCCAGGTCCCAATAGAGCGCCCATAGCCCGGCATCCTTGAGCTGCGGTGCCATCAGGTCGGCAATCTGCAGTGCGCAGTCGGCGTCCTCGCTGGCGTATTCGGCGATCTGGGCGACCGGCACCTCGGCCATGCTCTTCTGCTTTTTTCCTGTGCCGATCAGGTCCGAAATCGAAATCCCCTGCCGGTGCAGGTATTTGTCCATCAGCGTTTCGAGGCCGTGCGACCGCGCCCCGGCGTCGAGCAGGTAGTCTCCCACCATCGGGTCCATGCCCAGCGACGCCACGCGGATGCCTGCGCACCTCAACACAATCAGGTCGTACTTGATGTTCTGGTTGACGACCTCGACCGCAGGGTTTTCGAGGATCGGTTTCATGCCGGCGATGACGGCGGCCGGGTCGAGCAGCCGACTGCCCGGCGGACCCTGCACCGGCAGGTAGTACGCCTCGCCGGCCTTCCAACTGATTGCCCAGCCGACGATCGCCGCCCGTCGGGGATCGACGCTGGTGGTCTCCAGATCGAGACACAACCGCGATTGTTGCTTCAGCGTGCCGAGGAATTCGGCCAGCAGTTCCGGCGTATCGATGATGTGCCACGCGCGCCCCGGGTCTTCGGTGGGCGCGATGGCGGTGACCGGCTCCGAAAGGTCGTCTTCCGCGAAGAGCGATTTCGCGGCTCCGCCGGTCGTTGTTCCCGTGGCGGGCGGGCCGAACTGCCGCACCTCGTCGATCAGCCGCCGGAAGCCGAATTCCCGGAACAGCTGCTGCAGCTTGAGGACGTCGGGCTGGGGATGTCGCGCCGCAAACCAGTCGAACTCCACCGGCAGATCGGTCTTGAGCTTCGCCAGCTCACGACTCATGCGGGCCTGCGCGGCGTAGGTTTTCAGGTTCTCGCGGAGTTTGGCCCCGGGCGCTTCGTCAGCGTGGGCCAGTACCTCCTCCAGCGTGCCAAATTGGTTGAGCAACTGGGCCGCCTTTTTCGGCCCGACCAGCGGGACGCCGGGGATGTTGTCGACGCTGTCCCCGACCAGGGCCTGAAAGTCGACGACCTGATCC
>Ga0073934_10005968_pt1 | contig 18228 bp, 14 predicted proteins | sample LarsenN4metaG_FD_76834 | JGI IMG/M metagenome (GOLD analysis project Ga0073934, IMG submission 76834) | Hot spring sediment bacterial and archeal communities from British Columbia, Canada, to study Microbial Dark Matter (Phase II) - Larsen... ... | reverse complement strand
CGCTGGCTGCAGGCCTTCCGCGAAATCGTGGAGGGCCGCGACCCCCTGCAGGTGTTCGAGGATGCCGTGGAGAGAGCCCGGCAGGCCTTGCAGCAGGGCGGCACAGGGTCCTGACCGCGCGGCTCTACCTGCTCGACCCGGAATTCGGGCGGACGCTCAACCAGTCACAGGAGATCGCCCGGGGGCTGGACGACTTCCACCGCAGGCCCCTCGGGGTGGGGGATGGCCCTCGCCCTACCACTCCTCCGGGCACATCTGCGGGCCCGAACTCGTCGGCCTCATCTGCGAGATTGCTCCAGCGCAGGTTATCCCCGTGCACACAACGGAGCCGGAGCGCTTCGCCGAGATGCTGCAAGGGGCCCCTCCCGTGCGGCTCCCGGAGGTCGACGTTCCCCTGCCGCTTGGGGGATAGCTCCTGAGGCCGGCACCCACCAAGGTGCTTGCCCCGCGGTAGTAGCGGAGACGCACAGCGTCATGCTCGTGGCAGCGCCTTCCCGAAAACTGGGGACACCGACACGAACCTCCCGGGACGGAAGACCCGGCGAACCTATTCGGCGCGGAGGATGCTGGAGGCGGTCTGATGGCAGCATCGGCCGTGCACGGCCCGGGTGGGATGAATCGCGCTGGACGGCGCCGATTATCGGAGGAGGATCCCTTGGAGCGCTTGTGGCCAGGGAGGACTTGTAATACAATGAGTGTAGTACAAACTCCTGAGGGACACGCCCATGCCTACGAGTGTGCGACTTGACTCGAAGAGCGAGGCGATCGTCCGCCGGATCGCCCGCAAGTCGGGTCGAACTAAGTCCGAAATCATCCGCGAGGCCATCGCCGCGCTCGCCGACGAGGCGGTGGCGGGGCCACAGCGTTCCCTAAGCGTCTTTGAGGCCATGGCAGACCTCATCGGTATCGCCCGGGGAGGCCCGCGCGACCTGGCGCAGCGGGCGGACGAGGCCTTTCGCGTGGCGTTGTCGCGGCGTGGCAGGCGGTGACCCTGGTCGACGCCGGTCCGCTCGTCGCCCTGCTCCACCGGGACGACCGCGACCACGCCCGCTGCGTGGAAGCCCTCCGTCACCTCCGCGGGCGGCTCGCCACTACTTGGCCGCCGCTGATTGAGGCCGCCTACCTCCTGGGGTTCGCTCCGCGCGCGCAGGATGCCCTTCTGGAGATGGTAGAACGCGGCGCCCTCGTGCTGCTGCCCCTGAACGGGTCGGATGCGCCTCGAGTGCGGGCACTCCTGCGGACATACCACGACCTGCCCATGGACCTTGCCGACGCGACACTCGTCCGAGTCGCGGAGCGCGAGGGAGTCCTGCGCGTCTTTACCCTCGACCGGCGCCACTTCAGCATCTACCGTGCCGGCCGGCGGGCGTTTCAAATCATCCCCTGACCTGTCCTGCGGAAACCGGGCGTGTTGCTCTGCCTCAGGTAGAGACGGTGTTCCCGCAGATCCGGCGTCTGCGGGCCTCCCCCAACCACGGGCACCGCCGCGGAGCGCTTCCTGCCCGAGGAGTTGCCCCGGATGGGCTTCCCGCTCTGGGCCCTCCAGATCGGCGGGGGCTTGGAGTGGAAGGCGGCCTTCGAGTAGGGGTGTGAGGGCTGGGGATCCTGCTCTTCGTCCTGCCCCCCCGCGCACTTCCAGCTCAAATGGGCATGTGCAGCGGGCGCCGCGCCCCACCAGGAGGAGTTCTATTCCAAGTTGCGGCTCGCCCAGATGAGCGGGATGAGCTGCTGTCCGACTACGTCGTGTACTGCGAGACGGTCCGCCGCGTGCGCCGCTGTCCCGTGTCAGGCCGCCATCCGGTCGACGGAGGGTCCTGCTTGTAACTCTACCAGTCCTGCGTCCCCGGCGCGCTGGGTATGAAGAAAGGTAAGGGCAACTCAACCGCCGGTCGACCCTCCTGACGCGGGTCGTCCGAAGGCCTCGGAGGTGAGGTCAGCACGATGAGCGCCCTCGAACTCGCCGTTGTCGTCCTCCTCGCCGTCGCCCTCGTCGCCCTGGCCGCCGCGCTCCTGCGCAGCCGGGCCGCGCCGGACCGCGCCTCGCAGGACATGGTCGCAAGAGCCATTCAGGCCTCCGCCGACGTGGGCGGCCTCCGCACCCAGGTGGAGACCCTGGCCGCGCACCAGACCGCGATCCAGCAGGGCCTGGCAGACGTTTACGACGTGGTACGCGCCCTTGAGACCAAACTCGTCGAGACCGGTTCGGGGATCAAGACCGACCTGACGCGCGACCTGCAGGAAGCGCGCCGCGTCATCGACGAGATCAAGACCGTCCAGGAGGTGCGCGGCCAGCACGAGCAAGCCCTCCAGCAGGCCATCGGCCGCATCGAGGCCGTGATGGCCGGGCCCAAGCGGGGCGAGGCTGGCGAGCAGATCGTCGCCGCGGCCCTGCGCCTGCTGCCCGTCTCCATGGTCGAGCACGGCTACCGGGTGAACGGCAAGATCGTGGAGTTCGCCCTGGTCCTCCCGGGCGGGCGACGGCTAGCCATCGACTCCAAGTGGACCGCGGGCGACCTGCTGCAGAGGCTGGCGGAGGTCCCACCCGGCGCCGAGGCCGACGCGCTGGCCGAGGAGATCGAGCGCAACGTCGGCCGCCGCGCCCGCGAAGTGGCTCAGTACATCAGGCCGCCTGAGACCCTGCCCTGGGCCGTGGCGGCCGTCCCCGACCCTGCCTACGCCGTGTGCCGCAAGGCCCACCTGGAAGCGCACCGCTCCGGGGTCATTGTGATCCCCTACAGCCTGACGGTGCCTTATCTGCTTACCCTCTACCAGCTCCACCTCCAGTACGCCGGCACGGTGGACATGGAGCGCCTGAGCACGGCCCTGACCCAGGTCGAGCGTCACCTGGACGCTCTCGATCGGACCCTGGAGAACAGCGTGGCCAGGCCGCTGACCATGCTCCAGAACGCGTACGGAGACCTGAAGAGATCCGCCGGCGACATCCGGGGAACGCTGGCTCCCTTGCGCCGTCCCCAGGAGGTGGCCGCCCCGGTTGCTCCCGACACCTCGTCGGCCGCCATTGACAGTTCATCCAGCGGCCAGCAGGGCGTTAGGGGAGGACAAGAAGAATAGCAGTGCTGGGGTTGCCTCTGCGACGCACTACGCGATTCGCGCAGGCTCGGCGCCCCCTGCCGGTGGATACTTCCGGCGGGAGGGGGCCAAAAGGAGGTCTACCTTTGAGTCGTGATCCTCGGAGGACGGAGGCTGTCGGGCAGCGGAGGCGAACCCCGCCGAAGGCGCGGAACAGGAATACCAAGACCGCGAATAGCGGCGGCGCTACCGTCGGCTACGAAGCCCAGCTCTGGCGCATGGCCGACGCCCTCCGCGGCAGCATGGACGCCGCCGAGTACAAACACGTCGTTCTGGGCCTGATCTTCCTCAAGTACATCTCCGACGCCTTCGAAGAGCACCACGCTCGGCTCGAGGCCGAGCGCGCCGAGGGCGCCGACCCTGAGGACCCCGACGAGTACCGCGCCGCCAGCGTCTTCTGGGTCCCGCCCCAGGCCCGCTGGGCCCGCCTCCAGGCCCACGCCCGCCAGCCCACCGTCGGGCAGGTCGTGGACGCGGCCATGGAGGCCGTCGAGCGCGACAACCCCTCGCTCAGGGGCGTGCTCCCCAAGGACTACGCCCGCCCCGCCCTCGACAAGCAGCGCCTGGGGCAACTGATCGACCTCGTTGCCAACATCCGGGTGGGCGACGCCGACGCCCGGGCCAAGGACGTGCTCGGGCGCGTCTACGAGTACTTCCTGGGGCAGTTCGCCAGTGCCGAGGGGAAGAAGGGCGGCGAGTTCTACACGCCCCGCTGCGTCGTGCGCCTGCTGGTCGAGATGCTCGAGCCCTTCCGGGGCCGGGTCTACGACCCCTGCTGTGGCTCCTCAGGCATGTTCGTCCAGTCGATAGAGTTCATCGAGGCCCACGCCACCGGCAACGGCAACGGCGGCCGCGCAACCACGCAGATCGCCATCTACGGACAGGAACTCAACTACACCACCTGGCGCCTGGCCAAGATGAACCTCGCCATCCGCAGCATCGACGGCAAGATCGAGCAGGGCGACACCTTTCACAACGACCGCTTCCCCGACCTCAAGGCCGACTTCATCCTGGCCAACCCGCCCTTCAACATGAAGGAGTGGGGCGGCGAGCGCCTGCGTGAGAACAAGCGGTGGAGGTTCGGCGTCCCGCCCGTGCGCAACGCCAACTTTGCCTGGGTGCAGCACTTCATCCACCACCTCGCGCCCACGGGTTTGGCAGGCTTCGTGCTCGCCAACGGCTCGATGTCCTCCAACCAGTCGGGCGAAGGCGAGATCCGCAAGAACATCATCGCGGCGGACCTGGTGGACTGCATGGTGGCGCTGCCCGGCCAGCTGTTCTACTCGACGCAGATCCCAGCGTGCCTTTGGTTCCTCGCGCGCGACAAGAAGAACGCCCGCTTCCGCGACCGCCGCGGCCAAGTGCTCTTCATCGACGCCCGCAAGATGGGCCGGATGGTGGACCGCATCCACCGGGAGTTGACCGACGAGGACATCCGGAAGATCGCCCACACCTACCACGCCTGGCGCGGCGAGAAGGAGGCTGGCGAGTACAAGGACATCCCCGGCTTCTGCAAGAGCGCGACCCTCGAGGAGATCCGCAAGCACGGCTACGTGCTCACGCCAGGCCGCTACGTCGGCGCCGAGGCGCAGGAAGACGACGGCGAGCCGTTCGAGGAGAAGATGAAGCGGCTCACTGCGACGCTTCGCGAGCAGCAGGCCGGGGCCGCGAAGCTGGACGCTGCGATTGCTGCGAACCTGAGGGATCTTGGGTATGGCGTGTGAATCGCTCGGCGACGTCGCGGAGATCATCATGGGGCAGTCTCCGCCCGGTGAGACGTGCAACACCGAAGGCATTGGCCTTCCGTTGCTCAATGGACCTACCGAGTACGGACCGCATCACCCATTGCCCGTTCAGTTCACGACGAGCGCGCGGAAGCGAGCGCGTCCGGGCGACATCCTTTTTTGCGTTCGCGGCTCAACCACCGGTCGAATGAATTGGGCCGATCGCGAATACGCGATCGGCCGCGGCGTTGCAGCGATCCGGCATAAGAGGCACCCAGAACTACAACCGTTCGTTCGAGCGGTGATCGACTACGAACTGCCCGGCCTGCTCGCGCAGGCCACCGGATCGACCTTCCCGAATGTCGTCGCAGATCAGCTCGCCAGTGTACCATGGCCTGCTCTCCCACTCGGGGAACAACACGCCATCGCCCACATCCTCGGCACGCTGGACGACAAGATCGAACTGAACCGGCGGATGAACGAGACGCTGGAGACCATGGCGCGGGCGCTCTTCAAGTCGTGGTTCGTGGACTTCCTGCCCGTGCGCGCCAAGATGGAAGGCCGCTGGCGCAAGGGCGAGTCCCTGCCCGGCCTGCCCGCCCACCTCTACGACCTCTTCCCGGACCGCCTGGCGGACTCGGAGTTGGATGGGATTCCGGAGGGGTGGGGGGTGAAGCCCTTCGCGGATACGGTCGAGATCATCGGAGGTGGCACCCCGAAGACATCGGTGGCGGAGTACTGGAATGGCGACATACCGTGGTTCTCAGTCGTGGATGCGCCGAGTCAGACAGACGTCTGGGTCGTGGATACGGAGAAGAAGATTACGCAAGAAGCTGTTGAGAACTCGTCAACACGTGTTCTTCCCATCGGCACCACCATCATCTCGGCGCGTGGCACAGTCGGGAGAGTCGCACTAGTCGGGGTCCCGACGGCAATGAACCAATCTTGCTACGCACTGTGCGGCAAGACGGGCGGCCGAGGACTATTCACGTATTGCGGAACCCGTGATCTGGTCGCACGTCTTCAACAACATGCGCACGGCTCCGTTTTCGACACAATCACCCGGCAAACGCTCGCCAGTGTGTCTGTTGTGGTTCCGCCCCCAGCACTGGTTCATGCCTTCGAGAGTCTTGTTGGTCCCTGTTTTGAGCGCATCCGCGCGAGGCTCCTCGAGTCTCGCACCCTCGGTGCGTTGCGCGACACGCTGCTGCCCAAGCTGATATCTGGCGAGCTGCGCGTGAAGGATGCGGAGAAGTTTGTCGCCAGCTGGCCCCTATGAAGCGCGAAGCCAGACTGCTTCTCGAAAAGGGCTGCGACTCACTGATGCTTAGCGTTGAGCTGTTCAATCGGCCCCATGACCGCGGGAGGGTGAGCGCAACGCTAATCCAGCTTGACCATGCGTTCGAGATGCTGCTCAAGGCCGCAATCGTTCACCGCGGAGGCCGGATTCGCGAGAAGCGCGCGAAGGAAACCATCGGCTTCGATGCTTGTGTGCGGCGAGGACTGAGCGACGGACGGATCAAGCTTCTGACTGAGGAACAAGCCCTTACCCTTCAGACTATCAACGGGCTGCGCGACGCCGCGCAGCACCACCTGCTGGAGATTTCGGAAGGACAGCTCTACGTCCATGCGCAATCTGGCGTGACGCTGTTTCGTGACCTGCTGAAGAGCGTCTTTGGCCAGGAGCTCGCGAGTCATCTGCCGGCCCGGGTTCTGCCCGTTTCGACCTCGCCGCCCACGGATCTTGCGACGCTGTTCGACTCAGAAGTCAGAGAGATTCAGAAACTTCTTCGCCCGGGTCGAAGACGCCGGATCGAGGCGGAAGCCCGGCTTCGACCGCTGGCGATCCTAGACGCGACGATAAGGGGCGAGAAGGGGCAGCCGAGTTCGGCCGACTTGCGCCGTGTCGGTCAGGAACTGCGTCGCGGAAAGCAATGGACAGAGGTGTTCACCGGCGTCGCGGCGGTCGAAATCGCGGCAGATGGTTCAGGTCCAACATTGTCCTTGCGGCTGTCCAAGAAGGAGGGCATCCCGATCCAGCTCGTTCCAGAGGGCACGCCTGACGCGGCAGTCGTAGCCATAAGGCGCGTCAATGAGCTGGACTTCTACAGCCTTGGCGCGAAGCAGCTTGCCGAGAAACTCAATCTGACGCTGCCCAGGGCGGTGGCGGTCGTCGATCATCTCAAGATCCGCTCAGAGCCAGATTGCTACAAGGAGTTCAAGATTGGCAGCCAGATCCATAAGCGCTATTCGGCTAAGGCGTTGGAGAAGATCAAGGAGGCTCTGAAGAAGGAGAGCGCGGACGACATTTGGACGAAGCGCCATCCGAAGAAGGTCAAGACATGATCAGAGGCGTCACCGAATCCACCGTCCAATCCGCCACCCTCGCTTGGCTAGGATCCTTGGGGTGGACGGTCAAGCACGGGCCAGAGATCGCGCCTGGAGAGCTCTTCGCGGAGCGAGACGGCTACGGCGAGGTGGCGCTGAAGCAGCGCCTGCGCGACGCGCTGGTCCGACTCAATCTGGACCTGCCAGCCGAAGGACTGGAAGACGCCTTCCGTCGCATCACCCACCACGAGGGGGCCACACTGGAGGCGCGCAACCGGGCGTTCCACCGCCTGCTCTTGGATGGTGTGACGGTAGAATATCGCCGCTCCGATGGCTCCATCGCCGGGGCGCAGGCGCGGGTGGTCGACTTCAACGATCCGGACAACAACGACTGGCTGGCCGTCAACCAATTCACGGTGGTCGCGAACAAGCACGAACGGCGGCCGGACCTGCTGCTGTTCGTCAACGGCCTGCCGCTGGCCGTCATCGAGTTGAAGAACCCGGCAGACGAAGAGGCGACCATCTGGACGGCCTTTCAACAGCTTCAGACCTATAAGACGGAACTCCCCACCCTCTTTGTTTTCAACGAACTGCTGGTCATCTCCGATGGGCTCGAAGCGCGCGTTGGAACCCTCACGGCCGGGCGGGAATGGTTCAAGCCCTGGCGGACCATCTCCGGGGAGCAGGTCGAGGATGTGGGGGCGTCTCAGCTCGACGTGCTGCTAAAGGGGTTGTTCGAAAGACGCCGATTTCTGGAGTTGATCCGTGACTTCATTGTGTTTGAGGATGATGGCAGCGGTAAACTCTCCAAAGTTGCTGCCGGATACCACCAGTTCCACGCCGTGCGGGTGGCGGTGGGGGAGACGCTGCGCGCTGCGCGCCTCCGGGCCGTGGCCCAGCGCGCTGCGGAGGAGCGAGCGCTTTACGCCGCAGGCCGTCCGTCCGGGGGTGCACCGGGCGACCGGCGCGTGGGCGTGGTGTGGCACACACAGGGCTCGGGGAAGAGCCTGAGCATGGCCTTCTACGCGGGTCGGATCATCCGCGAGCCGGCGATGGAGAACCCCACCATCGTGGTGCTTACCGACCGCAACGACCTCGACGACCAGCTCTTCGGCACCTTCTCCCGCTGCCGGGACCTGCTTCGCCAGCCGCCGGTGCAGGCCGAGAGCCGGGCCGACCTGCGGCAGAAGCTCGCAGTGCAGGCGGGGGGCGTTGTCTTCACGACGATCCAGAAGTTCTTCCCGGAAGAGAAGGGCGACCGGCATCCCGTGCTGTCCGAGCGCCACAACATCGTCGTCATCGCCGACGAGGCACACCGCAGCCAGTACGACTTCATTGATGGCTTCGCCCGGCACATGCGCGATGCGCTGCCCAACGCCTCCTTCATCGCCTTCACCGGCACGCCGCTCGAACTGACGGACCGCAACACCCGCGCCGTCTTCGGTGACTACATTAGCATCTACGACATCCAGCGGGCGGTCGAGGACAAGGCCACGGTGCCGATTTACTACGAGAGCCGGCTGGCCAAGCTAGACCTCGACGAGCACGAGCGGCCGAAGATCGACCCGGAGTTCGAGGACGTCACCGAGGGGGAGGAAGTCGAGCGCAAAGAGCGCCTCAAGACCAAGTGGGCCCAACTGGAGGCCGTCGTCGGCGCGGAGAAGCGGCTGCGGCTCGTCGCCGAGGACATCGTCAATCACTTCGAGCGGCGGCTGGAGGCCATGGACGGCAAGGCCATGGTGGTCTGCATGAGCCGGCGGATCTGTGTGGACCTCTATCGCGAGATTGCACGGCTCCGCCCTGCCTGGCACCACGACGATGACGACAGGGGCCAGATGAAGGTCGTCATGACCGGCTCGGCCTCCGACCCGCTCGACTGGCAGCCACACATCCGCAACAAACCGCGTCGGGAGTTCCTCGGCAACCGCTTCCGCGACGCCAGCGATCCCTTCAAGTTGGTGATCGTCCGCGACATGTGGCTGACGGGGTTCGACTGCCCGAGCCTTCACACCATGTATCTCGACAAGCCCATGCGGGCGCACGGGCTCATGCAGGCCATCGCCCGCGTGAACCGCGTCTTCCGCGACAAACCGGGCGGGCTCGTAGTCGACTACCTGGGATTGGCCCACGAGCTGAAGGCGGCTCTGGCCACCTACACCGAGAGCGGCGGCACGGGCAGGACGGCGATCTCGCAGGGAGAAGCGGTCGCCGTCATGCTGGAGAAGTACGAGGTCTGCTGCGATCTCTTCCACGGCTTCGACTGGTCGCGCTGGAAGACCGGCACGCCCCAGGAGCGGCTGAGCCTCCTGCCCGCCGCCCAGGAACACATCCTCGCCCTGGAGGACGGACGGAACCGGCTGCTGACCGCCGTGCGGGACCTTTCCCAGGCTTTTGCTCTGGCCGTCCCCCACGAGGACGCCCTGCGCATTCGCGACGACGTCGCCTTCTTCCAGGCCGTGCGGGCGGCCCTGGTCAAGCGCGCGCCGGGCGAGGCGAAGGCCGAGGAAGAGCTCGACCTCGCCATCCGCCAGATCGTTTCCCGGGCGGTGGCCCCAGACGGCGTGGTCGATCTCTTCGCCGCCGCGGGGCTCAAGAAGCCGGACATCTCGATCCTCTCGGAGGAGTTCCTGGCCGAGGTGCGCGGCATGCCACTGCGCAACCTAGCCGTGGAGCTGCTCCGCAAGCTGCTCGCCGGTGAGATCCGCACGCGCCGGCGCAAGAACGTGGTGCAGGCCAAGTCTTTCGCCGAGATGCTCGAGCAGGCCATCCGCCGCTACCAGAACCGAGCGGTCGAGGCCGCGCAGGTGATCGAGGAGTTGATCGGGCTGGCCAAGGAGATGCGCGAGTCCGACCGCCGCGGCGAGGCGCTCGGGCTGACCGAGGAAGAACTCGCCTTCTACGACGCCCTGGAGACCAACGACAGCGCGGTGAAGGTGCTCGGCGAGCCTACGCTGCGGCGGATCGCCCAGGAACTGGTACAGACCGTTCGCGCCAACGTCACCGTAGACTGGACGGTGCGCGAGAACGTCCGGGCGCAGTTGAGGGTGGTAGTGAAGCGCATCCTTCGGAAGTACGGCTACCCACCGGACAAGCAGGAGAAGGCTACTCAGACCGTGCTTGAGCAGGCAGAAACACTGTCCGAGTTCTGGGCAGCAGCTTGAGCTGGCACATGGATAGGCTTGGGGTTGTGTCTGGCACTACTGCAGACCGTTTGGCAGCGAGACTGGGCATGATTTGAGGCCCTGCCTAAACTTCTGGAGGCCCGCGCTTCATGCCGGAGACTAACATAGATTTCCAACACTTGATTCAGGATATCGTACAGGCCTATCCGTATGAAGTGGATGAGGCGGTCTTGGTGGAGCTGATTGCCAACTCACTGGATGCGGGCTGCACCGAGATCTCAGTCCGTATCAGTGCGCCAGAAGGAGAGTTCGAGATTGTCGATAACGGCAGAGGAATGATCAGTGAGGAATTCGTTCATTACCACGATTTGGCGATCACCACGAAACAACGAGGTCGAGGGATCGGGTTTGCTGGGTTGGGAGCAAAACTAGGAGTTTACCTCGCGGGGGAGGTCGTAACAGAAACAAGGTCCGCGCGCTACTGGGGTTCGTCGCTGTGGCGATCGCGGGGCCGACAGCTCCCATGGTGGGACTACACTGCCCTCAGGACGCTTCCGAGAACCGGGACGAGAGTGGTCCTTCGTCCGCTCCCTTCGTCGCCTTTGCTTGATGTGCAGCGTGTCCGACAGCTGGTGGTTCTGCATTATGGCCCGCTCCTTGATCCATACTTGTCGGGGATCTACCAGAAAGCGAAGGTGTATCCGCACGGTGTCCGGTTCAGGATCAACGAACAGCTATTGGGGTTTGAGCCGATCGTGCCTAACACATTGGAGCGCAACAGACACGAATTCGCACTCACCAGGGGCAGACGAAGGCAACCGATTGGAATTGGTTATTTCGTCTTGTCTTCGAGGGAGATCCCAGAAGAGCTGCAAGGAATTGCCGTTTGTACGTTCGGCAAGGTGATCAAAAGAGACTGGTTCCGGAAATACCCGAAGGATAACGAACGTATCACGGGGTTTGTGGAGGTACCTTCTCTGGTTGACGCATTGAACACAACGAAGAGTGACTTCTTGAAGTCAGGTGCCGAAGGGCAAAGGTTCTATCAATTCTACCGGGAGATGCAGCGAGAGTTGGGAGAGTGGTTGGGTAGGATCGGGCAGCTTGTTGCTCACCCGGAGCCTACTAGAGAGGCGGAGAGACTCGAAAAGCTCGTCAGGGAAATCCTGCAGGAGATCCCGGAGCTGCAAACGCTATTCGCTACGCCCGACCGGAGACCGGTCGTACTACCTGACCCGGCGGGGGATCCTGCCGTAATCGCCGAGGGTGGTGCCCAGAAGGTGCGCGGGACTGTGGGTGGGAGTGGCGGCGGGGGTGCAGTCCCAGTAGCGCCCGGGCCCGAGCACGCGGAGTTCCCGATTGTGGATGGCGAGGGTGAGATCACGGCGGCACGAAGGCCAAGATCTGTTCGCTTTGGTCCTCATGTTGTTTGGGCGGAGGGAGGGAACGAGCGACCGCTGGGATGGGTAGATGCCGATAATATCGTCATCAACAAGACCCACCCGGCGTTTCTGAAAGCCGAGAGAAGCGGCATGAAGGTCTATCATGATCTGCTAAGCATCATATACGCCATGCTCGAGCACCAAGGGGAGGGGGAGAATCAACTGCCTCTCCTGAATCGGTTCATGGCTACGTGGGGACGGATCTAGAATGCCAGCACGGCGGATTCCCGTTGAGATCACAACCGTCCGTACACCAGACGGGAAGGAGCAGAGAGTTCCGCGTGTCCCCCTAGATGATGTTCTCATGGCGCGCAACGTTGATGTCCAGAAGGCAACGGAAGACGTCGCAGCCAGATATTGGAAGACTCTAGCGCAGGGTCGGGAGATCCTCAAGCAAATCGAACAAGGCCGTCGAGCCTCCCGGCGAGTAGACCCTCGGCTCTACTGGGAGCTGGGCGACCTGCTTGTAAGATTCATTCGCAACAATGACAAAGGAGAAGTATTCTTAGACAGGCTCAAGGCCCACTTCTGCAAGGATCTAGGAATTTCTGATCCATCTTGGCGGAAGATCATTCGGTTTCGCTCGCTCGTGCCTTCCGCTGGGTTGCTCGACCATTCGAAGGATTGGAGATTCTACAGGGATGCCCCAAGTCGCAGGATCCGTGAGGCGATCGCTGCCAGAGCAGCTCGGGCAGGCGGATCCGAGACCACAGCTGAGATATCGTTGCGTCTTCCAAGGTCCGCCGCGTTGGCTCTTGGCGACTTAGCGAGACGCGTGTCTGCCAAAGGTGCGCCCTCAGTCGATGCTTCCTGCCTAGTTGCTGCCCTGCTGGAGCTCATCGCGGTGAGAGCAGCCGGATCTTCGCCGAGGTTCTCGTCTGGTGATCTCATTTCCGAACTGGCGGCTAGGCTTGCCAACAGCGAGCGCCAAGAGGATGACTCCGGTTCTACTCCGTCGGGAAAGTAATGGCAGGGGAGCCAGTGTAGTCGGACCTGGGGAGTAGATTTCGGTGCGGGGTGGTCCCAGTGAAGGAGGCGTCACTCGAAGACATCTTCTCCCGTTACCCGCTGGGAGAGCACTATCGTATCATTAAGGCTCATGATATCGTCCGGACGCCGAACACTATCATGGCCATTCTATTGGTAGAGGGTCAGTACGAGCGTGACATCCGCTTCTACCGGTGGCGAAGGAAACCCTCTGGCTGGAAGGTCGACTTGGCCAGGTTCTCCGTAAAGTCGTGGAATCTGGAGGCTGCCGCCAGGACGATCGAAAAATGGCGACGCGATTATGATGTATGACGTCTTCCGGGGCAGAGCGCACTGAGATGGACTACCTTACCAGCAAGAGATTCGAGTTGCCTAGTTCTCGAGAGAGCATGGCTAATGGCGTTTGGTTCAATATGTGGACAATTAGACTGTGGCCTCTGCGCGAACTGGAGGAGGGGGCAACACTCTACTTCTATGAAACCCCCAATCGCCGTGTTGTCTGGAAGACGAGAGTAACTAAGATCGACACGTTCCAATACCATGAGAAGGCAGCTGCGCTTGGTAGGCTGCGGCGAGAGTTTGGCCCTTTCAACCCCCATCAGCCGTATGTTGAGCAGGCTCCGGCCCAAGGTTTCTGCCTTGATTACGCCGTAGCGCCACTCCGACGTCTCAGCATGCCTTTGCCTCCGGGCGTCCGAATGTCTCAACAGGGGTGGCTCCGGGTGACGGCCAGCTCTCGGAATGGTTCTCAAACTACGAAAGATGAGAACCTTGGGGAAGACGGCAAGCGAAGCGCGCCGACATTGCCTACATCTACACTCCTTCGCGAGGCCAAGGAAACGCGTCTTGACTTCGAAGGTTCACTTCTTCCCAGCGGCATCTAATCGCCAAATCCGAAGAGAGGCACTGTGAGTATTAGGGGACGGGATCGGGCATTGTAGGTATTGATTGGTGCTTGACTAATCTACCAGACCGGGATCATGCGAATGGCGACCGGCCGCGAAGGGGGAGATGAAAGTGGCACATAAGGTCACGTTCTCATTGCCGGAGCGTGAACTTGGCCACGCGGACATCGAGTTTCTGGTTCGACGAGACGGGAGTGTCTTTGGGAAGCTCTTGGTATCGAAGGGGTCAATTGTGTGGCGCAAGAAGTGGAAGTCGAGGCGCGGGAAGAGGCTGGGATGGTCGCACTTCGCCCAACTAATGCAGGAGCATGGCAAGAGCGAACGCGGCTGAATTGCAGTGCGCTCTATACGTTACGTGCGGCCCTGAGGCGGCGCTGACTGAGCCAGCAGGGCAATGAGCAATGACGTGCCGCCGCGGTACTACGTGGCCGTCACCGACCGGCAGTGGTATGGGTTTCTGGCTACTCGTTCCGGCTTAGACGAGGTCAACTTCTGGCAACCCGGCGGCACCCGCGTGTTCCGGGCGTTAGAGCCCGGCGAGCCGTTGCTGTTCAAGCTGCACCACCCTGAGCACTTCATTGTCGGCGGCGGGTTCTTCGTGCGTTCCGTCCTGCTTCCGGTGTACTTCGCCTGGGATGCCTTCGGCGAGAAGAATGGTGCGCCTTCGTTCGAGGCGATGCGACAGCGCATCGAGCGCTATCGCCGGACCCCTGCTGATCCCGCCGGCACGTACCTGATCGGATGCGTGCTGTTGAGCGAGCCGTTCTTCCTGGCACGGGAGGATTGGGTTCCGGCTCCCGATGACTTCCACCCAAATATTGTGCAGGGGAAGACCTACGACATGCGCTCCCAGACCGGCCGCAGGCTCTGGGATACTGTGCAGGCGCGGTGGCGCGCGGCCCGGGTTGAGGGCGTGGGTGAGCAGGAGGTACCGTTCGGCGATCCCGTGCTGGTCCGTCCACGACTCGGCCAGGGCACGTTCAGGGTGCTCGTGACCGAGACCTATCGGCGCCGGTGTGCGGTGACGCAGGAGAAGGTCCTGCCGGTTCTGGAGGCAGCCCACATCCGGCCGGTGAGCGCCGGTGGGACGCACCGCATCGACAACGGCCTGCTTTTGCGCACGGACATACACGCCCTGTTCGACCGAGGCTACGTGACGGTGGCGCCGGACGGTCGGTTCAGGGTGAGCCGGCGCCTTCGTCGAGACTTCGACAACGGGGAACTCTACTATCGGTTTCAGGGTCGAGAGGTCTGGTTGCCCCCCGAGGCCGATTACCGCCCGAGCCGACGGTTGCTTGAGTGGCACGCTGACACAGTCTTCCTGGGATGACCGATTCTGGGGAGACGCTCGCGGGGCCGGATCATGTTTGACTCCGATCGGGACGCCAGAGTCAGGATGGCCGCCTTCGAGTGGCTCTCCGGTGCAGTGCGGATGCACGGCGACGTCCTCCCGCGGAGCCTGCTCGCCGGAGGGTTCGTTCTCGACGACGCCCGGGTCCCGCTTGTCGGCCCTCAGGGCATCTTCAAGCCCCGGGTCCTCGACGAGGTGCCGCTGTCCATCACTACGGCGCCCGAAGGCCCCTATGACGACGCCTTCGGACCGGACGGGCTGCTCCGCTACCGGTACCGCGGCACAGACCCGGATCACCCCGATAACCGCGGTCTGCGCGCCTGCATCGTGCGCCAACTCCCGCTGATCTACTTCCACGGCATTGCGCCGGGCAGATATGTCCCGGCCTGGCCAGTCTTCGTGGTAGATGATGATCCCGCTAGCCTGGCATTCACTGTGGCGGTGGATGACATCAGTCACGCCCGCCTGGGCCGGAGCGCCGGCGCGAAAACGGTGCGCGACGAGGCGGATGCCGCCAGACGCGCGTACATCACGGCCACCGTCCGCGTCCGCTTGCATCAGCAGGCGTTTCGAGAGCGGGTCCTCGAGGCTTACCGGCGACAGTGCGCCTTCTGCCGACTCCGTCACGAGGAGCTCCTGGATGCGGCGCACATCGTCCCAGACCCGGATCCATTGGGAGAGCCGGTGGTGCGGAACGGACTTGCCTTGTGCACGCTGCACCACGCCGCCTTTGACCGCTTCTTTCTTGGCGTCCGCCCCGATTACGTGATCCAGGTGAGGCCAGATGTGCTCGCTGAGGGGAACGGGCCGACGCTTGTGTATGCGATCCAGGGTCTCCACGGTTCGCGGATTGTCCTGCCGGCGTTTCCGAGAGATCACCCCGATAGGGAACTCCTGGAGATCCGGTACGAGCAGTTCATGCAGGCTGTTTGATGACCTGCCTTCATGGTCCTGCGGTGACGTACTTCGCTAGCGTAATCAGTTCTGACTGACAGCAGACAAAGGAAGTTGAATGGCTGGAAGGTCGAACCAATCACGATTGGGTCCCAGGTTCCAGGAAGCGCTCTGGTATGCCGTCACCCTGCACCGGGGTCAGTACCGGAAGGGGACGAGGATTCCCTACATCTCCCACCTCCTGGCTGTGACTGGAATCGTGTTGGAGCACGGGGCCGATGAAGACGTCGCCATCGCCGCGCTCCTCCACGATGCCGTCGAAGATCGAGGCGGTAGGGAAACGCTGCGGAGGATTCGACGGCGCTTCGGGCTCCGCGTGGCGGAAATCGTGGAACAGTGCAGCGACACGCTGAATGTCCGCAAACCGCCCTGGCGCCGGCGCAAGCAAGCGTATCTTGCGCACCTTCTGGCTGCCTCCGACGAGGCGCGCTTGATATCGCTCTCCGACAAATTGCACAATGCGCGCATGATCGTGCAGGACCTGCGTCGGGAGGGTGAGAGGGTCTGGAGGCGCTTCGGTGGTGGCGAGGACGGCACTCTCTGGTACTACCGGTCGCTTGTAGACGTCTTTCGCCGGAGTTCCGCGCCAGCGGACCTGGTACAGGAGTTAGCCCGGCTTGTCTCTCGCATGCACACTTTAGCCGGGCGATCCCGCCACCAGCATCTTGCTCACCGTGGGGGGAGCCGGGCGGACTGAGTCGCGCCGAACCGGCCGGTCGTGGCGGCTTGGCAGCGGTGACACGGCTCGACGTCTGGCCGCTGGCAGTTCTCCCTCCACCGGGACGGCCGCGCCCGTTGTGTGGAAAGTCCTCCGTCGCGCGTTTGACCCTCTTTCAACCCCCGTGCTAGGATTTGGTCGGCCACGGGAGCCGGGGAGGTTCAGGGATGCCCGATCTGCCCCACAAGCCTCTGCCCGACGGGCAGGGCGAGGGGTTCCGCGTCAGCACCGCCACCCCCATCGACCGCCTGGTGGAGATGATCGACGTCCTCCCAGGGGGCACCGTCATCCTCTCCTCGGTGGAGCAGGTCCTGAACTGGGGGCGCTCCTCCAGCCTCTGGGCCCTGGGCTTCGGGCTGGCCTGCTGCGCCATCGAGATGATGGCCGCGGCGGCGGGGCGGTTCGACATGGACCGCATCGGCACGTTCTTCCGCGGCACGCCGCGCCAGGCGGACCTCATCATCGTTTCGGGCCGCTGCACCATCAAGATGGCACCGATCGTCCGCCGGCTGTACGAGCAGATCCCCGAGCCCAAGTACGTCATCTCCATGGGCTCGTGCGCCACTTGCGGTGGACCCTTCTACTACGACAACTACTCCATCCTCAAGGGCATCGACACGATCATCCCGGTGGACGTCTACGTGCCGGGCTGCCCGCCGCGGCCGGAGGCCCTCTATGAGGGCATCCTGAAGCTCCAGGAGAAGATCAAGAAGGAACCCTTCCTGCGTCGGCGGATCGGGGCGCCGGCCTAGCGCCCGATGGCCCTGCGCACCGAAGAGCTCATCCTGAACCTGGGCCCCCAGCATCCCAGCACGCACGGCGTGCTGCGGCTGATCCTCACCCTCGAGGGCGAGAACATCGTCGAGGTGCAGCCGGACATCGGCTATCTGCACTCCTCCGTCGAGAAGATGATGGAGTTCCGCACCTACGTGCAGTCCGTCTCCCTGGCCGACCGCGGCATGGACTACCTGGCCGCCCTGGCCAACGAAGAGGCGCTGCTCCGGGCCGTGGAGACGCTGGGCAGGATCGTGGTGCCAGAGCGGGGGCAGTGGCTGCGCACGATGTTCCTGGAGTTCCAGCGCATCAGCAGCCACCTGGTGTGGCTGGGGACGTGGGGCGCGGACCTGGGCGCCACGACCCTGTTCCTCTGGTGCTTCCGCGAGCGCGAGCTGATCCTCGACCTGATGGAGAAGACGACCGGCGGACGGCTGCACTACGTCTACTTCCGCCCCGGCGGCGTCTACGACGACATCCCCGAAGGCTGGCTGGACCAGGCGCTGGCGTTCTGCGACCTGTTCCCCGGGCGGATCGCCGAATACGAGGGGCTCTTCACCGAGAACCCGATCTTCCAGGTGCGCACGAAGGGAGTCGGGGTGCTGCCCCGGGACCTGGCCATCGCCATGGGCGCGTCGGGGCCGGTCGCGCGCGCCTCGGGGATCGCCTTCGACGTGCGCAAGGCCTTCCCGTACGAGAAGTACGCCGAAGTGGACTTCGACATCCCGGTGCGCACGGCGGGGGACTGCTTCGCCCGCTACGAGGTGCGCGTGGAGGAGATGCGCCAGTCCCTGCGGATCATCCGGCAGTGCATCGAGAAGCTGCCGCCGGGG